>Ga0268280_1000622_pt1 | contig 27976 bp, 34 predicted proteins | sample saktaG_9_FD_190139 | JGI IMG/M metagenome (GOLD analysis project Ga0268280, IMG submission 190139) | Saline water microbial communities from Sakinaw Lake, British Columbia, Canada - sak_2011_5_24_40m | ecosystem: Environmental > Aquatic > Non-marine Saline and Alkaline > Saline ...
TTAATTCAAGCTGTTGAGTCAGAGGATGTTGCGATTCCCCAGGTGTATAGCTGGCTTATCAATAAGACAAAGAAATGGAACACTCTTGGAATAAATGAGAGTGCATTCTCTTTATTGGCCTTGAAGTGTAATGAGACATTTGTCAAACAGGGAAATAAATCTCTCTATAACCTTAGCTATTATAATTCAACACAAAAGATACGTTGCTGGACCAATGTGGGCCAGGCAAATAAAAATAATTGCAGAATAATGGACACGGCTCTGGCCAAATTAGCGCTTAATGAGATATTTGAGAATACAACGTATGTAGATAATTGGCTTTTATCAAATAAAAGAATTTTTACAAAGGATATTTACTGGTATCTGCAGATTGATGCACAGCTTGGAAAAGAAGTTAGTTGTGAAGTAATGTATCAAGATTCTATGCAGAACTTGACTGTGTTTGCAAATAAAACCGTCGCGAAGAAAGGAGGAACAGGAGATTGTATAGAAGGAGTGCATAAAAATTACTGGTTTAAGATAAAGAATACCGAAGCATGCTATAATAATATTTATTCTATCAAATGTTTTGGAAATGAGAGTGATGCAGGTAGTGTAACTGCAACACTTTTGTATAATAATAATTCTAATGATCCAAAATTATACTTTTCAGTCTCAAGCGAAATTGTCTCGGGTGCAGTAGGATATGTAAATATGCTCGGAGATGAAATTATAAGGCCAGATGTCATGGAACTGAATATTCCTAGCTACTGTCTAAGCACAGATAGAGCGCCAGGAGCATGCGACTATGAAGGAACTGCTTGGGCTACATTTGTATGGCAGATGGAAGGAAAACAAGAGTATGTAAACATGTTTACTCCCTATCTTGTTGTGTATTCTTCAAATACCGAGAATCAAAAATATTTTCCCGAGAGTTTTTTAAGCAAGATTATTGGCGGAGATTATACTGACAAGTTAGTCAAGGAACAACAAAGAATCAGAAAGCCCCAGACACAGCCAGCAGCGTACTGGAGCTTTTGGTTGAAGCAACCATTATTATATGGTCAATTTTATGATACGCCTAAAGCAGCACTAGCTCTTGGAGATTCAACTCCAAATATAGAAGAGATTCGAGATTATTTACTTAATAGATTGTCAAAAGATCATAGCTGGAAAAATGAGTTTGATGCAGCACCTTCAAAGGATACTATAAGAGATACTGCGTTCATCCTCTGGATTTTCTGGGGGAGTTACTGTCCAGGAGCTGGAGGAACTAGCGGAGCAGAGTGTGAGCAGCAGGGAATTAATTTTGGTTGCCAGAATTCCTGTATTGATCCTCAAATAATGTGGCCTTTTGATTGTCCTTCCGGGTTAGTTTGCTGCTATAATGCTACTTCGAATCCAGATGCTTGTGTTGATAATGGGGGAATGTGCACTGCAGGAATTTCTTGCCCAACAGGTTCAGGACGATTGACGGAGATTGTTTCGTGTCCTGGAGATCAACCACTATGTTGCAAGACCTATACACAGAGCCAGTGCAGCGACTTTGGAAGAAGAGTCTGCGATTCATATTTAGGAGAGTACTGCCAGAATAATGAGACTGTTGAGACTTCGGATGGCCAGTGTTGTTTGTCTTCATGCATAACTGATAATCCTCAAGCAAGCTGTTACAGTCAGAATGGATATGTTTGTTTATTTGATGAAATATGCTGGAGTTCTGCACTTGGATATCAAGTTCCATTTATACTTGCTCTAGAAAATACGTGTTGTCCATATCCTTCTGAGTGCATTAAAGATGAAGTATGTTCATATGTCGGAAAGGATTGCAGTTCAACAGCGCAGGGTTATGGGTCAGAGTATACTTGTGTCAGTGGAACAAACCCTGGTCAAACAATCAGAACAAAAGATGTTGCATATTGTTGTTTAGATGATTGTAAAAGGGGATGTGCGGCGAATAATCTCTGCGCAGAAAATGAAGTTTGTCAGGGTAATCAGTGGGCACAAGACAGTGTTGAAGATAATTGCTGTTTGAGCGAGTGCAAAGCTGCCTCAAAAGGAGGAAGTTTGTGGTGGATAATAATTATAATTATTGTGATTGTTGCCTTAGTTTTGGTGTATTTCTTTGTCATCAAAAAGAAGAAGGGCAAGAAAGAAGAGTTAGATGAATTCGGTTTCCCTAAAAAAGGAGAGGGTCCTGCAGGGGGAGATGAATTCTCGGATTTCGAAAGTGCAATGAAAGCTGAGACCATGTCTGGTCCAAGCAAAAGACAAGATCATTTTGGAAAGAAATCATCACCGGCGCCTTTTTTCAAGCCCGCAGAAAAAAGTCAAATTAGCACAGTTCCAAGACCGACACTACAGGGTCTTAAGAATAAGCCCGCAGATGAGTATAAGATTCCTGCAAATTTATTTTCTACAAGGGTCATTCCAAGGCAGATGCCGAAGGAAAGAGCAAAGCCACATGTTGAGAAGACAATCACAAAGACTATAACCAAAACAACTGTCAAGTCGGCAGGCAAAAAAACAAAAGATGAAGATGACTTTGAAGAAGTTCTTGGAAAGTTGAAGAAGATAAGCAAAAAATAGTAAGTATATTATTTGATTCAAAGGATAAGTTCTATTGCGCTTTATTTAGCATTAGTGCGCTTTGTTGTAATAGGTAATAAATCTTATAATGGGAAATCAAGATAAGATTTATTAATACTGTTTTTCTTTAGTATTATAAGAAATGAGGTAGTTGAGATATAAATGGAACATAAATTTTTTACACTGTCTATTATCGGATTAGTTATTTTTATCTTTGGGCTTATGATGGGCCAGGCATGCTTGACTCTAAGCACGTATAAAACAGAATTCTTGCCAAAGGATACCATGCAGCTTGAAATAGGGATTGAATATGGTCGTAGCCTTGTAAAAGATGTTTATTCAAGTGACTTGTTCTTATACAGAGATGGCCAGCTAATTAATGCGGATTACTACCTTGTTAAGGTATCAAGTGGAAAGTTCTTTGCATGGTTCAATGTCCCGAATGAGGGGGATTATATTTTAAAGGTTAAGGCCCAGTGTGATAATGGGTTTTCATATACGCCGATTGAATTCAAAGTCAATAGGCCAAAGAGTGTCTATTATGATTCTTTAAGATTTAGGGTAGATGGAAAATGGGCTAGTCTCAAGATAGATGAAGTTGCACTTGCCAGCGCAGCATTGTCCTATAATGGGGAAATCTCTGAAGAAGCTCTAGAAAATTATTTTTCAAGAAAAGATTCCTGTTTGAATACGAATTGTTCTACGAAAAATGCGGCTCTTGCATTAATCTCTTTTAGGGATTTTTCAACAAGGAGCCAGTTAAAAAATCTGATAAACTCTTATCAGAATAATCTGCAAGGGCAGTGGTTTTTAGAGTATGACTCAAAGATAAGTCAGGACTGCAACCTAAGTATAGGGAATACAACAAAATTCTTGAATATATTCCCTGATAAGAACATTATCAGTATTGATCTTTCTTTGTACAGTAATTCATCAAAAGTCCTTATTACGGACACATGTAATCTGACTTCTAGGAAACTTTTATTCAGGTACGAGGATATTTTCAAGAACTTCACCATAGGCAATAATTTTGAGATGCAGAATCTTGCATGCTTCGGAAATAATACAAAGAATGCTTGTGATGCTGAAAGTACTGCTTATGCGCTATTCTCGATGTATGTTTCTGGTTTTGAGATAAATGATAAAGAGAGAGCAGTAAGCTGGCTTTCAAATAATGCTAATTCGGCTGATCAGGTAGCGGTAGTCTATTTATTTACAAAAGATGAAAATAACTTAAATCAGATACTTGCGAGCCAGACCTATTATGGGGCATGGCAGAAAAAAGGAGCGAACGATGTGCAGGCGACTGTGACAATCTACTATGTGCTGAATCTGGTTGAAAATAAAAATTCGAGAGTTATAGAGGCTATTGACAAAGCGAAAAAATATCTTGACCAGAGCTTGAGTACTTCGGGTCTTGCAGATGAGTCTTATACTCTCTTTTTTGTTTTTCCAAATCTCGAACCTTTGATGAGTATCTGGCCAGGAATAGTAAGGACTCAGTCCGGGGGCAGTTTCAATATAATAATGCAAAACAGCGGACCAGAGAATGTAGAGGTTACCGCGAGTATTATGAATTCAAGCATGATGTTGGAAGTCCAGAAAGGGGGTTCTAAGAATCTGGGAATAAATGTTCCGAATATAAAGACTTCGGAGGGCAGAGTTATAACCGAGATTTTGACTCTGCAGTATTCAGATAAGATTCTTAATTCAATGACAAGGACGTATACTATCCCTGTATTGATTGCAACCATAAAGGGAAGCGAGAGCAATTTCAGCTTTATAATAAATCAGTCTCAGATAAATGAAAATCAAACAAAGGAGATAATGAATGAGAGTCTGAACAATACCTGGAACTATAATTTAAGCGAATCCATCATCAAGCAGAATTTCTATTTTTCAGAGAGTAATATTACCCGAACAATCTATTCTCTTGGAATCTTTTCAATCAATGTTAATCTAGTGAATAAATTTCCTGGCCCAATAGGGAACATAACTATACAGAAATCTGCGAGCTTAAGTGACTTAGAGATAAATCCCTCTGCTATAGATTTGATTGATGGAAATGATAGTAAGACAGTAACAATATACGTCGATCCTAGTAAGATTAGCTCTGCAAGCAAGAAATTAGATGGCAGATTAGAAGTTTTAGGGGATTATAACGGGGCGGATATAACCACTCTGCTTTACATGAATTTTGTTCTTGATGTAACTTCTTTGAAAGCATGCAGAGAGCTCCAGGGTACAGTCTGCATAGGGAATGAGACTTGCAGAGGCAATAACCAGACTCCGGCATCTGATGGTTCGTGCTGTCTAAGTTCATGTGATGTGGTCTTGAATACAAAAACAACCTCGAAAAACGTAACTGTCGCAGTAGTGATAATCGTAGTCATATTACTTGTTCTTGTAGGGGTGTTGTTCTTCTTAAAGAGAAGACCAAGAAAGGGTATGAAGGAGTTTATGGATAGTGTTTCAAGTGAGATAAATCCCTATGATGAGATAAGCAAGCCACAGACAAAAGAGTTCAAGGAAGAATTCGGTAGCAAAGGGTCACCTGATTTCGGAGACTTAGATAGCATGGGGGATATGGGTAAAATTGATGACTTCAAGGATGTAAAATAATTCTAAGTTAAGACTTGCAGAGGCACAAACGCGTCTTGAGAATATGGCCGTAGATATATCTTCTTATAAGTTAGAAGTGCAACGTTGTTTTTGCTGCTCAAAAACGCACCTTATTTGTTTTCAGAATTTTCTTCTTTTTTTTCTTTAGTTTCTCTTAACTTGCTATTGAGCTCTTCGAGTTTTCTACTCAAGAAATTTCTTTCAAACTGGATTTTCTTCATTTCTAGGTCATTCCTGTGTAAGTTGTTAGCAAGCTCATTCATAACTAGATTAAGGTCAGCGTATTTCACCTTGATCTCTTGAGGTTCCACGATCTCGATGCTAGAGGGCATGTAATCAAATACGATGTTCATGAATCGTCTTAGGTTCTCTATCAAGATAGTGACTTCTGCAAAAGTTGAGAATAGTGTCTCTTCATAGACCTCTGAAGGGCGCTGTTCTCTTTTTATTACTATTGCATTTTTTTCTTTCTCAAGAACATCCAGTAGATTTTTTAGGGATTCTTCAACGTAGTCTGCTGGCTTGCCTATGACTTCAAAAATGAAATTGACTTGAATCCAACCCCGGGTGAGTTTTTCTTTGATGTTTGTTTGTATGTCTTTTTCAGATTTTTCTGGGTCTTTTTGATTAGAATTTTCTTCTTTATTTTCAATTACTTGTTCTTTGTCTTCCTTTTTCTTTTTTCCGAATAACATGATTTTTTTAGATTATCTGAGTTTTTAAACTTAATTTAAGTCTAGAATCTAAATCACTTTTTTATAATTATGAGATAGATGATGATGGCGGCGATAATCGCTAGGAGGATGTAAGGAAGAAAGTCTAGGAAAGAGAGGCTTGATGATTTTAGTGTTTGTGATGTTGCTTGGCTCGTTATGGCCGGCGGAGTATATTGGTATGTTGAAGGAAGAGAATCGTCCATTGTTTCTACTTTCGTGTTTGTTTCATTAATTGTCTTCTCAAAACAAGATTTTATGTCAATTGGTGCGGTGTCTCTTTCATCTAGGCCCTGAACAACTATCTTGTATGTGCCCGATTCATTTAAACATTGTAGTGTTAGTTTTATTTCATCGCGGTATGTATCATATCTATTGTCAATGTGAATTGTCTTCTTATCAGAAACTCTTTCTTCATTTTCATCTTGTACATAGGCATAGACTGCATACTTGGCAGTATTTCCCCTATAAATCCTCAGGTCAAGAGTTATTTTCTCTCCGAATCTTGCACTATCGGGATAGTCTTTTATGTCTATGCTTGATTCTTGCTCTTCAGAACTATCATCGGAGCTATCCGGGCTATTGTCCGGGGTTTGATTTTGTTCTTGACTTGGGCAATTGTTAATTAAATTGGGTGTTGGGGTGCAGGATAGGAATGTACCATTATCAATATGGGACCATGAACTGTTTCCTATGTCTTTAGACCAATTGAAGTAATCAATTGTTTCGTTCTGAGAATCATAGAGAGTTACGGAATCTTTGGAGTTTGTTAATCCTATAGCGAGTTCAAGTACTTTTTCTGAAGGGATATCCCAAAACTCAAGAAAGACGGTTTTGTTTTTTGTTATAATTAAATAATCTTGGATTGTTGCATTTATCGTGAGGTTCTTTGATTCGCCGGTATTTAATTTCCAATCAATTAGATTTTGATTTATATCTGAGTAGAGCTCGAGCCACTCTGTGCAGTCAAAACAGTTATCGAATGGATTTGGCATCACCTCATTGATATAAACTGAAGCATGGACATAAGGGAGAGTAAGAACTAGTGAAAAAATAAGAAGCATAAAAGTGAGCAAAATCACCTCTTTTTTCATTAGAATGAATGGGTCTAGATTTTTTAAATATTCTTATTTCTCGGTAAGTGTTGCTTTACTGCCATATTCCTGGAACGGGGTTTTTGCAGAATCTGCACTTTCCTCGTTTTAGATTGTTTTCAGTTATAAAAACCGACCTTCTTTTTATGACTGCTCTGTTGCAGTTTGGGCAGTAAGTTGTTGAACCTTCTTCGTCTTGAATATTTCCAGTGTAGACAAATTTAAGACCTTGCTGCTTTGCAATTATTCTCGCTTTTATAAGAAATTCTGGTGCTGTTGCAGGGGCATTCATAAGTTTATAGCAAGGATAGAATGCTGAAAAATGTAATGGAGCATCTAGACCCAAATTATCCTTTATCCAGGCGATAGTGGTTTTAATCTCTTCAATGCTATCATTATATCCGGGAATGACGAGATATGTGAGTTCGAGCCAGACTCCTTTCTTTTTCAAGAATTTTATTGTCTCAAGGACTGGCTCAATCTTAGCATCGCAGATTTTTTCATAGAATAAAGAATTTCCTTTTAGGTCTATGTTGGCTGCTTTGATGTATGGAACAAGTTTTTTTAGAGGGGCTTGGTTTATATAACCGTTTGAGACAATGTTGCATTTTATTTTTGACTTTTTTGCTAACTTTGCGATATCCATAATATACTCGTATGAAATGATGGGTTCGCTATATGTAAATGAGATGCTTTTTGCATTGTTTGATTTAGCTTGTTGTACAACTGATTCTGGACTCGCTTCAAGATGAGGAACATCTTCGAATCTCGCTTGTGAAATTTGTGAGTTTTGGCAGTGCAAGCAGTGAAGATTACAGCCGGTTGTTGCTATGCTCAGAGATTTTGAGCCTGGTAGGAAATTGTAGAATGGTTTCTTTTCGATTGGGTCTATTGAGAGGGAGCAGGGTTTTCCATAAACTAGAGAATAAAGGGTCCCATCCATGTTTGTCCGAGTGCCGCAGTTTCCTCTCTCAGTATTCTTTATTAAACAAAATCGAGGACATAATTTACACTGAACAATTTTATCATCGCTTTTATCTTTACCCTTTGATTTTATTGGTTTATAGAATAGGGCCTCTTTTAGTTCCATAAAATGAAAAGATGAAATGAGATTATAAAGTTTATGGATGATAAACTCATTCTAATTGATTCAATGCTTCGAGAGCCCACGCTTTTATCTCTGGAATCAGGGAATTTTCTTTTTCCAGATCTTCTCTTGAAAACCACCTTAATGGTTTACCTTCATCATCTATTTCAAAACATGCGGGACTTTCCTGTTTGATTTTGCCTAAGTAGGCCAGATTGATGTGTTTATGGTCGTCTGTTAGATGGTCGAGATGAACATTTAATGGTTGGGGAAGATTGACTGTTGAGCTTGTTTTTTGAGAGATAATCTCAATATCCAAATTAGATTCTTCCTTGGCTTCTTTGATTACAGACTCGCAGGGGAGCTCATTTTTATCGATGTGGCCGCCGATGGGAACCCAATTGTTTACTTTTCGGTTCCAGGTCATGAGGACTTTTTCTTGATTAACAACGAAAACAGTTGATATGAACTCTCTTGTGACCTCTTTGTTTTCCATGTTTTTTTAGAGGAGGACTTATTTATATAAGTTTTTGCCATCCAAAAGCTTTTTATATGATGTTTTTTTAGATAGAACAAGATAGAAAATGGCACGAACAAGAATAAAACTAGCAAGTATAAATATTGAAAAACTTAATAGTATAGTCGGAGCCATAAAAGACATTTCTACAAGAAACGGAGTCACGATAAGAGGGCCTGTTCCACTACCAACTAAAAAGCTTAAAGTCACCACAAGAAAGAGCCCATGCGGTAATGGAAAAGCTACATTTGATAGATATGAGATGAGGATACATAAGAGAGTAATTGATATGCCCTCTGATGAGAGAGTTCTTCATAGTGTTATGAGACTTCCAATACCAAAAGAAGTCAATGTTGAAATAGAGATGATAGAGTAATTCTAGTTTATTTAAGTAAGACAAGAGTGCCTGAGCACAAAATGCGTCTTGTGAAGAATGCGCACTTCAATTTAGTATAAGTGTGCTTTTGTTAAATGCTTAGCCAATCAGCCAAAAATGAGGAGAATTATCTTTTCTTCTTTTTTGATACGTTCTTACCCTTATTTTGTCTAGATTTTAGATAGGCTTGTATCTTCCTTATCTTTGAATCCTTTGTTTTGTTACTAGGCCTTCTGCTGTGCTTCTTCTTATGAACCTTGACCTTTACTTTCTTTACCTTCTTCTTTTTGACTTTAACAGACTTATGTTTAGGGTGTTTTACTTTCTGTTTCTTATGTTTTATCTTTTTTGCCATTTTGAAGATGAGGCCGGAGTCTGGGCTCGGTGAAAAAAGTTCCTCAAGCAATTACCGATGCAAGTTTTACCTTACCGATTTGCTTTAAAGGTTATCTTTTTCGCTCCATTAATAAGCTTAACAAGTGCAGATGTCATATGGTGAGTTATAGCCCAGTCACCATAATATTAGTCGAACACTTGAAAGAGGCTATAATGGTGGCACCCTTTCCAGAGCAACCGAAAAGCCTTTCCGGCTCATTTTATAAAAAGTTTAGGAGTATAAAAAGGTGCATCTTAATTTAGAAGTAGTGATTGAGAAGGGCGCAAATCTAACTAGGATTAAGGATAAATTACTAATTGTTTTGAGACTCCGTTGATATACTTATAGGCTAGTTTGATTTTCATTACAGTAGGATAAGTCTGCTGCCCGACTATCTTTGTGCAGGTTACCTTTCTTCCCACTACTGCAAGACCTGAATTTTCAGATTCGCCGCCATTTGGATTTTGAAGTGTGCATTTCAAGTCCTCTTGTCCCGGGTCAACAAAGACATCAACCTGATTTTTCTTTTGTTCTTCTTTTATTCTCTCGCTCGATATTGTTCCAAAGTATTTATCGCAATCAAAGTTTGGATAGTATACTTGGCCAGAGCCTTTATTTTCTATCAAGAATGAAACATATAATCTATTCCCCTGGGTTTGTTCAGTTATGCTTGTTACTTGGATTGGGGCATTTGTATTTGAACCCGTTGTTATCTTTTCTCCTGAAAGAACACACATGCCATCGACTTGTCCTATGCAGATTGTCGCTTGTGTCGATGTTGCGTAGGGATAGCATGCATCGGCCCTTAGTGTGAAATTAAAAGGATTACTTATTACGAGTGTAGATTCAGCGGTCTCGGCAAATTGTATTGTCTCAAAACCACCCTCTTGCTGTGCAGTTTTTTCTGATAAGTGGGCTTGGTTCTGCATGACTTGATTAAGGTTCCTAAGATTATTTCCCATTCCACTTAGATAAAATTTTGCAGTTCCGGCGTCGACTGGTTGTGAACCTGTATTGTCTGTCCGGACATAAATCTGGAAAGTAGTTCCGGTATTTATCTTACTTGGAGGAGCATTGTCCACAAATGAGAGCGATAAAGCAGAGGTATTAAATGAAGTGGTTGCTGCTTTTTGATTGCATCCAGTTTGAGTCGCTCCTAGAACCAATAGGGACATAATAGCTAGTGTTAAAAAAATCCACGTATAATTATTTTTCATTTTACCTCGTTTTCTTTAATATAATGGAATTTCCTATTTTTAAATTTATTGTTCTCCTTGATATAAGGAATCAGCCATTAGTGTTTATTGAAAAAGCATAGCTTTTTTCTAGGACTACATTGTAAATGTAAGTTATGATTAGATCGTAGTCTTGCCTTTGAGAGCTTTGATATAAGACTGTTGAGCATTTTATTGTTTTAGAATCTTTTAATTCAAGGATGCTGCCAATCGGTTGACCATTTGTTGATCTGCAATCAAGCGGCTGTCCTCTAAGTTTTGTACTGAAATAGGTCTTGTTTTCATTTGATTCTGAATAGTCCTGCAGATATATTCTTGTTGCAGTGTTCTTCTGGACATTTAAGTCTAAATTAACCTTATATGAATCGCCCTGAGCATAAATTGATTTTGATAGGCCGGTATAAATCTGTGAGGGTTCTTGAACTAGCGAGGACTGTGTTGGGTCCGGAACAGAGATGGCTGCTGTTGCTTCAGTTGTTTCAGGGTATTTTATGCTTACTATAAGATAGGCAGGAAATGCTTGGTTCATCTTTGGCAGACCTGAATACATATACTGATTATTTTGAGGGAAGTAAACATCTTTTGTTCCCGGGACAATCTCTTCTTGTGTTGATGAACCAAAAGCACTATTTGATTTTTTTTGGGTTTTTTCAGCTGCTTGCAAATAAACCTGTTGACACTCTCCCTGGCCGGTTATTCCCCCATACTGGTCTAGAACCGTGTCTTTAATGCAGAGTTCTATTTGTCTTTCTTTCATGTCATAGTTATCTACTCTCACCCCTACATAGAAAGTCTCTCCTGGTTGTAGAGATTTTCCTGATGTTACTGTATCAATTCTTGATATCAAAGAAAAATCAACTCCTGTTTTTCCTGCATTGCTTTGAGTTCCTGTTCCAAGCATAGAGCAGCCTTCTTGGCCCATGCCCACAAAGAGAACAACCATCAGTAAGGATGCAATAAAAATAATTTCTATGTTTTTTTTCATTTTCTCTGTGGATATAAGCAGGGTGTTGTATTTATATTTTATTCTCATGGCTCTTTTGTTATCACATGGGAGAATGTTGACATTACAGTATAATCTGATTCTATTTCGATTGGTGAGAGTTCGGCACTTAGTGCAGCTTTCTTTACATACATTGCGCAGGACATCGTATATTTTTTGTCGACTGAATCATATTGTGAGTTTTGTTTAAGCCAGGCCTCATCAATCGGGGTTCCATCAGTGCTTCTTAGTTCGAGTTCTGTATTGCTCACAGCTACAAAATTTTTACATTCAATATTAAGGTTCTCGGGTACAATTATTCTGATAAGCTCTATGTTCTTAAGTTTAGTTTCTTCATCTCTTTGTTTAATTGCAAGCTGGAAATTATAGGTCTTTTTCTCATCATAGGGCATATCGTCTGAGGAATAGAGAGTTATTTGCCAGGGAGCATTGAACTTTAGTTCTGTCCTAACTTGTTTCGGACCTGCGAAGGAGTATTTATGTCCTAGATAGATGGGCCAGGTTCCTTGAAGCCTGACGGGTCTCTCGAGAACAAGGAATATCTTTTGATCAAGGCAGACATTTCTAGTCTGACACTCTGGTACGGTGCTTGAGCATCTCAATGAAGAGGATAGAGTTTCAGATGACATCGGGAAGACGAATTCAACTCCTTGAAAATAGGTTGCTGCGTTTTTTATTGTAATCGGTCTGCTTTTTTCTATTTTTGTACCAAGAGAACATTTTGGAACAAGATGGAGTTCGTATTTTTCAGGATTTTTGACAGAAATTTCCGCAAGAATATTTATCTCATCATTCTTTATCTGGTATTCTGAGAACCTAACCCCTACGGATAGGGCCTCCTGGGCTGATTGAATATTCGCATCGCTCCAGTCAACGAAAAAAGGACATTTTGGATTTGCAGTAAGACAGTACTGGAATTTTGAAAGTTCTTTTAGGCCATCTCCAATTACGGTTGTCACGGGTTCTAATCCAAAGCGCCAGTACTCTAGGGCTGCTGAGCCACCTGCTGGAAGAATAAGGAAATTAACTAATATTCCCGCAACTATCCCGACCAAGACTCCCATAAGAATCCCCGCGCCTTTCTCTCCTAGGGCCGATATCAAAGCTAATCTTCCTAGATTAAAGAGCATAAGACATATTGCTCCTGTTGCAGCTCCTGTAAGGGCCATAACCAGGGTCGATAATAAGCCACTAAATCCCAAACTTATTACCGTGAATATGCTTAATAGAATTCCTGCGATGCCCCCAAAAATTGCTCCGGCTATTGCTCCGCCCTTGATTGCGGCGCCTACTTCCTGGCCAGTCATCCCTCGACCGCCGGGCTTGACTAAAAAACCACCTAGTGCTCCAAGAAGAGCGCCTATACCAATAATTATAATACTTCCAGCTATTGCCATTTTCCTCTTTTATCTTTATACTTGAGATAAATTCTTTTGATATATAAATTTAGCGTTTGTTCTTCATTGCCGGTCTGGGAGTAGATTTAAAAATTATCATTTATTATAAAAGCATGGCAGATGATTATGTGTGTGCTGGAGAGAGAAAAAGCAAAAAGCAACTGAAGAAAAAGAGAGCGTTTAATAGATATAAGAAAGGCGGACATGAGCGAGCTGGAAAAACGATATAAGTCTAATAATAAAAGGTTATGCGCTTTATTTTACATTCATGCGCTTTTGCCTAAAAGAGATTTTAAATTAAGGTTTATACTTAACTCAAACATAAAAAGAGAGAAAAAAAGAGAAAATGGATATCATATTAATTCCAGACATATTTTTATGTGTTGTCGCTTTGCTCTGGCTTGTTTATGCTTCTATTACTGATCTGAGAAAAAGAGAGGTTGCGAACTGGGTTTCTCTGTCTTTGATATTTATTGCACTGATAATCAGGAGCATTGTTGCAGTTATGCTTGGGCAGAACATTTTGATTGTTTTAGGATTTGTAGTGCTGTTCTTATTGTTTTTTTATTTATTTGTAAAGGAAAAAGCACTCTGGATACAGATTGTTGGGGCAGCGATATTAGTTGCTGCGGGATTTTTATCTAAGTCATTCAATACTTTTGGTTCTATTGATTATTTATCAACTGGATTTATTGCCTTTGGTATAATCTTCATAATCTCCGTTCTAGCTTTTTATGGGAAGGTTTTTGGAGGGGCTGATGCAAAAATTTTGATGGCTTTAGCATTTATCTTTGCAACAACTCCAAGTTTTTTGAATTTTACTTATTTCTTGCCTGTTGATCTTTTAGGATTGTCCTTGTCTAACTCGAGCTTTCTTGTTGATTTTATTATCAATAGCTTATTGATAAGTGTGGTTTATGGTCTGGTTTTTTCCGGGATTATCGCGTTGAGAAATAGGAAAAAGTTTTCTCTAAAGTTTAAGGAAGTCAATTCAAAACTGAAGATATTCAAGGTCGTGCTTTTGATAATTGGGATTATCTTTTTAGTCTTAGGAGTATTTCAAAGAATATTGATAATTCCCGCGGTTCTTATTATCATCTTGCCTTGGTTTTATGCTTTTATTAAGGGTGTTGAACAGGGAGTTCTTGTTAGTTATAAGTCCGGAAAAGATTTGCAAGAGGGAGATTGGCTTGTTGAAAAAACAACGGTGGAGAAGAGAGTTTTGAAGCCTAGCGCGGAGGGATTGTCAAAAGAAGATATACTCTTAATAAAGAGATCAGGGAAGCAGGTCCTTATCAGAGATGGAGTAGCTTACATTCCTGTCTTCTTATTGTCGGTCGTAGTAAGCCTACTGCTTGGAAATTTATTCTTGAGAATATTGATGCTGTTGATTTAAACCTTTCGAAAAGTATATATATCTCTTATTTTTTTAAGAGACGTAGAAAAAAAGAGAGTGAAATGAAGTTTAATATGAAAAAAGAGAGTAAAAACAAAGGATTCGTTGCTTTGTATATTGTTGTTGCAGTAGTTCTGGGGTTATTGACTTTGATGAGTGTTGCGAATATGACTGGAAATTCGTTCTTAAGTAATTTATTTGGAGGAACAAGTAAAACATCAGAAGATGCGGGAGCTAGTTTGTTTACAACAATGCCTACAAGATTCGCGCTTGGAAATCAAACCAATTGTACAGATAGCGATGGTGGAATAGAACCATATATCTTCGGGATTGTAGATCCAGGAAATTACTATGATTTTTGTTGGAACAATGGAACAAATGTAACTAATAATAGTAATGTTTTAGCGGAATTCTATTGTTGGGACAATAAAGTAAGAAGAACATTGATATATTGTCCTCATGGGTGTGCTTATGGAGAATGTTTGTTTAACGTTAGTGCTATTGGGGTAAGTCTTTTTGTGGACAGTTCGCCAGGGTATGAATTAGAGGGTATAGACCCAAGTAGAAAATCTTGCCAAGGTGGGGGATGGTACAGGTATACTTATAGATTTGATTACGAATGTGCTAATGATTGTTATCTTGATGCTTTTAGTTATTGTTCTTCTCTTAGTCCAGACTGTTGGCCTAAATGGCCGAGCTGTAATGGTAGATTTTGTAAATCAGCTTGTCAATATTTTGGTGGTGACTACAAAAACTCTCAACTGTAATTTTTATCTTTTTATATTTATACAAGAATAGAATTATATCACACAACTTTTTATTGGCAGGTATTTCATGATGACAAAAGGATTGCTTGATTGATCGATGACCCAAGCTTTTCCCGATTGGATTATCCTTTTGATGTCTGAGCATACAGTTGTTGAAGCTTCAAGCCCCGGGATTGTGTTTATATTTATTGTCAATAGCATGTCATAAGGTTGATTTGCATATTCGGAAACAGAACCCTTTGAGCCCACAAAAAATCTATAGCCTGTGAATTGATTTATGTCGTTATGGAATTGGATAATCAATTTGGTACTATCTGGGAGTTTGTTCATCTCTGGAGATTTTTGAAGTATGCTTTGAAGTTGGGAGGCAGTCACTGAGGGCAAGACCTGTTCGGATTGTGGAGTCGGGGTTGGTTGGACGGGAGGATTTTTTGAAGGCGATGTTTGTGTTTGTGGTGCAAGGGTTTGTGTCTGCGGAGGATTTTGATTTATCTCTTGGTTGGTCTGTGAACTTGGGTTTGCGTTTTCTGGGGGGGTTGTCTGTTTTGCAGTGTTATCTTTTTTGATTGTAAAATTTAAAACAACTGCCGCTAGAATTATTATTATCAGAATTGCTATTATGATTACTCTTATTTTTATTTTTGGCGGGTTTTTGTGATTGAACATCTTAACCTCTCTTTGATTAAGGCATTCTCCTGCCTGTGTGTTTCATAATTCTTTCGACCTCGCCTTCGATATGTACTCTTTTCTTTTTTTCGTATTTTTCCTGTTCTTCTTTTATTCCTTTGACGACTTCAGCATGAGAGACTTTTTTTATTTTTTCTGCAAGTTCTTTAAGTTCTTTTTCGTCAGCTTTTTTATGATCCCAATCAAAAGCAAGATTATCTGCTTCGTATCGTGGAATCATATTTACCACAAAGTGCTGAATTCTTTGTCCTGCTAGTTGCCCTTGGGGAATGTATATGCTAAGTGCTTTTGCATCCAATACTTTAACAATGATTGGAGAGAGTGTTTTGACAAAATAAAATATCTTGTTGAGAAGTTGTTCAGGAATTTCCTGAATGAATTGATAGTGTTGCTTTGGAAGTATTAGCATGTGTCCTTTAGAAGCGGGCATGATTTCCATCGCTGCAATAATGTCTTGATCTTCGTAGACTTTAATTGATGGAATTTTTCCTGAGACTATCTCGCAGAAAACACATTTCGCATTCTGTCCTTTTGTCTGGGTTTTTATGAATTCCTCGAGTTCTTCAGGACTTGCCCCTTCAATTTCTTCTTTCAAGCCTTCTGCTTGTTCTTTTGGGAGTTTAGCGATTTGGGCGAGAAGTTGCTTTTTGATTTGTTTTGCTTGTTCAGCATTGAGAGTCATGCTTATGTTTGGTTTTAGGGTTTTAAATATCTTTTTGCTAGAAAGATAATCTGTCTAAGAAACATTTCTTAGAAACATTCATAAGAGCCTTCACGAAGCCTCGGGAAGACGTAAACCTTTTTAGCAAAAGGTTTATAAAATAAAAAATCCCTGATATAGTATAAAAGAGGCAGAATAAATAGATATGGCAAAGAAAAAAAAGGTTGTGAAGAGTGTCAAAAATCCAGCCCCTAGTTCTAGTGGGAAGAAAGACAAGAACTGGTTGACTGCTTTGTTGCTATCGATTTTTCTAGGATACTTTGGTGTTGATAGATTCTATATGGGATATGTGGGCACAGGTATCTTGAAATTATTAGTTTCGATAGTCACACTAGGCACTTGCGCTTGGATTTGGTGGATAATTGATATAATTTTGATTGCAGTAAAGAGTCCAGCATTCAAGACAATCAATTGGACACAATAAGTACTCAATCACACTTAAACTAGTGAATCGATGAGAAAATGAGAAAAATAAAATTTGGTAAGAGAGGAGCATTCGAGATGAGTATAACTACAATAGTTATACTTGTTATTGCAATGACTATGTTAGTTCTTGGATTAGTGTTTGTGAGACAGATATTTGGAACTGCTACAAAAAGCGTAGATGTCATTGATGATCAGACCCAGAATGAATTGATGAATCTATTTGGAGAGAGTGGGAGTGATATAATTGTTAAGCTTGGTTCACAACAGACTGCTAAGGTAAAACAAGGAACAGAGAATTTTGGATTCATGTTTGGTGTTTCTCCTGATGATCCTTCAACAGTTAATTCATGCACATATACTATAACAAAAGGTTCTGGAAACTGTAAAAATCCAGATCCAATGAAATGGTTCATAAGTGCCCCAACTAATATAAAGTTCAATAAAATTACAGCAGGTGTAGGTTACGCTCTTATCAAGTTGACTATTCCAGACAGCCAGGCACCTTGCCAGCAGCTATTTAATATTGAAGTTAAGTGCGGTTCATGGAGTGCAAGGGATTTCTTCAATATAGATGTCACCAAAAAGGGTTTCATTTAATTCTAGATTTTATCCGGATGAAAAGTATTTAAGCACAAATTTATTTATCTTAAAAGGTATAGACTAAAATGGTGATTCAACTTTTCAATACACTTACAAGGAAGAAAGAGAATTTCAAGCCAATAAAGAAGGGTTATGTTGGGATGTACTCTTGTGGCCCTACGGTGTACAATTATGCGCATGTCGGAAACCTTAGAACATATGTCGCAGTTGATATCTTAAAGAGAGTTCTTGAATATAACGGCCTTCAGATTCAACATATAATGAATATAACTGATGTCGGCCATCTGACAAGCGATGAAGATTCTGGGGAAGACAAGTTGGAGATGGGCGCGAAGAGAGAGGGCAAGACTCCTGGAGAAATTGCTAATTTTTATAGCAATGCGGTAAAAGATGATCTTAAGAAGTTAAATATAATTCCTCCGAACCTGTGGTGTAAGGCAAGCGATCATGTCCAAGAGCAGATAAATTTGATTAAAAGGCTCGAGGAGAAGGGTTATACTTACCTCGGAAAAAATGGAAATGTTTATTTTGATACAAGCAAGTTCAAGAAATATGGAAAGATGGCTAGATTAAAACTTGATGATAAAGCAAAATCAAGGACTGGAGAGGATCTAAATAAAAGAAATCCAAGAGATTTTGTCTTGTGGTTTTCTCTTCAAGGATCGAAGTTCAAGGGGCATATTTTGAGATGGAAGAGCCCTTGGGGAGAGGGTTTTCCTGGATGGCATATTGAATGTAGTGCAATGTCCATGAAATATCTTGGAGAGCATTTTGATATTCATTGCGGAGGTATTGATCTTATTCCAGTGCATCATACGAACGAGATTGCGCAGAGTGAGGCCGCAACAGGAAAGAAATGGGTTAATTACTGGATGCATATCAATTTTATTGTGATGTCAAAAGAAGACCATATAGAGAAGATGTCAAAATCCTCGGGTGGTTTCATAATTTTGAAGACTTTGACAGACCGCGGATATAATCCTCTTGTCTATAGGTATTTTTGTCTTACTGCCCACTACCGAAGTGAGCTAATATTTTCTTGGCAGAACCTCGATGCTGCGAAGAATTCATTTAATTCTCTAAGAAATAAAGTTCTTGAGATAAAAGCAAACTTGGCTAGAAAAGAGATATGCAACGATAAAATCGTTAAGTATAAGAGAAAATTCCTGAAGGTAGTTAATGATGACCTGAATATGCCGCAAGCTCTCGCTTTGTTCTGGAATATCTTAAAAGAGGATAAGCTAAATAATAATGAAAAATATGCTTTGATTCTCGACTTTGACAAGGTTTTTGGCTTGAATCTAGATAATCTTAAAGAAGAGAAGTTCGATTTGCCAAAAGAAATACTTGATCTTCTTGAGCAAAGAGAAAAAGCAAGAAAGGAAAAGAATTTTAGATTGTCTGATGATTTAAGGATGAGGATAAGGGCCAAGGGTTTCTTTGTTGAAGATAGTGATCAGGGGCAGAAAGTCAGGAAAGCTTAAGTTTAAAACTTCTTTTTTCCATTGAATTCTATAGAAAAATGGCAAAATCAGATAAAAAAAGTAATCTCGGTAATTTTAGGCAAGCCCTCACTCTTTCTGAGAAGACCATGGTTGCGGGTAAGAATGCTGAACAGAATGAAGAAGTAATAAAACAAGTTGGGAAGAATGAATTGGTTTTGCATACAAAGATGCCTGGAAGCCCTTTTGTAAATATTAAGGAGAAGAAAGGGAAAGTCGACAAGAATGATATTAGGGACGCGGCCTTATTTTGCGCTGTTTATTCTCAAGCTTGGAAAAAAACCAAGAAAAAGAAGGATGTTGAAGTCCACGTATTTCTTGGATCAGATATTTACAAGGAAAAAGGCATGCCCTTGGGTACTTTTGGTGTCAAGAAATTCAAGAAAGTCATAGTAAAGAAAGCTGAGCTTGAGAAGTATGGGGGTAGAAAATGAGGGGAAGTGTGGTGACTTTTCAATTAGGGAAGCAAGGACTCAGTCAAGGGACCATAGAACTGCTCAAAAAAACATTTAAAAACCATGAATTAATTAAGATATCAGTTTTAAAGTCATGTACAAGGGACAGAAATGAGATAAAAACCATCTCTGAGAAGATCTGTTCTGAACTTGAAAAATCAGAGAATAAGCGGTTTAGTTCAAGAATTATTGGCTTTACAATAAACTTAAGAAGATTAAAAAGTAAGTTAAAAAATAAATTAGAGAGAGAAAACAAGAAACAACCGATAAAAGTTATATAAACAACAATTTAAGAACATGCGCTTTAGTTAGAAATAATGCGCTCTTTAAATAAAATAAAAATAATTAATACAAACATGGTAGAAAAAGAAAAATTCGGATTGGTGCATGAGATTCCTAGCCAGGCATTCATAAAAGCATTGGCTGAGAAGTTGAAGGAGATGCCAGAATTTAAGATGCCTGAATGGGCTGCTTTTGTCAAAACAGGAAGCGCCAAAGATAGAGTTCCGGATAGCGATGATTGGTGGTATGTCAGAGCAGCCAGTATTGTCAGAACAATTTATGTTCAGGGTGTTGTAGGAGTTTCAAGGTTAAGAACAAAGTATGGTTCAAGGAAGAATAGAGGAATGAGGCCTGAAAAGTTTTACAAATCATCTGGAAAAATAATAAGAACAATAATGCAGCAAGCCACAAAAACTGGCCTTGTGGAGCATATCAAAGAGAAGAAAACCGGAAGAAGACTCACAAAGAAAGGCGTAGCATATTTAGAGAGCCTTGCGAAATCAATGAAGTGAGAAAATGGATGAAAAAAGCAATGAAGAGCAATTAATTGAGCAAGTTGCAATGTTGGAGAAGATTGCGAAGACACGGATGAGCAAAGAGGCCATATCGAGGTACGGTAATGTCAAACTTGCACATACCGAGACAGCAATTAAGGCAATTGCGATGATTGCCCAGGCAGTCCAGATGAACCAAGTTCAGGGAATGATAGGAGACCTTGAATTTAAAGAGATATTAAGAGAGATTCAGAAAGGAAAAACACAGTTTAAATTCAAAAATTAAAAATAAAAAATACGAGCATGTCAAAACATAAGACCTACGTTAAGAAGATGATGCTAGGAAAGCAAGGAAAAAGAACAAAGTGGGCTCCATTTTGGGCTATTCCCAAGGCTTTTGGAAAAGGAAAGAGAGTTCATCCTTCTCTGTTAACTAGGGTCAAGAGATCTTGGAGAAGAACAAGGATTAAGACAAAGCTAAAAGAAAATGCAAAGAGAAGAGAGGGCATAGAATTTAAATCAGGAAGAATAAAGAAGAAATACTAAATCGGAGGTATCAATAAAAATAACAAAAAAGTTTTGCATGAAAATAAGATTATTTTCACAATGTTGTGCAAAACAGATTGCAGAAAAACAGATACATAAACATGGCAAAAGAAAAGAAGACTGAAAAATTATTTGAAAGGACATATACTATTCCTCTAAGAAGCGAATGGCTTAAAGCTCCAAGATATAGGAGAGCTAAGAAAGCTATAAGGGCAATGAAAGAATTCTTGGCTAAACATATGAAAGTCAAAGATAGAGAACTTGATAAGATTAAGATTGATAACTGGGTAAATAGGGCAATCTGGTCAAGAGGAATAAAGAATGTTCCGCATAAAATAACAGTTAAGGCCACAAAATACTCTGATGAAACTGTTTCGGTTGAACTTTTAGGCCTGCCAAAGAGTTTTAAGGCAGAAGACTCATTCTTGAAAAAGAAGATGGACAAGTCAAAGAAGAAAGCAGAAGAGAAAAAGAAAGAACAAGAGAAGAAAGAAAAAGAAAAGAAAGTTGAAAAAGTTGAACAGAAAGAAGAGAAGTCAGAGGAAGAAAAGCTTGAAGAAGAAAAGAAGAAAGAAGAAGAAAAAGTTCTTCATAAAGAAGTTAAGCATGAGCAGAAGCACGTTGGTCATGAAATGAAGGGCCAAGTTAAAACTGCAGTGCATAAGGCCCAGACAAAGAAGTAAGTCCAAAGGTATATAAATATATAATTTCTTATTGTTTATTAAGGGTTATTAAGTTTTGAAAGGAGGTTTAATATGAAAAATAAAAATAAGAACTATAAGGGATTTCTTGCTTTGTATATTGTTGTTGCAGTGATTCTTGGATTACTGACTTTGGTGAGTGTTGCGAATATAACAGGAAATTCTTTCTTACAGAATCTTTTCGGAACAAGGACTGAGAGTGCAGGAGCCATCTTGAACTTAAAGGGCGTAAGTCCTATTTTTGGAAACGAAACAAGATGCGCAGATACAGATGGCGGAATTTTTCCTTATGTAAAGGGAACGGTGTCTTATTATGTTGGAAATAATACTGCCGGACTTTACACGGACTATTGTTGGTTAAATGGGAAAAATGTGACTAACTCCACTTCGGTTGTAGAGTATTACTGCTTTAATGATAAGCCAAATAGTACCTTAGCATACTGTCCAGGTGGATGTATTAATGGGGCATGCATGAATATGTCTTATGCGGTTTTGTTAGCTGCTGAATTCAAATAATTTTTTATTTTTTATTTTTTTTCTTTATATTTTTAAATGCTAGATTCTTCTCTTTTTCATGTTAGATTTAAGTGTAAATGATTTGAAGAGAGAACTTGAGAGGATTGCAGATCCTGAAAGGGCTAAAAATCTCTCTAGATTTTTCAAAACAGGAAAGGGCGAGTATGGTGAGGGAGATGTTTTCATTGGATTGAGTGTTCCGCAGCAGAGAGAAATAGCAAAGAAGTATTATTATCTGAAGATAAAGGAATTGCAAGAGTTAATGGATAGCGAGGTTCATGAAGAGAGGATGATTGCCTTGTTCATATCGATAAATAAGTATAAGACAACAAATCATAAGAAGATAGTAACTCATTTTTATTTGAAGAATGCTAGGGCAGGCAGGATAAATAACTGGGATTTGATTGATCTAAGCGCGCCAAATATTCTTGGGACACAGCTTCTGGATGGAGATAAGTCAATTTTGTATGAGTTTGCAAAATCAAAAAGTCTGTGGGAAAGGAGAATTTCAATTCTTGCGACATTTATGTTCATCAAGAATAATCAATTTGAAGATAGTCTGAAAATTGCAGAGATACTATTGAATGATGAGCATGATTTGATACACAAGGCAGTTGGGTGGATGTTGAGAGAGATAGGAAAGAGAAATATTGGGGTTGAGGAGAGGTTCTTGAAAAAGCACTATAAAAAGATGCCAAGAACAATGTTAAGATATGCAATAGAGCGGTTTGAGGAGGGGAAAAGATTAAAGTATTTAAGAGGGGAGATTTAGAGTAAAGATGGAAGAAAAAAACTTAAAAGATAAGATTTTAATTTTGGATAAGCCTGCTGGAATCACAAGTCACGATGCTTGTGATGAAGTCAAAAGAATTCTCGGGGTGGAGAAAGCAGGACATGCTGGAACCCTTGATCCAGATGTTACAGGCGTACTTGTTATTGCCCTGGATAATTCTGTGAAGATCCTTAGATTGTTGTCTGGATTGCCCAAGGGGTATATTGGCGAAGGCCATTTGCATCAAGAAATATCTTTGGATAAGCTTGAGAAAGCTATTCAGAAAAAGTTCATAGGCAAGATATTGCAGACTCCTCCTAAGAGATCAAGAGTCAAGAGAGTTGAAAGAGAGCGAGAGATTTTTGATTTTGAGGTCATAGAAAAAAACGGGAGAAACTTTTCATTCAAAGTCCTCTGCCAAGCAGGGACGTATATCAGAAAGCTTCTTGATGATCTTGGAAATGAACTTGGAATAGGGGCTCACATGACTAAGTTAAGAAGGCATGTTCAAGGGCCTTTTTTAGAGCAAGAATCAATTACTCTGGAGAATCTTAAAGATGAGAAAAAGCTGGAAAAATCATTATTTTCTATGGAAGAGGTCATTAAAAGGTTAGGAACTAAGGTAATAAAAGTTACAAAGGAACAAGAGCGGGATTTAAGATTTGGAAGATTCCTTAATATGAAAGATTTTAAGATTGATGTTGATGATGAGGAAATCTTTGTTGCTCTGAATTCTAAGGGGAAGATGGTGGCTCTGGTAAAGAAAGAGGGGGGGATAATTAGGCCCGAGAGAGTAATCTAATTTATTTCCAGACTTACTTTTATTGCTAAATTAACTTGATACATAATTAAGTTATTTAGGGTTGAAATTCTTTTTATTATTCTTGATTTATCAATTGTTCTTATTTGATTCAGTAGGATAGTGGAGTCTTTATCTAGTTTTGAATCTTTTCTCGTAATAAATACATTTGTCGGAAATTCTTTGGTAAATCTTTTTGAGGTTATTGGGGCAATGATTGTTAATGGACTAAATTTATTTCCAAGATTATTTTGGATAATCAAACAAGGTCTGACTCCACCTTGTTCACTCCCTCTAATAGGTTCTAAATTAGTAAGGACAATATCTCCTCTTTTTATTTCTACCATTGCCAATCAAAATCTTCTTCAACTGCCGCAAATTCTTTATTTATTTTTAAGCTTTCTTCGGTCATTTCTTTATAGCCTTCGATTAATAGTTCTTTTTGTTTTCTTTTTAATTCTTCTGAAAACTTCAAGAGTTCGAGAATTATTTCCCCATAGGTTCTTTGATTTTGGCTTTTGATTCTGTCTAATTCATTCTTAACATTTTCATGTAGTTGTATGGTGGTTATCATAATTCTATAGAAGTTCTATAGTTTATAAATCTTTTGTGGTATGGGATTTGATTGTGGCTCTTGTGAAGAAAGAGGATGAGAAGATAAGACCAGAGAGAGTAATCTAAAAGTATGTAAAAAATCACAACAAAATTTATAAATTAGAAAAGGTTATTAAAAAATGGTTTTTAATGAAATAGATGAAACTGTTGGTTTTTGTGGGGTTTATATAGAGTATTGGCAGAATGCATTTGATACTCGATTTTCTTCAAGAAAGAAGGATATTTCTAGATTTTCTCAATCTAAGAGAGTCGTGGAGCTTAAGAAATTTAAACCTTTTATAAGTCTAAATGGTTTTATTAATTTTTATCTTCATGCAGAATTTGTTGATAAGCATGGAATTTTCACTGAAACCTGGGAAGTTGCTAATCTTAGGAGATGTCTTGAACAAGCGGTGGATTTAGTAAACCCTGAAATTAATATGCGACTAATGAGCGAGGCTGCCCCTGTAGTGCTTTCTAAGAGAACGCTAGCAGCATTGAGAGCACTTCCAGATACGCCAGAGTATCGCGGACCTCCTTCTGAATTAAGAAAATTTACTCCTGCACTTAATTATGCTTTGTTAAGTACATTTATGCCAAGAAGAAACGTATACTAGCTCAGTTTTCGTAAAATGGTCATTAGTCTTTATTTCTGAGTTATTTTTTTAGAGTTTAGGTAGAACAGATAAATATCTAATTCAGCCATGGACATTCCGAGATTCTTTGCAAGAGGTTTAAGCTGATTCTCTATCTTGATATACGTCTTTTTTGTTAGGGTTTTTGGAAGTTTCTTTATGAATTTGTTTTTATGTAGGGTATTTAGGACATGTCGGTCAAGAATAGCAAAATCCTTGTGACCTAGATTTCTCAAGAGATGTGAAGCTTCTTTCATGCCAAGGCCTTTTATGTTCTTGACTAGGGATTCTCTTATTCTGAACGGGTCTTCATTAAAATTAATTTTTTTTATTGATTTTTTTGCCTCTAGAATATATATGGCTCGATGATTGAATCTGCAGCCGCATTTTCTTAGTTTCTCTTGTAATTCTTTATGGTTTAGTTTCAGAAAGTTCTCTTTATTATGTTCCCAGGCTTTTTTTGTCTGTTCGAGATTTGAACCAGCAACAAGGATGCAGAAACAGAGTTCTTGAAAAATTTTATTTTTATTTAAGGATTTTCCTTTAGAGAACTCTTTTAGTTTTTCATTTACTTGATTATTTATGCCTGATTTTTTTAGGGACTTGAGTTTTTGATGAAGCGACATGATTGGGCTATGTGTTAAATAGAGTTAAGTTAAAAGTTATTTTGGGGTTTACAACGTTGTGAACTTGATATATATTGGGTTATGAATAAATTTATCTCGGACGTTTTTGGTAAAACTTCAGTTTTACAACGTTGCAAAACCGATTAGATATATAATCTTATCTAAACTCATGTTATCTTTAGAACTATCTTTGGTCGTGTCGTTTGTATTGTCTTACCACTACTTTGACTCTTGACCACTTTATCTTTTTTGGGTCTCTTTTCATCTTATAATTTCTTCTGCATTTAGATGAACAGAAAAATAGAACTCTACCATCATTTAGGGCAAAGATTATTCCTTGTCCAGGTTCTTGTTGCTTAGAACAAAAGGTGCATTTCATTTTATGTGAAGGCTCCTTTCATTATTCTTGTTCTGATTTTTCTCGCCTCAATTTGAGTTTCTCTTAGCATGATTACATCGTTGATTTTTATTGGGCCTTTGACATTTCTTCTTATGGTCTTGCCTTTTTCAAGGCCGTCTACTATCTTGGCTAGAACTTGGGTAAGTTCTCCACGGAATCCTGTCCTTCCTAGTATTTCTTCAACAGTTGCTGGAATGCCCTCTATTGACCTTTCTACCCTCATCTCTTTTATTTTCTTTTGGTCTTGTTTTATTTCTTTCATTTTTAAGTTGGTTATGCAAAAGGATTAATTATTATATGCCGGGAAAATCAAAAGTAATTTATTTCTTTGATTTTTCTTTATCAGTCTTTCCACTTATTTCAATGATAGCTATTGCTGAGCATCCGACATTGATACCTGCTGAAACTCCAAGCTTCTTCTTGCTGTCAACGCCCTTGCAAGTTATGCCTTTTTCTTTGCATAGTGCTGGGATGTGCTGGATAATTTCCTTTGGTGTAACATCTTCTGCGTAGACAACGGTCTTTGCAGTGCCTCGCTCGATTGCTTTCGTAACTTCATTGATTCCCTTCTCGATTTTTCCGTTTTTTCTTGCGTTTTCTACTATTTCATAATCAGAAACCATTTTTAACCTCCCTCATATTTAAGTCAGTCATTGGTTTATGTTTCTTTAAGAAAAAGAGCATTTAAAAAGCTTTCTGCGAGTTCATCCGTGTATAGCCTAGTGACATATGTCGTAAGGCTACCGAAAATTAGTTCTCACCTAATTTTCTGTCCTCTTAATGAAAAAAGAAGACATAAGAAAAGAGTTTTTTAAACTAAGAATCAAAGGACATTCCTATTCACAATGTGCAAAAATTCTTAAGGCACAATTCAGCTATGAAACAACTTCAAGAACCTTACAAAGATGGAGTGAGAGATTAGATAAAACAGAATGGGATTTGTGTGACAAATCCAAAAGACCGAAGACAATTCATTATAAAATTGATTCAGAAATAGAAAAAAAGATTATTCTTTTGAGAAATAAAACTGGATTTGGAGAGAAAAAATTATTGAACTATGTTGGCATCGGGCATAGTTCAATTTACAAAATTCTTCGAAAAAATCATTTGACTAAATCAAATCCGAACAGAAAGAAGCATATAAAATATATTCGTTGGCAAAGAAAACATCCAAACTCTTTATGGCAGATGGATTTAAGCGATCAAAAGATTGAGGGAAAGTATTGTTTTGCAGTTATTGATGACTGTTCAAGATATTGTTTAGGCTTGTTTGCTCTAAACAATACTTCTACAGCAATTCTAGCAAAATGCTTAGATAAATTAACTCAAACTCATGGAAAGCCAAGAGAGATATTAACCGATAATGGGTCTGTGTTTGGCTTGAAAAGCAAACACAGCAAGTTTGACAGATGGTGCAATCGTCGAGGAATTAAACATATTAGAACTGCAATTCACTCGCCAACAACATCTGGAAAAATTGAAAGGTTTTTCCAAACTCTTGATAAAGAGTTCGCATTCTGCAACAAAGATGCAGAATGTTTTAGAATGAGGTACAATCATTTCAGACCCCATTCTAGTTTAGAAAACAAGAGTCCAGCAGACATTTACTTTGATTTTAGCAGATTATTTTGACCTACGACATATGTCTGTGGGACGCACACTAAAGAAAAAGAGTCTCTACTCAGGGAGATATCTTCTTTTTCCAAATGCTACCTGCAAGAAATCCTCAAAATACAATCTTGTATCCTCTTGAGATATACGGGAAATATCTTCTGCAACTTGGGCCCTCAGTTCATCATATCGCCTTTTATCTTCATAAAGATTATCTCTTGAAATTCTATTCATCAAGGTATTCATTGTAAGAAAAATCTGTTTTATCCTATATTCTTCAGTACCGGGGGGAGAAGCGTTTACTCTAAAAGCTGTGCGAACCCAGATTATAGCATCAAGCCCATGCTTTGCTTCGGCGATTGCCCCAGAAACTTTTTTGTCAATTGATGGACTCATCTTAGCATAGAAATAAGGTATTTAAAAAGAATTCTGTTTTTCAGGACATATTTATCTAGCAGAAT
>Ga0268280_1000624_pt1 | contig 27930 bp, 28 predicted proteins | sample saktaG_9_FD_190139 | JGI IMG/M metagenome (GOLD analysis project Ga0268280, IMG submission 190139) | Saline water microbial communities from Sakinaw Lake, British Columbia, Canada - sak_2011_5_24_40m | ecosystem: Environmental > Aquatic > Non-marine Saline and Alkaline > Saline ...
AATCCCGAGACCCTGCAGGAAATACTGCAGCGCTGACCCCGTGATTTCAAAAAATCCGCTGGTTTTACAGATCGTCGCCGGCATCTCCAGTGATGAGCTTTTGAAGTTCTTGCTGGCCAAGCAGTTGGCTTTCACTGAAGAGGAGTACCTGGAAAGCCTGGTTTTTGTTCTGCCCGACCTGAGGTTTCATGAACGTGCCCTGGAGATGCTGGGGATGGTTTCCCAGCCAATCAAGGAAAAATATATACAAAAAAAAGATGCCGATGCACGGGTAGCCGATTTCATCCTGCAGGAGGCGCTTGACGCCGGCTATTTCAATATTCTGACCCTGATCATTCAGAATCAGAATTTTCCCACCGCATTTCTGCTGCGCGTCGCCAGCCAAGCCAAGGCGGCAGTACTGGAAGTCCTGCTGGAAAACCAGATCCAGTTGATCGCCTATCCCGAGATCATGGAAAAAATGGAAGCCAACCCGGAATGCGGTCCGTTCATTCGCGGCCGCATCAAGGAGTTGCGAGAATTTTATTTTCAGAGCCAGGTCGCTGAAGCCATCCCCGAGACTGAAGTCCTGGAGGAATTGACCGCGGTCATCGCCGAGGAGCAAAAAGAGGATGAGCAGTTGGACGCGGAAATGATCCAGCAGGTGGCCATGACTACCCTGCAGCGTATCAACCACATGTCGGTTTCCGAGCGCGTCAAACTGGCCCTGACCGGGAACAAGACGGAACGGCTGGTTTTGATCAAGGATCCCAACAAGATGGTGCAGACCGCCGTGCTGGAGAGCCCGAAAATGGCCGACGACGAAGTGCTGATCCATACTCGCAATTTGAGCTTATCCTCGGAAATCATCGGAAAAATTGCCAACAATCGCGACTGGACCAAGAATTACACTGTTGTCCTGGGCTTGGTGCAGAATCCGAAAACTCCGGTCAATCGCGCCATCAGTTTTATCAAGCAGCTGCACATACGCGATCTGAAATTGCTTTCCCAGGACCGGAATATCAGCCCGGTTATCCGCACCCTGGCTCAGAACCTTCAGAAACAGAAAGAAAGGGTTAAATAGCCAGCAGTTTGTATAGCAGGCCCTTGACATCAAAAATGGTCAGGGATTTTCCAAATTGATCGCCGCTACTGCTGGCGAAAAAAGCGTTATCCTGTTGGTGCATGCCTGTGAAATAGCTGGTACCTGTTTCCTGATCCTTCTCCAGGCCGCCCTTCAGATCGTAACCTGGTTTGGACAGCAGTACCAGATCGGGGGCGGCGGCCATTTGGGCGCCGCTGAACAACTCTTCCTTGAAATAGGCTTTGCGGATAATTTTTTCGCCGTTTATCTCGTAGCTTTCGAACAACTGCTTCAGATCCTCCCCGACTTTTTGAACATCACTTTTGGCAACTCCACCCTTGAAATATTTGCCTTTCTGGTGAATATATATCCGCGAAGGATCCAGGGCAAAGGCCCTGGCCTGGGGGCTTATGCTGGCCAGGCTCCTGGTTTCGACTTTTTCCAAACTGAAATAGCCGTGCTTTTTTAGGATCGGGTTCAGGTAAACTTCGCTTTTAATTGGGCCGAAACCATGATCGGAGAGGGCCACGATCTCTATATTCCCGGCAGCGGCAGCGCGTTGCAGAAAAGCGGCTGCGATCTGGTCGACTTCCTGATAAAAACCATTGAACTCGCAGTTATATGGATGACGGCTGTCGCCGTAGGCGTCATAGAGAAAGTGCTGGAGCCTGTCGGTTTCAGTTATGGTGAACATAAAAACATCCCAGTTTTCCTTTTCCCACAGTAAGTCGGCGACCTGCTTACGGATCTTTAGCGCGTAATGCAGGTCGGCCAGGAACTCGGCTTTTTTATCCCTGCCCTTGCCGGCATCCACGTCAATCTGGTAACCCATTTGCTTTAGAATGGGGATGTAGCTGGTCGGAAAAACCGCTTTTTCCAGATCCAGGGCAACGAATCCCGAGATCATGACGCCCGGGATGGCCCGGGCTGGATACGTTGCCGGCAGGTTGATGATCACCGAACGCTTGTCTTTCAGTCCCAATTCGTCAAAAAAAGTTGGGGCTTTCAGGTCGCTGAAATTGGGGAAACGGTATTGGTAGGTACCGGGTACCAGGTCGACAAAACCGAAAATACCGTGGTTGCCAGCCTGGGTTCCGGTCATGAAGCTGGACCATGATACAGCCGAAATTTCTGGAATGGAGACAGACATTCTTTGGGTTCGAGCTGCAAAGAATTTATTAAGAGAAGGCAGCAATGAGGGCTGGCCGTTGCCGGCAAGCATTTCATGGGAAACTCCATCCAAGCCAATGATCAGGAGTTTTTTACCTTTTTTATTAAACATTGTCCTGTCCTCGAACTCAGCTGCGGCAAAAGGCGATTTTTTGTACGTTGTTCATTTGCCAGGGCGTTTTGCCGCCATTATCACTCCACAAAGGGATTTTCATGCTTGAGGATCTCTTCGGCCACTTCCTTGCGCATCATGGATTCGGGCGGTGTCTGATGGTTGACCAGTTTTTCGCGGATGATCTTGCCGGCAAAATCGATATGGTCGCTCTGGGGATGGGGGCAGGTCTTGTCGTTGGCAATGGAGTTGCATTTTTTGCAGAAAAAGAAACTCATGAAAAATATGGGGGTGATGCCCAGGTCGGGAAAGAACTCGAATATCTTCTGGGCGGCAAAAGGATGGTAATAATTGCCCACACCGGCATGGTCGCGCCCGACAATGAAATGAGAACAGCCGAAATTCTTGCGGACGATTGCGTGAAAAACGGCCTCTTTGGGACCGGCGTAGCGCATTTCGGTCTGCAGGATGGACATGACCGTTCGCTCCTTGACGTAATACTCGTCGATCAGGGCCTTGTAGGAGTCGAGAATCACCTGGTCGGTGAAATCGCCGGGTTTTTTCTTGCCGATCACCGGGTTGATGAACAGCCCGTCCACAATCGATTGCGCAGATTTCTGCACATACTCGTGGCCGAGGTGGGAAACATTACGGGTCTGAAAACCGACTATGGTATCCCACTTTTTTTCCTTGAAAAGCACGCGGGTTTCGCGCGGGGTCAAGTAGTAGGCGGGGAAATTGGAAATTGAATTGCCAAGGAAATTGATGCTGCCGCCAACAAAGTATTCACCTGAGGTTTTCAGCTGCTGAATGCCGGGATGTTTCTCGTCGGTGGTCCCATAGACATTCTTGGCGTATTCTTCAAAGTTCCAGGTGTAAATATCTTCCACCTGCATGGAAGCGATAATGCCTTCCCTGGTTTTCAGAATGATGGTGTCATTCTTGGCAAATTTCTTCGTGCTCTCCTTGCCTACGGACAATACGATGGGCAGGGTCCAGGCGTGGCCGCTGGCCAGCCGGTTGCGCTGGACGACTTCACGGAAATCATCCTGGGTCATGAATCCCTGCAGCGGCGAAAAGACTCCGCTGGCGATGTTCTGGACTTCGATGGCTTTTTCTTCATCGATCTCCAGGTTGAAGAATTTGTCCTGATAGGACAGGATGGCTTCCCTTTCTTTTTCGGACAGGATGCGGTTGATCAGTGTGCCTCCGTGCGGTTTGACGATCATGCTTATCTCCTTAGCTTATATAGCCGAGTTTTTTCAGCTTTTCTCTGGCAGCGTCTTCATCAGCCTTGGAAATTTCGCTTTGGCCGCTGTTCTGCGACACGAACTGGCTGAGTATATGGATAACGAAAGTGGGCAGATCGGGGAAATTCTGGTTGGCCAGGTTTTTGATCAGGTCCTGGCGCAGGTAATCGGGGATAAAAACATCTTTTCCGGCAGTTGGCAGGTAGCCAAGTTCTTCCATTTTTTGCAGGATCTTGGCCAGGGATTCGTCTTCGCTCTCCAGGTCTGTTTCAATAATCAGTTCCGGATTTTCCGGTTCTTCGAAAGGATCGGATATGCCGGTGAAGTTCTTGATCTCACCGGAGATGGCTTTCTTGTACATGCCCTTGACGTCGCGCTCGATGCATTTGTCCAGCGAACACTTGACGTAAACTTCTATGAAGTTGCCGATCATTTCGCGGATCTCGGCGCGGATGCTGCGGTAGGGCGAAACAAAAGCCGCGGTGGTCACGGCGCCGTGCCGGGTCAGCAGCGAACAGACGAAACCCACCCGGCGGATATTCTCATCGCGGTCATCCTTGGAAAAACCCAGTCCTTTGCTTAAATATTTGCGGGTGATGTCGCCGTCCAGGTCTTCGGCCAGGACGCCCCTTTTTTTGAGTTCAGCGCTCAATTTTAAAGCCAGCGTGGTTTTCCCTGAACAGGGAAGTCCGGTAAACCAAACAGTAACTCCTTTCATGGTACACTCCTTATATGATTGATTTGTCTTCATTTAGTGGTGAACTACCAGGTATTTTTTCGGCAGGATGAGTTTGCTGGAAAACTTGACGTTGGTCAGCATGATGATGGCCCTTTCCCGGTCGGGGAGTTCCTCCTGGAAAATGCCCTCCCAGCCCTCGAAATCGCCTTCATCGATCAGTATCTTGTCTCCCTTGCTGAAACTCTCCTCCCTTTTGCGCAGGACTACCAGTCCATTGCTCTCGCGGGATTGGATGTCGCGGATCTTTTCATCGGCGATGGTCCACAGGTATTCATTGTAACCCAGGATTGTTTTCACTCCCTTGGTGTATTTAACCTTCTGGTAAAACTCGTGGATATCGAATTGGGCAAAAAGGTATCCGCTGAAAAGAGGGGCGACACGATCGATCTTGGTCTTGTTTTTTTTGATCTTTTTGTTGTAGACCGGCAAGTAGACATTGATGGCCAGGGTGCGCAGATTTCTTTCCGCATCAAACTCCTGTTTGGGTTTGCTGCTGATAATGAACCAATCGCCGGCGGTCTCTTTCATCTGGAGATTTTAGTACAAAAAACTGATATTGCCGATAACACAGTGTTATTTGGCATGAAAACTCAAAAAAGTATCAAATTGATTGTTCATCAGATGCTTTATTATAGTCTGAGGGGCGCAAAGTGTCAAGCAGATCATGGCTCCTTCAGTGACACCGGGAATCTCTTTCAGATTAAAGATTGAAAATCTATGTAGCACTTGAAAAAGGGATGGTCAACCGGGAATCAATTGGATTGATTGATAACTTGCTTTATTTTTACTATAATCTATTCAGAAAACCAGATGGAAAAAGGCGATCTCAGTTTATTCTTTGTTTTTTTTGGAATCCCACTATTACTCTATTATTACAATTGGATTCGTAATTATTTTCATTACGATAAAAAAATTAATGAAGCTATAGTTAAATCGAAAAGAATTTCAGTTGAAAAGGTTGAACAAAGTATTTCATATTATTCAAAGAGAGTAAAATTCTTCAATCAACGATTGTCAAAAACAAATGAAAGCAATAAAAAGAATGCTGAAAAACTATTATATTGGGAAAAAGAATATCTAAAAAGTATCGGAAAATTTTCGGATCAAGATTGGAAAGAATCAGAATGGAGAGAAAAATGGGATTGTTTTTTTATTAAGCAAGATATAGATCGCGAAATAAATTTAAGAAAAATTTTTTCACCTGACTAATATGAGTTTTAGAGATAAAGAAAAACAGCTTAATTCAAAAATAATTAAATTAGTTGAACTTGAGAAAAATTTTTATGAAATGGTAAAAAATTGCCAAAACCTTTTAGCTGAAGTCGAGCAGAAAGAATCAAAGGTTGAAATAAAAGAGTTTCAATTAAAAAAAGAATATGAGCAAAAATTTCGGATTCTCCAAGGCACAGAGAATGGCCTAAAAAAAATCTTTGAAGAAAAATCTAAAGGATTCCCTTGGCTGGCTGAAGCCATCGCTGAATTTTATAAATATAAGGATTTTGAAATTGCTGAATATTTAGAAAACAAAAAGCATCCTGCGCCTGGGGCCGCTGAAAATGTTCGTGCTAAAGGAAAGGAAAATCATTTGCTGCGGAAGCAATTTAAAATTGCAAAAAATTTTGTGAGCTATTATGAAACACTTTTTCCATGGTTAACAGATTATAGAGATAATAGTTTATCTGACCTTTTAGAAGAAATAGAAAAAGATAAAAAAGATGAAAGCATAGACCAAGACCCAGTTTTAAGATTTGTTCCAAAAGGCGAATATAAAAAACTTTCAGAAGAAGAAAGGAACCAGAAAGCACTTGACAGATATATGAGTTCGAGAAAAAAATCATTATGGCGGATTGGAAGAGATTACGAAAGATATATTGGTTATTTGTATGAACAACGGGGATATAAAGTTTCCTATGAGGGAATAATAAAAGGGTTTGATGATTTGGGAAGAGATTTAATTTGTATTAATGATAATGAAATTGAAATTGTCCAATGTAAATATTGGGCGCAATATAAACAAATTCATGAAAAGCATATTAATCAACTATACGGAACAGTTGTGCAATTTTTTATTGAACACAAAGAAATCATCAATCCAAAAGGCAAACTGCGTCTTTTTTCTGAGTTGATTAAATCGGGTGAAATAAAAGCAACTTTTGTAACATCCACTAAATTATCTGAAACGGCAATGAAATTTGCAGAAGCATTAGGAATTAAAGTTGAGCAAGAAAAGCCACTTGAAAAATATCCGGTTATCAAATGCAATATAGCAGTCGATGGAAATAAGATTTACCATTTACCATTTGACCAGCAATATGACACAACTCTAATAAATAAGCCCGGAGAGTTTTACGCTGAAACTGTTAAAGATGCAATGGTCAAAGGTTTTAGACGGGCATTTAAGTGGAGTGGAGCATAGGTTGATGGCTCCCCGGTCAATTTGCTGGGGTAATAATCCTAAGTGCGATCCCCTTTTGAGATTGGCTCCCATTTCGGAATATCCCGGCTCACGAAAAATCTATTTTGTGTTTATGCCTTTTCACTATTTCAACTTGCAAATCCTCAAAAGAAAAACTCCATTCCTTTTTATCCAGTTCAATGACCCGCCTTATTACTTCTTCAATCAGTTCATCGGAAAGCAATTTCTTTTTAAGGGTTTCCTGGGTGACCGTGTAAAAAGTCGAACTCATAAGCTGGCCGTCATTGTTGATTTGAAAGAGTGCTTCGGTCATGACGAAATAGGTTATCATTGTTGATTTGGAATGTGAAATGAAAAATTGAAAAGATTATATGGCCTTTTTAACAGGAGATCATGAACTTTTTTTTGGTGCTCCCAAATCTTTAATTTTCCCTCCATATTCAAGTTTAAGTTCTGCTGCTAACTTTTTGAATCTGTCTGCAATTGTATCACCTGGAGTACTGTTTGATTTGGCTATTATGGGAGATATGTTTTTTGGAATTAAAAGGTGTTCATCTTTGTCGAAAAGCGACTTTAACAAGAGTTTAAAATATATTTCTAATCGTTTTTCAATCTGCTTATTCGTCATTCTTATAAAACCACGTTTAGCCTTAAGAATTCTTTGATAGACCAAATCGTATAAAAAATTCATATTGAGACCTGGGAAATTCTCATTTTTTAGATTTTCAAATAGATCCAATTGGTCAAACTCCAGATCAGAAAAGCGTTTCTCATGTATATGAGTGCCACGAGTCTCAATTAATCTCGACAATGCTCTCTTAAAGTCATGTAGAATCTCATTCGTTATTTGGGAAATATTTTCCCAATTTTGATCACGTCTATATAAACGTGAGATGATCGTAAGAAATCTTTGCATCCTCTCCTGAAGAATATATAGTTCGTTCAGGTAATTTTCGTAATGATAGCGAAGGTAAGTACTCTTTTCAATTCTTGTTTTACTGAAAGGAAATCGGCGAATATAAATCAACGTATTTTGAAGATTTTTTATTGATTTATCTATCTCATTAAATCCAAAAAAGAGTCGTATTAACAAATTTTCATAAGAATTGAATTGCCTTGGATTTTTTAATGGTCTTTCTGGTGTGGTCAATCTAAATAAACAGAGTGTTTGATTTGAGAAATATTCAAAATCACTCCCAGGCATACCAGCAATCAATTTACTATTCTCTTTAGCGAGTAATGATCCAAATTTTTCATACTTCGATAATTTCTTTTTTTTTTCATTTGGCATTATTATATCCCCTATATGCCTCTGAGTTAGAGGGCTTCAGTCATTGATGAATCTGCTCTGCAAGGTGACCTGGGATAGTAGCTTCAATCCTATTTATTAATTGTTCTTTTAGATTGGCCACATCCTTCCAAATAATGTGATTATATTGGCGCGTATCAAAGCATAGTTTGTCTTTATCAGATTCCTTACATAGCCAGATAACCGGTATATTTAAACCTTTTGCAAATCCAGCTTCAAAGTAAACCGCCGACCGATCGCCTGTGAATTCCGCGATTAATAAACCACTTTTGCGAATTTGAGCAAAAATTAAATCATCAATTTTATCGTTATGCGGAAAATACTTAACATTTATAATTGGGCTAAATCCAGTTTTCTCTAAAGCAGGTTTTATTCCTTCTCGATAATACTGATCCATAGAATCCTTAAACCACATTGCAACGAATGCTTGATTTGAATCTATTTTTAATCTTCTAAGATCATCAATTTTTTTCCAACCTTCGATAGTGAGTCTAACTTCTCTTTTCCATATTGATTCTTTTTTAGGTTCATATTTTTTTAATTCCCAATAACCCATTTTTTCAATTTGTAATAAATATTCATAAAGTTCTTTTGTATCTTTTAAGATAAATCTGGGGACATCTTTTTCACTGAATGTAATCCAATCTGTGATTGAATCAGCATTTTGGCTTGTATAATCAAGCATATCATCAATCGTTTCTAGTGGAATCTTACGAATAGTATTTTTTATTATTTCAGGAATTGATTTTACTGTAAGTTTTATTACCTCATTTTGTTTCATTGTTTTAAAGATTGCAGCTGAAAGACGATAAATGTCATTGGAATAGTTTTCAAATATTTTCAAATTGACAACTTCAGGTGATAATTGATAATTTCCACAATTAGTGCACGAGATCTCATATAAATCAATAAACTGACTATGTTTATCATGAACATAAGTTGGTGTAATTTTTGATTTTTTACATATAGGACATATTTGAGTCATGCTCTCTCCTATAAAAATATTATCACAAATTGCTTTAATGGACTATCACAGCAAGAAAGCCCCCACCCCCGGCCTTTGCACACTGAGGGCAGCCGCAGCGGCCCAGGGGCAGTGTCTCGCCAAGACCGAACATTCTATTGATTAAGAGTCACATCGCAAAAACCGAACGCGCCCGATAACAATGGATATTTTCAATTGAAAAAACGGTTATGTGACGGGTTTGTGACATCTGAAAACGATTAACTGCCACTGATTCTATTATTTATATTTGTATTTAGTCCATTGAAAAAAGATTTATTTTATTTAATAATAAAAATCCGTTTGGAGTTGAAATGAATAATGCGAATTCAACAAGAATTGGAGTAAGTTAAATGGGAACAATACTTTGGATTGTTGGAATCACTATTCCCTTAGTTCTTTGGAAACTTGATAGAAATAGAGCAAAAAAGAAAGAGCAGGTTACTAAACTGGATTTTCGAAAAAAAGAATGCTTTTCTCTTATTAGTTCAGCTGTAAAAAAAATCAATATTGATGTGATGTATAAGGAAAAGAGAATTGCTAATCCATTAATACTTTTTAAGGGGGAGATTATTAATACTGGAACAAAAGATATTGATAAGCTTTCAATTGTTTCACCATTAAAAATAATCATAGCAAATAATTATGAATGGTTGGAGGTTCATTTAATAAAGAATGAATATAAAGTTAACGCAAAGGTGACAATGTTGTCAAAAAATACTATTGAGTTAGAATGGGATTTACTAAAAATTGGAGAAAAAATCGAATTTGAAGCTTTGGTTGAGAATATAAAAAAGGTAGAAAAGGATCACAAGTATAAATTATCATCTCATTTCTATGATTCAATTAAGTTTGACCATCGAATTGCAAATCTTTCAGGGATTGATTGTGTTAATAGATTTGAAAAATTAAGGATTACAAAACAAATGTGTACTGCAATTATTATTTTTTCGTCATTTATGATACTTTTTGGATTATTCTCAATACTAAAAACTTATTATCCAATTGATTTTATTTCAAACTCAAATAAAGAGTTTACAGCATTTGCTGAATTATCATCAAATAAAAATGGTAAGTCGTCTATTTATGAAATACTCCTTAATAAGCGAGAAGTAATTAAAGTAATTGACAATTTGGGGAAGAAAAATGAATATACGATTGAAAACTTCAACACGGAATTCACAATAAAAAAAATTGTGAAATTGAAAGATAGCTCCTTAATATCGTCTAGAATATTTGGGATATTTTTAATCGTATCATTTTCTATTCTTATTTTATTTATACAAAAGGATTATAAAAAAGAGAAAAAAATATATTCTTAGAAGAATTTTATATATAGAATTTAAATAAAATCGGAAGTGTTATGTAGTGTTTCATCTTAATTAGTCCACGTCAATTCCCTCGTCCGCTCCCTGAATCAAGCGGGCAGTACTTTATTTCCAAAGGCTCCAACTGAAAAGTTCGGCAGCCAGACTTCATCAATCAGGGCCAGAAAGTAAAAAGGGTTCCCGGAACCCAAAATCCTGTTCCGCTGAATCGGCAGCGCAATGCTGTATTTTTTCATCTGTCCTACAAAAAGTCTTCCGCACTCTGCTGGGGAATGAACACGTCCTCAAACCCTGCCGCCCGCAAACGATCAGCGCCGCCGATCACCACGGTTCCCTGCTGATCATGGCAGGCATCCTGGCTGGCCAGCCAGATGGCGCCCACCACGGAATTGGCAAGGTCACAGTGGCTGCCGCCTTGTAGCAAAGCCTTTTTTAAGGCAACTGCCTGTGCCCGGCTGCGTTTTATGGTATAATCTGCAGGCAAGGAAGGCTTATGAATGAAGAAAAACACAATCCGGACCCGTTGATCACGCCCGTTGTCACCGAGGGCGAAGAGATCCTGCAGGAATACCAGAAAAAATTCTGGCAGAATTCGAAATTCTGGCTGGCAGTGGCATCTATGCTGATCCTGGCGGCTTTTGCCCTGATATACAAGACAACCGTGATGAGCACGGCCATGTCTCCCGTCGAGCTGAAAGCGGCGCTGGAATTGTTCGATATTTCCAGCCAGTGGGTGGTCAATGAAAACGTCAATGAGGACGACTTCAAGGGTATCATCCTGGTTCCCGAAGTATCGTTCCGTATCCGCAATGTCGGGAAAAGGGATTTGAGTTATGTGTTTTTGCTGGGAGTGTTCCGCTTCATGGACAGCGGCAGGGTGATCGGCGAAGGCTACCAGATGGTTCTGCGCCGGGCCCTGCCCCCGAACGGGGAAAGCGAAAAATTCACCCTGACCGCCGGCTTCGGTTACCGCGCCAGTTCAGCGGCCGCTTTTGAAAAATACAAGAAGGATTGGCGGAATTCTTTTTGTGAAATTTTTGTCAAGTCGCACAATTCCGGCATGACGCCGCTGAAGACTTTTTACATCAGTCGCAAGATCGCCGGCCAGGATATTGAAATAAAAATCGAATAAAGCGGACTTATTTAAGCAATGAAGCGATCTTGTCTTTCAGTTCATCGCCCCGCAGCTGGCGGGCTTCGATATTTCCCTTGCGGCCGATGATAAAAGTCGAGGGTATATACTCGACCTGGTAGAGGGTCGCGATCTCGCGGCCGGCCTCCATGTCGATGATGTGCACCCAGTCCATCTCCTTGTCCTTGACGAACTTGCGGGCCGCCTGCAGATCACGGTCGAGGCTGACGCTGATCAGAACGAAATCCCTGTTTTTAAATTGCCGGAAAATGCCGAGCAGGTTGGGGATCTCCACCCGGCAGGGCGGGCACCAGGTGGCCCAGAAATCGAGCAGCACGACCTTGCCTTTGAGGTCGGACAATTTCACGGCCTTGCCGGCAATATCCTTGGTTTCAAAATCCGGAGGCTGGTTCTCGGCCGCCGGCAGCGGGCAGTAACCCGCCAATCCCAGGATGATTGTGGCTATTAATATACTTGATTTGATTGTTTTCATGCCTGCATTTTACCATAAAAAGACGAATCTCTGAAATCAGTAAGATTACGCCATGTTCATTCTTCGTCCTTTGCCCTCTGCCTTTCGCATTAAGTGGAAAATTGAAAAAAATGTATTTTTATAATATAGTTTAATCTAGAATCTGATTGGTTTCAATTGGGTTTTGCGGGGAACAAAATCAACAAGAGGTGCAAACATGTCATATTTACTGAGTGTGAAGGAAATTTTGGAATTTGCGGTTTATATCGAAGAAAGAGGTTATGAGTTCTATATCGGGGCCATAAAGAAGTTCAGGGAAGCCAGTATCACCAAGCTTTTCCAATACCTGGCCGACGAGGAATTCAAGCATGAGAAAGTTTTCAAGAAGCTGCTGAAACAAAGCGGCGAGATCAAGGGCGGCCGACTTGACCCGGAATACCAGGCCTATATGCGGGAATTCTGCAAAACGCATTTGCTTGGTGACGCAGAGGCGGTCAATGCCAAGCTCGCCAAGGTTTCCGGCCTGGAGGAAGTTTTGGACATGGCCATGGACTTTGAAAAGGATTCGGTCATATTCTTTTCCCAATTGAAAGAAATGTATGCCAAGGGAAATTCTGCAGCCGTAGACAAGATCATTCATGAAGAGATGGGGCATTTACGCAAGCTCTTTCAGATAAAAAGAAAAATGGTCAAAAAATAAGCCAATTTCGGGGAATTTTTTGAGTAAAGCGAATATTTCATTCAAGGAGGACAAATGGAGTTAATGAAGACCATCGAAATACGTCGCGCCTACCGTTCGTTGGGGCCGGTCAAGATCGATGAAAGCCTGGTCCGCGAACTGGCCACGGCTGCGTCCCTTTCGGCTTCCTGCTTCAACAAGCAACCCTGGCGATATGTGTTCGTTTTTGACAAGGAGGTCCTGGAACGGCTGCAGGGAGCCATGAACAAGGGCAATGAATGGACCAAGGCCGCCTCCCTGATCGTCGCCGTGGCCAGCCGTAAGGACCTGGATTGCATAGTCAAGGAAAGGGAGTATTACCTCTTTGACACCGGAATGGCCACGGCCTTTTTGATCCTGCGGGCCAGCGAACTCGGGCTGGTCGCCCATCCCATCGCCGGTTTTGATGAGGACAAAGCCAAGGAAATTCTGGGAATTCCCGCTGATATGCGCCTGATTACCCTGGTCAACGTCGGCAAGCATCTTCTGCCGGTCAATTCCCTTCTGAACGAACAACAGGCTGTAATCGAGCAAACCAGGCCTGAACGCCTGCCTTTGAGCGAAATAATGAGGATGAATAAATTCTAGAAGGCCGGCAGGGTGGCGGTTCGCTATAGAAGCTTGCGGATGGCTTCTTTGGCTAATTTGTCGGCGCGTTCATTCAAAGCGATATTGCTGTGGGCGGCCACCTTTTGAAACGTGATACGGGGCAGGCGGTCTTTCAGCGCCAGCAGCCGCAGCCATAAATCTTTGTTTTCCACCGGTTTTTTGTTAGCCGTCAGCCAGCCGTTCTTTTGCCAGCGCTGATACCATTTCTGGGTCAGGCAGTTGTGCAGGTAGGCGCTGTCGGTGAACACCGAAATCGGCAGGGCGGGATTTTTGATCGCCTCCAGGGCCTTAATGCAGGCCAGAAGCTCCATGCGGTTGTTGGTGGTGTTTCTTTCGGCCCCGGAAATTTCCCTGGCCTTGCCCTGGTAGTGCAGGATGGCTCCCCAGCCGCCACGGTTCTGAGCCAGCTGGTTGTTGCTGCAGGCTCCGTCGCAATAAATAATGATTTTATCCATTGAATCCCTTTCGGTTTTGCAAAAAGCATTATAATTCGTCTGGTCGGAAAAAAGCAACCATTAAAACATTTTTTTGTGTTTTTGACTTGATTTTTTTATTTATGCTATAATGGTTCAACGGTTTTTTGGAGAGAGAGGCAATGGCAATATGGGTAAGAAAATATTGATTGTTGATGATGATCTGATCATTCAGGATTCCCTGAAGGAGTTTTTCAGCGATGCGGGTTACGTTGTCCATTTGGCCGCCGACGGCATTAGTGGTTTCGACCTGATCAGCAGGGAAAAGCCGGATATTATTGTGGCCGATATCCTTCTGCCCAGGATGCACGGGATAGCTCTTTGCGAAAAGATTCGCGACAACGATGAGTTGCGGAATATCCCAATTATTTTAATGACCGGGGTCTACAAGGATGTCAACCTGCGTATGTACGTGTATAAAGGACTAGCCAATGATTTTATTGAAAAACCATTCCGTGAAGCGGAATTACTGAGCAAAATCGAGCATTTTCTCGGTCCTAGCACGGATAAAATAGATTCCCAGCCGGCTGCCGGGCAAGCTCCCCTGCCTGGGCGAAACCCCAAAGGTCAGAATGGCAAGTCCGTTGACCAGGACCTCGATGAACTGATCAGCTGGGCGCGCAACAAGAATAAAAAATAGGCTTTCAGGAGCAGGAGATTTCGTGCCCTGCGCCGCTGATCATGTCGCGCCCGTGCAGCATGATGCCGACCAGCAGAGTGGCGCAGAATTCGGCGCCGCGCAGTGATCCGGGAAAATTAACTATGAGCGTGTGGCCCTTCATGCCGCTGTAAGCACGGGAGAAGACGGCGTACGGAGTTTCCCGGGCCGATTCACGGCGCAGCCATTCGCTGATGCCCGGAATATCACGGTCGCAGAGACGGGCGCAGATATCGGGAGTGATGTCCCGGGGCGAAAGTCCGGTACCGCCACTGGTCAGTATGTAATCCCGGTCCAGATTTCCGGTTAGGGCTTGGTAGATCGCCTGAGCTTCGTCAGGGACCACGGTCAGAGAAATGTCGGCCCCGGGCAGCCGCTGTTCCAGGATCTCGCGGATGCGCGGCCCGGAGAGATCAGCGTATTCGCCCCGCGCCGCCCTATCGGATACTGTAATAACCGCAACTTTGAGCATGGATCCTTCCTCCCTTGAGCACTTTGGCGAAAATCCCCTGGCTGGGCATGATGCATTCACCGGCTGCAAAATAAATGGCGCAGCGGCTGTGGCATTCCTTGCCGATCTGGGTGATCTGCAGCTCCACTGCGCCGATGGTTATCGTTTTTCCGACCTGGGCCCGGCTCCAATCCACTCCACGGGTGACGATGTTTTCGCCGAAAGCGCCAGGGGCCAGGTCAAGGCCTTTGGCTTTCATGGCGTCCACGGCTTCCCCGGCCAGCAGGGAAATCTGGCGGTGCCAGTCGCCGGCGTGAGCGTCGCCCTCGATGCCGAAATTTTCCCGGCAGACGATCTCGGGCACTTCGTGCTTTTGCACGCCCTTGACCGCGGCGATATTTACCGACTCAACCTTGAATTTCACGTTTGCTTTTCTCCAGCAGGGCGATGGCGCCGATGATCATGTTTTTGTCTACCGCCTTGCACATGTCATAAATGGTCAGGGCGGCAATGCTCACTGCGGTCAACGCTTCCATCTCGATACCGGTTTTTCCTTCACTGACGGCTTTGGCGGTTATCTCGATGCCATCGGCCACGATCTGGAACTGCACATCCAGTTGGTTGATGGCCAGCGGGTGGCAGAGGGGGATTAGTTCCGCTGTCTTTTTTCCGCCCTGGATGGCGGCAATGCGGGCCACGGCCAGGACATCGCCCTTTTGCAGAAGGTTTTTTTTCAGCAGATCCAGGACCGGGGCGGAAATAATGATCTTGCCCGCAGCCACGGCCTCCCGGTGCATGGGGGGTTTTCCGCTGATATCGACCATCTGCGCCTTTCCGGAACCGTCGACATGACTCAGTTTCATTTATCCTCCTATCTGCCAGTTTTCGCGGTTGCGGCAGGCAACCCCATGCCTGGGTTTGGCATGCACAGCTTTCTCCAGACTGGCCGGGATATCTGAAAAATCGACCGGGAATTCCCGGTCCGAGAACAGGCAGGGCTTCAGTTTGCCGTCCGCAGTCAAACGCAGTCGATTACAAACTTTGCAGGATAGCGGTCTTTCCGCCGCCAATTCTTTTTGAACGGTTTTGTGGTCGTGCAGGGAGTAATGATGGATGCGCTGTAGGAGCAAGTCGTTTTCCCCACAGAACTTTTTCATGGTTTCCACTTCATTGTCATTGAATCCCGGGAGCAACACCATATTGACTTTAATTGCTTTGAAACCCGCCCGACGTGCGGCGGCCATCCCGGCAAAAACCTTTTCAATTTCACCGTTGCGGGTGAGCTGGCGGTATTTTCCAGCATCCAGGGTATCCAAGGAAATGTTCAAACGGTCGAGCCCGGCCTGCTTGAGTTCAGCGGCCAGCAGATCGAGGAGTGTGCCGTTGCTGGTCATGCTTATTTCGCTGATGCCGCGGACAGCTTTCAGTTCGCGGACCAAAAAGGCGATGTTTTTCCGTAGCAGCGGTTCGCCTCCAGTCAGGCGGATCTTGTGTATCCCCATTTTGACCGCAGCAGCCACGATGCTGACGATCTTTTCATAGGACAGGATATCGGCATGGCTTTTCATCTCGATGCCGGCCTCGGGCATGCAGTAAAGGCAACGCAGGTTGCAGCGGTCGGTTACCGAAACGCGCAGGTAGCTTATATCGCGGTTATAGGTATCGAACATCGACGGTGCTCCCAGCCGGGATATTGAGCTGCCCTACGGCAACTTGCATCAGGGCATTGGCTTGGCTTAAGGAATGAAGATGGGCCGAACCGTGGTAGGCAAGCACGGTCGCCCGGCCCTGGAAATAGTAAACGGGAACAAAAGAAGTGCGCGCTCCGTTTGCACGGCTGAAGGCTGCGGTTAAAAGCGCCGGCACGACCAGGGGTTGTTCACTGTGCCCCATCAGGCGCCTGATCAGTGGTTTGATGAATATTTCGAAGATCACGAAGGTCGAAACCGGATTGCCGGGAAGACCGAAAACGATTTTTTCTCCACGGCTGCCGAAAACCGTGGGCATGCCAGGCTGCACGGCGATTTTTTCAAAATGCAGAGTAAGCCCGGCTTTCTTCATGGCTGCGGGCACGTAATCGAAATCTCCGGCCGAAACCCCGCCGGAAAGGATCAGGACTTGGCAGTTGTCCAGGCAGGAATCGATGGCCTCAACAGTGGCCTGGGCGTTGTCGGCAACACGACCCATGGCCAGGGGAGCGGCGCCCAGGGCGCGCAGTTGGGCGGCCAGTGAATAGTAATTGCTGTTATATATCTGACCGGGTCTCAGGGGATTGCCGGGTTCAACCAATTCCGAGCCGGTGGTGATGATGCCGACCTGCGGCGGCCTGGCCGTCGGCACCTCGGCAAGTCCCAGCGAAGCGAGAAGGGCGATCTGAGCTGCCTGCAGGATCCCGCCTTTTGCCAGGACCGCCTGCCCGGCCTGGAGGTCTTCGCCCTTATAGCGGATGTTGCGGTTTTTGTCTTCGCAATTGATCTTCATGAAGCCGTTTTCTTCAATGGTACATTCACGCTTGACCACGCGATTGGCGCCGCTTGGAAGCATGGCACCGGTCATGATCTTGGCGCAGTGTCCGGGGCTGACGGTTAGGCGGGGCGGTGTGCCGGCGGCGATGGTTTCGATGATTTCATAAGCAGGGGATTGGTCTTCTGAGATATATGCGTAGCCATCCATGGCCGATTTATCGAATTCGGGAATGGCCAAAGGCGAGTGAATGTCAGAGGCAAGGATCCGATTTTGCGCGGCCAGCAGCGGCACGGTTTCACTGAGGACTGTGACAGGGAAGGCGGCGATGATCTTTTCCGCTGCTTCGACGCTGATCAGGGGCTTTTCACTCATGGAGCCCCTAGCGGACCTTTATAAATAAATAAAATGTTTTAGGCATGGTTTTCTCCTTTCCAATCAGGGAGGCCGAACCGTTTCCCACTCGGCCCTCACGGTTCAAAAGGCCTGGCTTTTCGGCTTTAGCTCATTGAACTCGGAGATATTCTATCTTAGCAAAAAAACTGCTCATGGTCAAATACCCGGGTGGGCGTTACAGTGATGTCCTCCTCCAGCCGCCGTTGTCAGCATTTTGTTCTCATTTTTTTCCAGGTTTGCGACGTCTTGACAAAGTTTGTGTCATGGCATATATTCTCCCCACATCCCTCTGCTGAGACACCGCTGCCGGGACGGAGCCACTGTTCGGTCGGTGTGAAGTAGGGGTATTCCCGGTCTTATGGAGGGACCAAAAGCCGTTATGAGTGCCAAAACCATCCAATCCTTGGTCCAGAGTTGGGAAACGGTCCGCTTCGAGCTTCTGAACAGCCGCATCTCCGACCTGAACCTGAGCCTGGCCGGATCCCCCGTCGAGCCCCTGGTCCGCCGCCTGCACCGGGAGATGGAGGCCAAGGGTTTTCGTTTCAAACCCACGGTGTACCTGACTGACAGCTGGGGTTGTCCTGACAGGTACCCGGTCATCGGCATCCCGTTTTATTTGGCCGACCACCGCCTGGCCCGGATCGAGGAGGAGCAGACCGGGGAAATTGAAGACAGCAAACGGATCATGGCTCTTTTGCGTCACGAGGCCGGCCACGCAATTAATTATGCTTACCGGCTATGGCGCCGGCCGGGTTGGGAGAAGATGTTCGGGCGTTTTACGCGTCCTTACCGGGATGTCTTCCGACCAGACCGGCTAAGCCGCGAGTATGTCAAGCACCTCTCTTCCTTCCCATACGGCCGCACTTATGCCCAAAAGCATCCCGATGAAGATTTCGCCGAAACATTTGCCGTATGGCTGACGCCGCGCTCCGGCTGGCGGGACCGCTACCGGAACTGGCCGGTGATGAGGAAGCTGCAGTATTTGGGCGGGCTCATGAAGGAGATCTGCCGACGTAACCCTGAAAATTCCCGGGTGCGCCTGCTTCGCCCCGTTGATTCCATGACCATCCTGCTCGCCGACAATTATGGAAAAAAGGCAGAGCGCTACCGGCGGGCCGCGCGCGGCTACGTGGATGACCGGCTGCGGGAAGTTTTTCCACCGGTTCGCGGCATGCTGTTGCGCCCGGCATCGGTGCTGTTCCGCAAACTTCACTCACAACTTCTCGGCCGTGTCATCCTTTGGTCAAACCTGACCGAGCGGGAGGCCGCGGCCATCCTCCGCAAGCTGGAAATCCGCTCTGAAACCCTGAAGCTCACTTACCGGCTGGGACAGGAAGGGGAGCGAATAATGGATGTCGTTTCGCTGGCCGTCGCCCTGGCGATGGATTATGCCTATACAGGCCGCCTGACCGGGTGAGGCCTGGGTTTCATGATGAAGATCTGCAGGTGCGTGTCGTTCAGCACTCATGCGCAAACCGCCGGTATTTAATTCTTCGCAAGGGCTTGCATGCCTTCTTGAAAAAGTGTATTCTTCCTTTTTTTTAAATTATCTCCAGAGGGAAACCCGATGCATAAAAATGTAAATCCAGCATTCCCAATCGTTTTGGTTTTACTGGCCTTTTTTGCTTTTGCCGCTTACCACCACCAGGGTGAGCGCGACAGCGCCAATTTCCTGAAGGTCCACCCGGCCAAAGCAGGCGGCAAGCTGGACCATTGCGTCTTGTGTCACAGTGGCGGCCAGATGGACCAAGGCGGGTCGAAGGTCGTCCTTGGCAGCTGCCAATGGTGCCATTTCAAGTACGGTTACGACAGGAAAGGCCCGTTGGCCGAAACGCTGAACGCTTACGGGATGGATTACCTTAAATACGGACGTGATCATGCCGCCGTCACCGCCATCGCCGGGCTCGATTCTGATGGCGACGGCTTTAGCAACGGCAGTGAGATCATCGCCGCCCGTTTTCCCGGCGATGCGAACGATGATCCCAAAAAAACAGCGGCGCCGTTCCGGGTTTACACGCGGGAGCAACTGGAGGCCCTGCCCCAGCACAGCCAGTTTTTACTGCAGAACGCTGCCAAAAGCGGTGATGGATATGCGGAATTTTCCGGTGTATCCATGGAAACGCTCCTGGCCGATGCCGGCATTCTCGACTCGGCCACAGGCATTACCGTGTTCGCTCCCGACGGTTGGTCACAGTACCACCCTTTGCGCCCGGTTGCTGACCCGGCCATGTATCCGGTTTTCGGCACCTATCCTGAGGCCGAATATCATTTTTCCCCCAAGGTTGCATCCTGGTGTGATTATAGCGCTCCCTCCTGCAGCGGCCGCAAAGCCGGCGAAACCATCCAGGTGCCCGGAGGACTTCGCATGTTGCTGGCTCTCAGGAAGGAAGGCATGCCAATGGCGCCTGCCGTTTTATCCAAAGACAACAAACTGGACGGGGAGGGCCCATACAGGGTGATCGTGCCGCAAAAGGTGCCGTCGCCACCCGACCAGTCCAGCAAGGCCAAGGATCAGGGCGTACTTTGGCCCTATAAGGCTGATTGGGATCACAATGCCGGTTCTTCGACCCGCTCGGTCACCATGATCCGGGTCGAACCGTTACCTGAGGGCACCACCGACAGCGATAGCCTGGAAGCTGGCTGGAGTTACATAGACGAGGGAAAGATCGTCATTTACGGCGCCATCGCCCCCATCACTCGTAGCGCAAGGCTTCGATAGGGTTGAGCGCAGCGGCTTTGCGGGCCGGGTAGTAGCCGAAAAACACGCCCACGGCGCCGGCAAAACCAAAGGAGAGCAGCACGTTTTCCATGGCGATGACCGTGTTCCAGTCGGTGGCCAGGTGGACGATATAGGTAGCTCCAAAACCGATCATGACGCCGATCAGGCCCCCGGAAAGGCTGAGCACGATGGCCTCGATGAGAAACTGCACCAGGATATCGCGGCTGCGGGCGCCGACGGCCATGCGGATACCGATCTCGTGGGTGCGCTCGGTGACCGAAACCAGCATGATGTTCATGATGCCGATGCCGCCCACCAGCAGGGAAATGCTGGCGATAGAGGCCAACAGGATGGTCAGGACACGGGTGGTCTCCTGGGCGGTAGAAGCGATGTCGGTCTGGTTGCGCACGGTGAAATCAGCGTCCTCGCCCTCAGCGAGTTTGTGGGATTCGCGCATGATGGAGGTGATCTCCGCCTGGGCTTGTTCCATTTGATTCAGGGAAGCGGCCCGGGCCAATATCTGGTGGATATGCGGTTGGCCGCTCAAGCGGTAATAAACGGTGGAATAAGGGGCGATGATTACGTCGTCTTGGTCCTGGCCGAAAGCGCTCTGGCCTCTTTCTTTTAATACGCCGATGACCCTGAAAGGGACGTTGCGCAGGCGCAGCTGCCGGCCGACGGGATCTTCGTTGGCGAAAAGGTTTTTCACTAAGGTTTGGCCGATGACGCAGATCTTGCTCTGGGCGCGAATGTCGTTGGCCGTGAAAAAATCGCCGGAACTCAATTTCCAGTCACGGATGGCCAGGTAACTTTCGGAAACGCCGTAAACAGAGGAATTCCAATTGCCGCTGCCGCCGATGACCTGGACGCCGCTGCGCACCACCGGCGAGATAGCCTCCAGCAGGGTGCTGTTTTTCTTGAGCCACTCCACGTCGTCCAGGGTCAAGCGCACACCCTGGTCTGAACCCATGTGTACGCCGCGCGACTGCATCGAGCCGGGGAATACCATGATCAGGTTGGTGCCCATGCTGGCAATCTGGTTCTGGATGCGTTGTTCGGCTCCCTTGCCGATGGCCACCATGACGATCACGGCGGCGACGCCGATGATGATGCCCAGCATGGTGAGCAGGGTGCGCATTTTGTTTTTGACGATCGATTTGAAGGCCACTTTGATCAGGTTTTTCCATTTCATGAGGGAACTCCTTGGCCGGCGAAGGTTTTCCATTGGCCGGTTTCCAGGTCCTTGGCGGCGTCATGGGGATGCGGCAGCGCCTGGTCGCGAATGATCAGCCCATCGCGGAATTCAATGACGCGGTGGCAGTAGTCGGCTATGTCGTGTTCGTGGGTGACCAGAATAATGGTGATGCCCTGGCGGTTCAGTTCCTGGAAAGTAGCCATGATCTCGATGCTGGTGCGGGTATCGAGGTTGCCTGTGGGTTCGTCGGCCAGGATGATGGCCGGCTGATTGACCAGGGCGCGGGCTATGGCCACCCGTTGTTGCTGGCCGCCGGAAAGCTGGTTGGGATAATGTTGGGCCCTATCTGTCAGTCCCACCCGTTCCAGCGCCTGACGGGTAAGCAGGTTGATATCCTGGTTTGGGACGTTGCGCGTATACAAAAGCGGCAGCTCCACGTTTTCAAAAGCGGTGGTCCGGGCCAGGAGGTTGAAGCCTTGAAAAACAAAACCGATCTTACGGTTGCGGATGTCGGCAAGCTGGTCGCGATCCAGGTCATTGACATGGATGCCGTCCAGGAAATAATCGCCGCGGCTCGGGTAATCCAGGCAGCCGAAAATATTCAGCATGGTTGATTTTCCCGATCCGGAAGCGCCCATGATCGCTAGCAGTTCGCCGGGGTTGATGGCCAGGTCGATGCCTTTCAAGGCTTCCACCTGAACTTCGCCGCTGTCGTAAATTTTTGTCACCCCCTCGGTGCGGATGACGGCTTCTTTGCTGTTCATGTTCCTTTCCTTAGACGGATCACAGTATGCGCATGCGCCGCGGTCCCGACGCTGCCTGTTCCTCGGCTGAAAGTGTGATGCTCTTGATTACTTCCGTACCTTCCCCGATCTCTCCGGAAACGATCTCGGTCATCTGTCCGTCGCTGATCCCGGTCTTGACGCGGACGGCTTTCGGATTTCCGGAAGGGTCAAGAATCCAAAGCATGGCGATGTCCTTGGGTCTTTTTCCCATGCCGTTCCCAGCGAATCCCGGCAAGCTGCCGCCCCTGGGCGCAGCCGCTGTGGCGGACTTTCCCCCCGGGGATTTTTCGTTGCCGCTACCCGTTCTTGCTGCGAATTCCTTCATCAGTTCCGCTATCATATCCTGGCTGGGTTTCAAGCGCAAGGCGGCGTTGGCCACGCGCAGAACGCTTTTAGCCTGGCCGATCAGAAAATCGATGGTGGCGGTCATACCGGGAAGGAGCAGTCTTTCATTATTGGCTACGTTGATGACCACGGTATAATTAACCACGTTGTTCACCGAGGTGGGTTCCAGGCGGATCTGGCTGACCCGGCCTGAAAACTTTCTGTCGGTCTGGGCCTGGACGGTGAAGCGCACTTCCTGGCCTTCCTTGATCTGGCCGATATCGCTTTCGTCGACGTTGGCCAGTATCTGCATTTTGGAAAGGTCGTTGGCGATCAAAAACAAGGTGGGAGAAGAGAAACTGGCGGCCACGGTCTGGCCGACATCTATGTTGCGGGCGATAACCAAGCCGTCGATGGGGGCGTAAATGGAGGCATAGCTGAGGTTGATCCGTGTCCGTTCCAGGCTCGATTGCGAGGCCTTCATATTGGCTTGCGCCAATTCTAAATTGACCTGCGCCTGTTCCAGGTCATTCTTGGTTTTGATGCTTTCCTTGAACAGGTATTGCATGCGCTCCAGGTCCTGCTTGCTTTGCTTCAGCTGGGCCTTGCTGCGATCATAGGAGGACTCGGCTTCCGACACGGCCATGAGCAAGGAAGAGGTGTCGAGCATGGCAAGCAGCTCGCCCTTCTTCACGATCTTGTTGAAATCGGTGTAGATCTTGGCGATGCGCCCCGAAACCTGGGTGCCCACCTGGACCGTGGTCACTGCGCCTAGCGTGCCGGTGCTTGATACCACGGCCTCCAGATCGCCTCGGTCGATCTCGACCATTGTATATCTGCCTGCGGTTTCTTTTCCATTGCGGGTGAGAAACCAGACCAGCGCTGCGACCAGCAGCACAACCACTATGCCGATTACAAATTTCCTTTTACCGCTCTTCATGACCATTGATATCCTCCTGGGTCAGTTTCATCATTATTGATGTCGTTTTTCCTGCAGATGGCTGTTACGTTGCCCCGACAAAAAATGTTTTAACATTGAACCTAACAAAATAGTCATACTTTTCTTGCAGTTTCACAGTTGATTTTAATTTATTTTGCGGCTACCATTCCCAAGGAGATCAATATGAATTGGTTTGACTGGAGATCCGAGGAAAGCGGCCTGATCCGCCGGGTGGATGCCGTGGATCTGTTCAGATTTTTTGTCCTTTTTTTCATGATCCAGGGGCATTTATTCCGTGCCTATCTGCTGCCGTCCATCCGCCAGGAACAATGGTACAGGATTCACGAAGTGCTTCACGGTTTCGTCGCTCCCGGTTTCCTGTTTGCCGCCGGATTTGCCGCTTTCCTGTCTTTTCACAACAAGCGGCAGAATTACCTCCACCTGGACCGGGCTTTTTTCAAGCGCCTGCGCCGCATCCTGTTCGTTGTAGCTGTCGGCTACTGGATTCACCTGCCGTTCTTCTCGCTGCGCAAGACAGTGCGCTTCCTGCTCACAGGCAAGGCCAATGACTTCCTGCGGGTGGACATCCTGCAATGCATCGGCGTCAGTCTCTTGTTATTCACCCTTTTGGCCTTGCTGCTGAAAAATGAAAAGTTCGTCGTCCTGTTTTCGGCCCTGGCGGGAACACTTTTCTTCCTGCTGCCCGAAACGGTGAAGGGGATCCGTTTGCATCCGGCCGTCGACCCCTATTTCAATTACAATGTTTCCATGTTCCCGGTTTTTCCCTGGGCCGGATTCCTGTGCATCGGCATCGTGATGGCATATATCTATTCCGTGTTAAAAAATGAGATATTCTTCAAGCTGCTTCTGTTGTCCGGTATTTTGCTTTTTCCCTGGTTTTTTTTCCTGCCCGTCAAAGCGCATGTCAAGACTGAGCTTACCTTGACCGGCAACATGAACAAGACGGGTGGGATTTTCCTGTTGCTGTGGTTCTCCTATTGGCTGTTGCGGCGCTTTAACGGACGATTTTTACAGGTATTGAAAAAGGCGGGAACCGAATCCCTGTTCGTATACGTGCTGCACCTTTTTGTTATCTTCAATTCCATTTTCCGCCCGGGAATGAAATCTCTTTTTGAAAATTCCCTGACTGTGCTACAGGCGCTGTCCTTGTTCCTGATCGTGCAGCTGGCTGTTTTCGCCGCTTCCCTTCTTTACAATGAAATAAAGGAAAAGCGGCCGTTCTGGTGGCGATTGGGATTTAATGCTTTTTGGCTGATTTTTATTGTAATTTTTGCTATCAGATCATATTGATATTATCCGAGCATCAAGCCGGCATCCGCAACAATTGTTTGGCAATACTTTAATTTCAATTTTATTAGTGTTATAATATTAAATTCAGGAGGCCCAAATGAAGAAAGTTCTGGTCGTCGTGGCGCTGGTAATTTTTTTGTCTGTTTCTCTTTTTGCCCAGTCCGGTATATCCGGCAAAGGAAAAATCAAGGGCATCGTGTTTGACGAAAGCGGCAAGCCATTGGTTGGCGTAACCATAAAACTTTTATCGCTCAGAGCCCAGGCATTTTTCCTGCCTTATCCCAAAACCGACAATGAAGGCAAATGGAAAGCCATTTTTCTGCGCGGCGGCTCCTGGAACATCGATTTTGAAAAAGCGGGTTATGAGACCAAGAAGATCAGTTACCGCGTGGACGAGACGCCCGGGTCCAAGCAGCCTGAAATCGAGGTCAAGCTGGCAAAAATCGAAGGCATTGCCCTGACCGATTCCATTGTCAGCGAACTGGAAAAAGGAAATTTGCAGTTCTCGGCAAAAAAGTTCCAGGAAGCCTTGCTGGTTTATGAAGATATTTTAAAGAAAAATCCCGATGTGTTCATCATTTATAAAAATATCGGCAACTGTTATTTTGCCTTGGAAAAGTATGACCGGGCCGTGGAGTTTTATCAGAAACTCTTTGAAAAGCAGCCCAAGAGTGCCGAGATCATGACTCTGATCGGCAATTCCTATGTCAATGCCAAAAACATGGAAAAGGCGATGGAATGGTACGGGAAGATCCCTTTTGAAGAGATCAAGGATGCCGATACCCTTTACAATATCGGTGCCAATTTAACCAACAACAACAAGAACGATCAGGCCTTGAAATATTTTAAAAGGGCGGTGGAAGTGGACGCTGATTTTGCCGAAGGCTATTATCAGCTGGGCATGACCCATACCGCGTTGAACCAGATACCCGAAGCCCTGGAAGCCTTGAAAAAATTTATGGAACTGGCGCCCGACTCTCCCAATCTTGGAACGGCCAAGGCCATTGTCGACGCTTTTTCGAAGGTGAAATAAGGATTATCGTCGAGACGGATCCATGATGGTGCGCATGCCCTGGCCATCAAGCCTGATTACGACTTGCCGTTGGTCAACCTGGGTATCAGCCTGTTGGAGGAAGGCCGAGCCGGCGAGCCCTGGATTGTCTTTTGAATTACCGTGAAAAGTTTTCTTATAAAATTCCCGTGGCTGAGATAGCAAGTGTTGATCGTCTGATCGTTGAGGCCAGGGCCAAGCTCGAGCCCACAGGGTAGAAAAATAGCTTTTTTTAATGTATAATTACCCTTAATAATATTAGGAGGCCTTATGCGAAAATTCATATTGGCTGCGGCTTGGATGTCAATGATATTGGTCCTGGGTCTGACCTTGTCCGCTCAGGAGGCAATGAAAAATCCCATTCCGGAAAGTGTGCAAAACAGTCTCGACGGACTGCAGAAAACCAGGATGGCCAATGGCGTATTCAATATCCAGTACAAAAACGCCTATTTCTGGGCTTTGGAAAAAGCCGTTTACGTGAACTTGGTGTTCAGCGCCGACCTGGAAGGCGACATGGTGGAATTGAAGAGCCTGCTGAAAAAACAATACGACGAAAAAGTCGCCGTGGAAGTAAAAAAGCTTGAAGAAATCAATAAAAAAATAAGGAAAGAGGAAGACAAGAAGAAATGGGAACCGCCGGCCCTGATTTATCCGGAAGCATTCCATAACCTGTACATGCGGGTGCTCATGGGCAGCCAGGTCGTTCAGGAATACCGCGCGCAGGTCCCGGTAGACGGCGAAGCGGCGATGTATTATTCGTTCGGCACCATTTTGGCACCGGGTGAATACGACGTACTTTTAAATATCAACCGTTTCGACAATTCCAGGGATGGCACCCAGATCATCAAATTGCAAGTTCCGGAACTGACGCTTACTGAAATCACCAAACCCAGGAAGGACCTGCAGATTTCCACGCCCATATTTTTTGCGGAAGTGAAGCGCTTGCTGCAGCCGGAAACAAGATTCACCGTGGTCAAGAACAAGTACGAGAACGGCCCCGCCCAACTCGATTTTTATCCCTGCTCCAATTCCTTCAAAACCACCGACAAGCCTACCCTGGCGTTTTTCATTTTGGGTGCGGTGGCGGTCCAAAGCGCAGAGCCATGGGATATATCGGCCAATATCGAGATCCGCAGCGCTAGGGAACGAGTGGCCAAATTCGAGGAACTCAAACTGAGCAACCCTTATTTTTATCAGCCCATTGAATTCATTAAAAAGGACAAGGATGTAACCGGCCCCCTAACAGTTGGAGATTATACGCTGGTCGTGGAACTGAAGGATAAAAACCAGGGTGATCAATCCAAAGGAGTATTCGAGATCGCTTTTAAAATAGTTGAATAGTTTGCCGAGTATCAAGCACAGGTGATCCTTGAGTGATATAGGTCCTGCGGTTGCGTCCGGAATGGCGGAGCCGTTCAGGCTGCGCTGAAAAAATGAAACGCAAAGAGATTGTCCTGATCAAAGAGACCAAGCAGAACGAGTTCGTCAAAAAGATCATGGACGCCATCGCGCCGTTTTTGGCGATTCGTCCGAGTGACCGGGTGGCCATCAAGATCAACCTTTCGGGTTCCAAGGAAATCTACGCCAATACCCATTACGAAACCGTGGAATCCCTGATACATTACCTGCGGGAAAAATACGGCATCACTCAGATCACCGTGATCGAAGGTTCCGACGGAGCTTATTTTTCTGCCAAGACCACCTGGGATATTTTTTACAAATTCAAATACAAGGAAGTCGAACGGCATGGCGCGCAGCTGTGTGATCTGGATGAGCTGCCCCACGATCAAATTCTCCAGGTTGAAACCATCAGTGGGCTCCAGGAAGTGAATTTCTGCCGCTT
>Ga0268280_1000626_pt1 | contig 27836 bp, 78 predicted proteins | sample saktaG_9_FD_190139 | JGI IMG/M metagenome (GOLD analysis project Ga0268280, IMG submission 190139) | Saline water microbial communities from Sakinaw Lake, British Columbia, Canada - sak_2011_5_24_40m | ecosystem: Environmental > Aquatic > Non-marine Saline and Alkaline > Saline ...
AGTATTGTTGCTAACGGAAGCATTTTTCCTTTATCAACAGACCACGAACCGTGGGCAAAACTTTGGGCATTGAGAATTTCGTCGCTGATTTTTATATCATACTCCATTAATAATCTTACAGTTTCGGCAGTATCATTGAAATCTATTTTTCCATAGTTGTACTCAAATTCTTGCCCGTAATACAATGTCGCTTGATTTGTATTTTTTCTATATTTATTAGTCTTCTCAAGATCATGCGCAAATGCTGCAAGTATTACATCATCCCTTTTTACTTCTCTTACAAATTTATCTTTATAGAGTTCAAAAATATCTAACGCTATTTCTATAACTTCTAAGGTGTGATCATATAAACCACCTTTGTAAGCGTGATGATATTTTACTGCAGCTGGATTATTTTTTAACTTCTCTTCTAAATCATCATGCAGCTTGAGAATATTCTTTCGCAATGCAGGCATCTTAATCTCTTCTAAGTAATCTCTGATCTGTTTAGTCTCTACTATTGTATCTTCAATTAATTGTTCCATTTGTGGGGAATATCTCCTCTATTTGATGGTTTAATGCTTCTGAAATTTTAATTTTCTCTTTTTCTGTTGGTTTAACTAAATAATTTTCAATTAAAGAAATTCGCGATTGCTTCACTCCACTATTTAAAGCTAATACATATTGACTTATGCGTGGTGTTATGCGAAATTCCCTTAACTTATTAACTGGTATTTTTACTTGATTTTCTGTCATTTAATTCTTTTTCATTTATCGAGATACATATTTTAGTAATATCTTTATTTTTAGCAATAGTAATTTTTGGTAAATAATTATTTTTTATACAATCTAAAAATATTTCGGTGCTTTCAAAATCACCACGACCCGAAAAAATTCCTAAAATTGTAGCAAGTAACGCCCACAAATAAAATGTTTTAAAACAATTGTGCTGTTTCTTATTTGAATCATATTGCTGACAAATACGTTGGTTAATTGCAAAGAATTCTTGTTTCGAAAATGTAATCGTTTTAATGTATGTATTTGTTTTTTTCGCAATATTTTTAAAAAACATTTTAGCTAATATTCTTTATCCACCAAATAATTTAACAATCAAATCTCCTTGCGCGATAATTTTCTTTTCAAGAGTATTGATTTGATCGATAATAAAATTACTTCGATTGTTATCTGATATATTAACAATAGTCTTACTTAAGGCATTGCAGACTCCGACTAAATTGTTTATACATTCAATCATTTCTTGTTTAGATGGATCTTTAGATAGTTCTTTCATTCACGTCTCGGGTTAAAAAGATTTTATTATTACTTTATCAAGTATGCTCTTTAAATGCGCTAATTTATACTGAGCTAACTCAACTTTATCTTTTAGTTTGCGATATTTAAAAAATTTTTTTCTATTGATATAATTCTTCTCTAAATCTTTTAATATTTGTTTGCGTGGAAAAGTGATACCAATGTGGTTAAAGTTTAATAGCGACGCCATTTAAATTTCCTTCAATTTCTTCAAATCTTTCTTTTTAAGCATCCCCGTTTTAACAATTATGGTTCTGCAATGTTTACAATTTTCTGAATCATTATCATTTGTATTTTTACACTTGGGGCACTTTAACTTTGATTTTTTAATCATTAGTTTCTTCTTTTTAATCTTTCTGCTGCTCAGACATGTCGGTTGCTTTAGTCCTGTCAGGATATCTTCCATTAATCATTTTACTCTTTAAATTTTCTTTACAAATTGCACATGGTTTTGGTTGTTGGCCACCGTTCTCCATCCACTCTTGCAATTTTCTTTTACATTCTGCACACATCACTGAAGGTTTTGATTTAAACATACCATCAAAACTTAATTTCTTTCCCGGAGGTATTCCTTTAAATATTGGCATATAATCTCCTTCTATATCGCACCTAGTAGATTTATATTTCTACTAGATGCGAATTACAAACCCTTAACTTATTACTTTCTGATCTTTTAAATCCTGATACAATACTTGTATAAAAGTATCCAATGCTGAATTACCAATTGTAGAAAATTCAGAACCTAATAAAGATAAGGCAAAATCTTTGACTGCTTTCATTTTATCAGATCCCGATAGATCACTATCAGCAGCAATCTCAATAATTTTTGCTTTGATTGGTTCAATTATCTTCTCTGGTATCTTCTTCGCAAGTTCTGCTGCAGTGCGCTCGAACAAGCTAAGCATATACTTTAAAACTTTACTTAAGAACGGCCAAATAACTTTTGTCCAAAAACTCATATTTCCTCCTTATTGTAAATTATTGTTTATCGTGTTTTTTACAAGCACGGTGATTACTTGATACTCTTTTTATCGTTGCTGATTCATCGCAAATGTAATGCTCTTGATCATTTGCGTATGGTACTCTGCTTTTGCAAGTTCCACAATTTTTCTTCATTTTTGTTTCTCCTTTCTAATTTTAATTTTTGTTTTATATTTTTAAATTCTTGTATTTTAGTTTCGGCGTCTTCTTTTAATTGTTTCTCATTAGTTATATTGATTAGAAATTCTCCCATTTTGCGAGCTTCATCTACGCTCATAATTATATTATCAGTATAATTTTTACCTGTCTTTAATATTTGCCAACAATGGCGTAATTTTTCTTTAAATGTTGGGCGCATATTTTCAGTACCATAATGAAACATGGCAAAGTCTACTGATGCGTCCCAGACATCTTTATTTTTGTCTAAAATATCAATCTCTCTTTCTATGTGAATAACTTCGGCACCACAATTACATTTAAAAAATTTAAACATTCTTACCCCCTTTATATTATTATAGCACTTTCTACTAAAATTGCAAGTGTTTTCTTTTGTATATTAATATCAGTAGTGTATCTGAATCCCAAAAACTTTTTGTTTTGTAAAAAATGAGCAACACCCCATAGCGTGAGATTTAATAAATTTCCATTCATCGCCGCCTTGATTAGAAATAATTATATCATCTTTACAATTTATATCTTCTTCGGGTTTATCTACATGTTCTAACGCAATATCCCATTCTAAAAAATCTGGATAATTTTCTTTACTTCGTTCTATACCTTCTAACAATTCTTTAACTTTCATTATTCTCTTTATCTATCTCTGCATCTATAAATTTCTTTAAACATTGCAAACTACAAAAACAATAGCTATTTCCATCTAGTTGTGAACCATATCCAAATAAAATATTAACTGGCATACCATGATACCTGCCTTCTTGGAATTCACTGCAACCACAAGTATCACAAATACGTTGCTCTTCTTTAGTGTGGTTACATTCTGGGCATTTAATTTCTTTTATCATTTATTCTCCTTTAAATTTTTATAATATTTACTTATTGCAAGCAGTTCTTCTTCTGTCGGTTTTCTCGGTTTTGAAATATTATCTAAAATCCATAACGCATCAGTAGAGCCGCGCTGCTTATAGTTGGTAATTTTACAAACATTTACTACCTTTCATACTTCCAGCGACCATAACCTGCTGGGCTAAATAAGACTTAAGAATATTTGTAGATCCAACATAATCAGAATCAGATTTATAGCCACAATTCCTACAAACAAATATCTCGCCTTTCCTATTTAACTTGTGAACAAACTTGCATTTTGGGCATGTTTGTGATGTATAGGCAGGATTAACTAGACAATACTGGACGCCAGCTACTTCGGCTAATTGTTGAGCCCTGCTTAATATTTTCGCATAAGTCCACCTCTGGATTTTCTTTCGAAATTTCTTATTTAATCTCTTTTCTTTCTTTGTGTTTTGCTTAATGTTTTTAATATTTTCTAAAACAATAGTTTTACATTTTTTAAAAGGCAACTCTTTCAGAGTTTTATTAATATAATAATCACGTTCAAGCAATGCCCTTTTAAACGCTTTCGATCCCTGTTGTTTTCTTAGAATTTTGTTTAATAATGGTTCAATGTTCAAACCATATCGTTTATTATTACTATCAACTAAAAGTTTTTTAATGCCAACATCTATACCAATCTCTTTTCCTAATTTTTTTAAAACAGGAGTCTCCTTATCAAAAACAAATATTATCTGCCAATAATTATCTCGCTTAATCAGTTTTGCACCTTTTATTAGGTTCCATTTTTTAAAATATTTATTAGCATATTTATATGATTTTATTGGAATATATATTCGTTTCCTCTTGTTTAGTGATGCAATGTTTAACCAATAATTAAATGAATTTTTACTTTTTTGTAATTTAATAAATCTTCTGTCCAATGTCATTGAGGACTTTAATATTGGTTTTTCGCCTTTATTTTTTGATTTATTCCAGACCTTAAATATATTAACCGCCTGCCGTTTGGCGCATTGCTTGTAACGATAAGACAACTTTGAACCAAATAATTTAATATAACTTTCAGAAAGTTCTTTTTTCTCAAAAAGATGGTTTAAGAATGTATTTACGGCATAGCTATATTCTAGCCATAGTGCATCAACACTATTTTGTTTTCCAGTGTTAGCAAAGATTAGAGGAAATTTAAGACTTCTTTTCATGGTGTGGTGGGGTTTATTTCTAACATTTATCTATCCTATCCCAAAGTTACACTGCTCCCTGTATTGGATTGGCTTTTTAATTTTTATAACTTTAGCACCTTTATTAATAAATTTATACCACTCTTCTATTTCTGCATTAGGATACCAACCTGGTCCAAAAGCTTCAATAACTGCATATTGATAAAAGCCGCATTCTTCTAGAGATGCGCTGTTTTCTTTTATAACACTTCGTGCAGATTTTAGAGAAAGATAATATCCTATACAACGATCACGATCATCTATTGCACCAACATCACGAATCGTAGTTACAAAATAAAGCACCGCTTGTTTGTTTTTAAATTGCGGATCTCGACAATATTTTTCTAGTTTAGTTTTCATTACATCTCCCATTTGGATAATATTTAAGTTTATCTATACAGGTATCACACCAAATATCTTTTATAATACGTAATTTTTTATCTTTATGTAAAACAAAAAGTTCAACATCCCTGTGCTGATGAATAAAACAATGCCACCAGAGTTTTATCTTATTTATAAATGTTGGTTTCATCAATTAACTTTCTTTCACCTTCTTCCGCTAAGTGAAACATCTCATGCTCTTCGTCTGTGCAATCACAATCCATGTGACAATGTATTATTCTAGAGAATTGATCTTTACACCATTTTAAAAGTGAGTCTTTTTGTTTAATAATTTTTAAAATTTCATCCGACGCATCACACGCAGCATCTTCATCTGATTTAGAGATATTATCGTAATGTTTCATCGCGACTTTTAGAATGATATCAATTAAATTATCTCTAACATCTTTGTCACCAAAACCGCAATCACACATCCCAGAATGGCTTATTAATTTCTTACAGCTTCCACATATGTGCGGCGTTACTGTTCCAATATAAGTTGGGTTTTCACATTGGCACATGGGTAAACATTTATAATTACTAAGAATAAAGTGCGATAGTTCTGAAATACGATCTTCTAAAATTTTTGTATTATCCATTTATTCTCTCCCATTCTTCTCTGGATACTTGTTCATCAGTTTTACCCTGTATCGTTTCAGCTGGTTCTTGATGTCCACAACCACACCACCACATCATAGGGTATTGTTGTGGATAAGAACTTAGAACTATACCCGTACTTCTTTTAATCATCTTTTTCTGACATTTTGGGCAAATTTTAGTTTCCATTAAATTTCCTCCCAAAAATATTCATTACTTATCTTAATATGTTTAGAATTTTTTGCCCAGCCAAACTGCTTTTTATATAAACTAAACCATCTATATTTACCATCTCTGCAATAAGCTAGAAAATATTTTGTAAAAGGTATTTTAAATAAAATTTTAGTATCCATTTTAACAAAAGTTTGTGCTGCAGTCGAATTTCTTTTCAACTTCTTTAGAAAATTTATTTATTTTTCTATCTTCTTCATCTGTTAAGGAATAAAAATACACCCTAAATTCCCCAAATTTTTCCTTCATCTGCACTACTTTATTATTTTCTTTTCCTAATGGCGCGCCCCAATTTTTAACTACTTCATGATTAGGATCAGATTCAACGCAAAATCCCGTTTGCAAACTACCTTTTTCGATATGTAAAAGATTATTTCTTAATAACCACTCTTCAATATAGTCAAAAATTTCTTGATACCATTTATTAACTTCTTGTTGCATAATGTTATAAATTTTAGAATCTAATAAAATAATTTTATGTTTATCATCTTTATAGTTCAACTTTATGCAATCTTGCTTTTCTTGTTTTGTTTTACACCATTTATAATTTTTTACACATCCTTTATCATCGCATAATGAAAATCTAGAAAGAATATCTCCATGTTTTTTATTATCTTCAGTTCCGTTAAAACATAATACACGATCATTTAATATAAACTTTCTCTTAATCCATAATTTTATCATCTTGTTAGATACGATGCTTACCCAACCGCCAAACAGAATTTCTTTAGCCATATTAATCTCCTATATAGAAACAAAGCCTTCTTGATCAACTTCATCTTCAATGAGATCGCGCAAGAAATTAAGTTCACCCCGTAGCGACTCTAGGTCTCCAAAAGCGAATATTCTTGAGGCATCTTCTTTAATATCGATTTCATCTTCGCCACTCTTGCTACAATCTTTGCATCTACACTCATACGCCATAAAGCTGCCTACAAAACAAACACCTTTGTTTACAGCAATATATCTGTGAATTGATTCAATAATGCCATTAATTTCGGGTTGAGTTTTATCTTTGTTCTTTTCATTATGTTCATTTGTCGGCATCGCTGACATAATATCTTTGGAGGATTCAATCTTTTCTACCATAAATGAATTTTTACCAAATGCGTTGTTTAAAGCTTTCTGTATGTCTTCTTCGGTAAGATTGATATTGTCTTTTGATTGAACTTTATATATCATTTATTCTCCTTTAGCTTATTATAATAACGCTCTATAACCATCTGCTCGCCACATTTATCACAAGTGCCACTAACAACTTTCCATTTATCTGTACTATGCTCACGATCTTCTTTGTTTTTTGTTTTACACTTTGGGCAAATAAATTTTAAAATCATTTTCATTTATCTAAAAAAATTATGGTTATAATCTGAATTTCTTTCTAGAACTTTTTCACAAATATCACAAACTTTAACAGTGCATCCAGTCCCATGAGCTGGTGCAAATTCTTCATTCATCCATGTACTGTTGGGGTGAATACATAAACGCTGTAGTTCTTGAAGGTCTTGCTGTGCTTTATCGCGAATGGCTTTAGCAGTTATCATTTATTATTCTCCTGGATATATTTATATAGATCTTCTGCTGTTTTTAATTTAATGTCTTTTTTATTCTTATCTATTATACAACCCTTATGCCAAGTTTTACCATAATTTAATTCGTAAATCCAGTAACTAATGTTTTCATATTTATCATCCATGCTATCTTGTAATAACTGCACAATCAAAGTATTTACCCTGCTTAAATAAAATCCTCCAAAATCGGGATCTAATTTTTGCAGTGCTTTATGTACTGACTCAATATCTTCTTCAATAGACCTTAATTCAAGTATTGCTTTTATGAATTTTTCTTTACTTAGCATTTTTAACCTCCTTATAATGTAGGCAGCGACTTATTGCATCAATATGTTTACAATATTCAATATTATCAAATCCTAAACTATGTCCATCTTCAACCGTACATCTTCTAGAATAAAAATTCCAATAAGGACATGGTTCGCTTTGATTAAATAATAATCTAAAAAGAGTAATCAATTCTTTAATCATTTTTGTCTTGTGTTAAGCCCATAATTATTTTTCTTATAATTTGCCATTCATTATTACGCCATGCTGATTCAACATAAGTAAAAGGTTTATGATAATGGTAATGATTACAATCTATGTGATTCTGCGCAGCTTTCTCGCTGAAATAAACTTGGCCACTTACTGGAACGTCTGTCCATTCGTAATTTACTTTTCGATATTCAAGTTCTTCAAGAATTTCTTCCTCATCTTTTTTAAAATCGTGAAACTCGTTATCTTTATTATCATTATTTTTATACTCTTTATTATATTCATCAACAATTTCATCTATGTCTTCATCTGTAAGTAGATTTCCATCCCCATTAACCCATCCTTCTTCGCCACAACCTTCGGGCATCGGGCGCATCTCTTTCTGATATACACAGAAAATTGGATCGGCGGTTATGCGATTATCTTGGGTGTTAATTTCTTTTGATAGGTTAATTAAAAATTCATACTGTTCATCAGTCACATTTATATTTTTCATTTTGATCTCCTAAATAATTTATATATTTTTTCCCAAAATCGTATCTTAAATTTAGTAAAATCGGAATACCCATAACCATAAGGTCCATATGGTTGATTTTTTGTTCTCCAGTTTTGACAATCTCTGCTCTTGCTTTCATAATCAAAATCACAATTATTTAATCTATTTTTAAGTTCTTCATCGGCTAATTCTTCTCCAGTAAGAGCATCTGCTAAAATTGAAGAAATGAATTCCTTGCAGCCACATTTTTTAATACGTTCATAACCCTTAAATAATCTTATTTGAATAACACCACAAGCTAGACCACTACGATGAGCTACCCAAGGTAATCCACAATGATTTGGCTCAACCATTCCTAATCCTTCTATTATATCTCCTTCTTTATACATTTAAATTCTCCTTGTGATTTTTAAAAGCATCTGCTAATTGTTTAGATAAAGGAAGCCCACATCTAAAACAAATTATATTACCGCTACTATCGTAACCACTGTGTAAGGCATCAACTGTTTGACATTCACAAAACATTGGTTTCATCTCTATACCGCACTGTGGACAAATATATTTCATTTTAATCTCCTATATTTTCTCTCAACTACTCCACAAGCTCTTGCTAAATACAACGAGAATATTGGCCACCAAGGTGCTTGAACACTCTCTTCGGATCTGGAAATTAACTGGTCATAAATATCATTCATGAGATTCGATGGTAGGCCATTATAAACACGATTGCCCCGGCTAAGGTTTTTTCTATACTCTAGTTCTTTTTTTAGTTCTCTCGTTATCTGTTTTATAGTTTTACCCATTTGTTTTATTGTTTTCATTTAATTCTCCTATTACTTTATCACATATCTTTTTGCCCATAGTTCTAAATTTCTGATATTCTGGATTATTGGGATCATTGTTCTCGCCTACATATAATTTTGGAGATACAGAAAATGCCCGTTTATTACGGTTGAAACTTTCAGTTTCTTGCCATTCTGGATTATAAATTAAAATTGCATTTTTATTTTCTCTTTTTGCTTTAGCTAAATCTCTTGCAACTTTTTTCTCAAAATATAATAATGCATCTAACACTAAAACAGAATATTTCAAGTCTTCATAGCCGACTTGTTGATTATCTTTAATATTTTCAATTATTTCTAGCAAAGTTTTCATAATATTACACTTTCTTGTATTGTTTTCTCAACTTCAAATATCATGTTGCCATTTTTAAGTTTTTCTTTGAAGGTGATGAACTCCAGTTCATCTGGATCTGTCGCACAAGCTGTATAATCTAAAAATTTATCCCACTGAAAATTACACTTATATACTACGAATACGAACTTATCATTCCACGATTTAATGCGGCCTTTTTCTTGGATGCCATGGCTTGGAGTGTAAAGAACCCATCGATCTGTGTCATATTTAGTTAATGCTTTAATGTCTATCATTTCGTGCCATCTAGTCTATCGTAATACTTTCCTTTATGATAAAATATTCCAACATCACCCTGCATTGGTGGATATTCTTTATACAAATTAAGCCTAGCGATCTGCTCTGCCTTCTTAAATGCTCGCTTCGCTTTGGGACGAATTAAACCTTTCATTTCCTCTCTCCTGTTTTAGAATTTCTTTAGCTTCTATCGCCTGTTGTACTAATTTTTCTCTAAATTCTAAACTAAACGCAGTTGGCTCATCATTCTGCCAACTCTGTTCTGCGATATAAGTTTCTTCGTGGCAATTAACACAGTGACCATTATAAACTTTAGAGCCACAATCTAAACAATAATTCATTTTCGAAATTCAAATATTCCAGTTAATGCCGCTTGATACGCTTCTTCGTCTAAGTTATTCCAATCTTCTGGATTACCATTGTTTCTTTGATTATGTATGAATTTATGAAACGCGAGTGCAAATTGTGTGGTGCTTATTTGGATGAGTTCACGCTGATCTTGCCCTTTGGGTGCAGATGGTCTTTTAGTCGAAGGTTTATCTTTTACTACAAAACCTTTTCCTTTAACAAATTCTCCTTTTACTGTAAATGTCATTTATTCTCCAGTTTCTTGTTTTAATTCTTCAAATGTAAACATAGATCCCATTAATGCTGAAGCTATGCCTAGTGCTTCGTTTGGCGTCATTTCTAATGCTGTCTTCGCTAATTTACCCTTCATACATAAAAATATTTTGTCATCTTTAAATTTAATACCTTTAGTGCTTACGCCACTACAAATATAATTTTTCTTAGATATTATAAAACAAATGCTTGGTTTACAATGCTTTAAACCTTTAATACATTTCTGTTTCATGATTTATTCTTTCTTGGTTCTTTTGTAAAAGCTCCAAAATCTTGCATTGATTTATCTTGTCTAACTTTAATTTTAAAATTCTTCATCCAGCGGGATTTTTTATTTATCTACAACCTCAGTTTCATATAAATATGGGAAATCGTGTGGATAGTTATCCCACTTTGTATAGTCATCGCCTTCTAGCGCTTTTATCATGTCTTTATACATATTCTCTTCAATTAAAGGTATATTTTTATCTTTACAATACTGAGCATTACTTTTCTGTAAAAATTCATCTGATTTTTTCCATTCTATTACAAGATTATCTCTTGCTTTAAACAATTCTCTTTCAGCAATTTCTTTAGACGCGCATATTAACGCACCGCCACTATCTTCACAATTACCTACACTTACTATCCATACTTTCATAATAACTCCTATTTAATATTCCTTACCACATTCAGGACAATAGACAAAAGTACAATTCTGCTTGATTGAAAACTTCTCCCATTTTTTACAACATCTATTAGTGTTCTCTTTATAATTACAAATTTCAGCAATACTTCTTTTTGATTTCTTCTTGAATTTTAGTTGTACTACAGATGAACCATATTTTGCAAAGATATTTTTAATGGATTTTTTCACTATTGCACTCTCCCACAATCATTACATACATAATTATATTCAGCATATCCTGGTCCTATAATACCATTATTATTTAATGCTCTGCAAACACCACTACACCATCTACACTGCGGCTTTTCAATTCGTTTATTGAAATTTACTTTAGGTAGGTCTTCTCTTGATAACTTAAAAGGCTTAAACTTTAATCCTGATATTAATTTTTTCATTCTAGATCCTCTTCTCTTTCTTCTTGAAATAATTGATCGATCTCGGCATCTAACGCAAGTTGCGCATATTCACCAATTGGACCACCATCTAAGAAATGCCCAAAATCATCGGCAATACCAATTCTAATGTTTAGCTTATTTTTATTAATCTTTATTTTCTTTTTCATTTAAAATTCTTCAATAATCTTTTAACTAAATCCAATACTATTAATGAATATTTACTAATACACCATTGTTTACAATATGGACATCTAATTTTTTTCATTTTATCGTTTTTCATTTTCTCCCTAATTTCCTGCTGACTTCATCTTTATCATATTGTTGATATTTACCTGTCCGCAATGAATTAGAGTTAAGAAGATAACATAACACAGATGTGATACGCTGGACTTCAATCGTGAGTGGTTCTTCTATTTTAAGTTGCTTTCCAACATTGCTACTGTCCAACATCTTCTTTAAACAACCCGCAATGCTTTCAAATCTATCTTTATAATCAAATGGAAAACAATATACATCTTGTAAATCAAGTTGATTTTCACTGAGCAGTGCATCTAATGCTTTATGTAAGGTACTATAATCATGACCTTCTTTATTACATATTAATGTCCAAAGGTTAATTGGTTCAATCATTCTTCATCTTCCCCTATTCTAATATTTTGTTTTAAGATATCTGCTAACTTAAAAAATACCATGAGTTGCTTTTTATTATAGTTAAAAACATTATCATTTAATGGTCCACCAATGTTATAGAAAAGGGCAAGACAGTCTTGGATCATTTTTTGATACTGTTTTTCTCTTTGTTGCAATTCGTAATTTTCTTTATAGATGTTGTTTTTCATTATATCTTCTTTTTTGCATTATAATCAATATGTTCTGTAATAAGTGCACGCCACCTTGTAAATCATTCGAAAATTCTTGCCGATTAATATCATTAAATGAATCAATATAATGACCAATCTTTCTTAATAATATACAAATATCTGCAGAAAGCTCATCTTCTTCATCTGTGCGATATCTTTTAGTTAGTTCAGGATAATCTTTCCAAAAAATTTTATTTTTCATTTTAATTAAGGTTCAAAAACATATAATTTATAATCATCTTCAACTAAAGTAAAGAAATCGGGGGAATAGGCGCTTGTTTTAGAGTTAAGAAAATCAACTATTGTTTTTCCATAAAATGGATCGACATTAAGGGCGATGAGTTTATCGTTTCTGGTTGCGCGATCGTAATTATCTTTACAGATTATTTTCATTTTAATTTTACAATTTGATATAATGTGTTTTACGTATTTTACAATAACTACACTCATAATAAGTATCATTATTTCCACTAGCATCAGAATGATAAACAAAGTTATGCTTACAACTCTTTTGCCTTTTCTCTAATAATTCTTTAGCTTTTAATATTTTAGTATCAAATTCTTTTTTAATTTGATTATATCTTTTTTCAAATAATTGTTTTGGGGTGCTCATTATACTCCTTAATTATTTTATTGAAAAATTTTAAACGCTTGCCAAATATCAAAATCACTTTCGCCGGCGAGTTTAAGTAAAAGTTTAGATAGATAAACTAATACCTTTCTAATCATTGACTTCTTCCCATTCTTTAATCTCTATGCCAGCTTGGTTTAAAAACCAAACACCTATTCTACACATCATTTTTCTATAAGTCCTGCCTATCGGAACGCTGTCCCAATATATGTTGTTCATTTTGTCCTCACGATGCGATCTTAACTTTAAGATTATTCCTACACTTACCATAAACCCAATCATTACAACCAGTAACTATAACTCCATGATCTAGAAATCTTCTCGGATACGGATCTATGCGCGTGTTACAATCTCTACCGATCTTATGTAGGGTTTTTAAGTTTGCGCAATTAGAACAAGATTTTCTAATTTTTGGTTTTCGCATTTAAGAGTTCTTTCCTATGTTTCTTTTTCTTTTGCGTCTGCGACTTTGGATTAGGTAACATACAATTACAACGCGTTTGTCTTTTGCAATCGCAATTTTCACAAGCTGCTAATAGTTCTTTTTTCATCTATGGCTCCTTATTATTAATAATAATTATTATTATTTGTATTTATCAAAATTAATAGAAGGAAACGCAATTGGATCTTCTATATAAGTATCGATTAAGGCTTCGATAATTCTACTATAGGGTAATCCTTTTTGCGCAGAATATATATTTAATTTTACAAATATATGTGGTGAAATTGTAAAAGTGCATTTCTGTTTTCCGTTCTTTGCAATTTTCTTTGCCATTTTATCCTTTCTTTAATGAATTTATAAATTCTATAATATCTTCTAAACAACCCTCACTGAAAATTGTACCTTCTAGAGGAAAAAAACAATATTGGCGCCACGCGCAATGCCATTTAATATAACCAATTATCATTTGAGCTTTAATATTTCTAACAGCATAAACATTTGTTTTTGGTTTTTGTTCAAGTAAATTAAATTCTATATATTTAATTTTGGGTTTCATAATCGTGTATTATAAAATTTCCGCGTTTGCAATGACTTCTTAATAAAGTACCATAATGTTTCATTAATATATAAGCACAACATGTTTCGTCGCAAAGTCTTTCTTTATCAAAGGCCCAATTTTTGGTGTCCATGTTAGCCTTTTTTAACCGTTGCAAAAATTGGTCTAGGATCAACTGTATCAATATTAAATCCTTTAGCAAATTCGGAATGTTGTGCAATTATAAATTCCCGTATTGCAGTATCAACATCATTAGCAGATAAGAAAACATTTATTCTAGTTGCAATATTGTCTTGTCTTAATATTTTTATTTCCATATAAATCTCCTAACTAAATATTACTGCTAAAAACATTGTTAAATATGCATATAGATTATTCTGTCGTGCTGCGGTGTCTTCTTCTTGATCTTCTTCGGTATATTGTAAAAATTCGTTAATTTTAATCACCTATTGGTTCTGGACATAATGGATTTGAACATCCCGTATCTTTAGTAATATGTTCACCGCATTTATTACAAAACCAAACCCAACGTTTAGGAACCTTAAGCCAAACACAATGGCAGCCATAATCGCATTTTGGTTGTTTTGTTTTCTGTGGGAGTTTCATTAATAATATACTCCTGGTCTGATAGGTTTTTTACAATATACGCAACATCCAGTGCTTTTTAACATGCATGGCGAATTACCACATCCACAATATTTACTTTTCTTCTTTAAAATCTTATCTACTTTTTTATCAAAAGCTTTGTTTTTTGGATTGCCTTTTGCTTGCTCTTTATAAAATTCAGCTTTCTCTGCGGCTGTCATACGTTCATCTCTGCAAAGAGAGCTGTTGCAATATGCTTTATACTTCACACAAATCAAATTGATTTTACTGCAATGTATACACGGCACTTCGAATTGGGTACCATTCTTACTGCACTCTAATAATTGAAGTCTGTATGTTTTCATTCTATTGTTAAAAATCTATCTGCTTCAACATAGGTTTGAAAAGGTTGTATTTTATCACAACAAATAATAAACGCATTCGCTTCCCAAGTATCGCCCTCGGGTGAATCTGCTGTTTGTTCGTAAGATACAATTAATGGTTGTTCTTTTTTACATTTATCGCATTTTAGATATTGATGGTATTTAAAATCTTTTGCCACTATTACTTCATCTTTGTTTGCGGAAAAAACATAAAAATATGCTTTATCATATTTACCGGGATCATAATCGTAACCACCCCAAACTTGTTTGCGACGTTTTGAATATCGCTCTTGTGTTTTCTCAAGACCGTCTATAGTGTCTAAAATACGTTCAAGGGTTTTACAACCTGTAGATAAAGAATTGATTTCTAATTGTTTAGATTCAAGATCTTGTTTTAGTGGTTTATATTTTGATTTGTAAGTTTCGAGGTTCATCTATTTTAATCTCCGTTTCAAATTCATACATATTCTCATCACATGTAGGACAATAGTATTTATATTCTTTCTTTAATGTTTTGTCTGTTTCTTCTATAACTTCGTGACCGTTATGGCAGATACGTTGACAGATGTGCATATTATTTAAGTTCACTTATATAAAAGTCACTTAGTCTTCTTAAACAACCTTTTTTACCTATATTAGGGTATTGTGGGCGTGAATTAATTTCGTCTTCGATATCAGACATTATAACTAATAGTTTAATCTTTATGTTTTCTTTGTCAACATAGCCAAATTTTTTAAATAATTTATTAATCAATCTAGTCATTATACACTTCTCCATTAGTAATGCACTTCTGATCTTCAAAAGGTATCATTATTTTTCTGTAGAACTCGGCCTTAACACATTCAAGCACCCCTGGAATTTCATTAAGTGCGGTATACGATATTGTTGATCGTTTCAAAAAATTTAAACAGAGTTTTGTAATGTAATAATTGAGTTGACCAATTGTGCTGATCTTTTCTGAAAATCCATTGATATGTGGATCTAAATCGCAGCGTTCTAATTTATTGATATATGGCATTATTATACCCCTTTCATCTTCATTCTCAATTGTTAAAACATTATATCATAATATAGAATTTTGTCAAGCTTTATTTCTTGATTTATGTATTTAAGGTACCTAAGATCAATTAACCGAATCTATTCATCTTGCTCGTCCTCATCTTATTAGAGGAAAATAATATTTTAAATTAAGTTTAAAGATATGCTTAATTCTTTCTAATATAATATGGCAAAAAGTTTTCTTCCTATACACTCCCAATTTCTCGCCTAACGGATAAAGAATATATTGTTTTTTAGGATGTAATGTGCATTCAAAATCTGGTAGTCCTGTTGATGTAGTAATATAACCAATTAAATCATAGTATGGTATTTCTGTTGTTCTTAAAGAATAATTACCCTGTGTTTTAATTTCAGATTCAAGATAAGCTGCTTGTGCTTGATTGTTGTGTGGTAGGTTTTTCATGCCCCTCTCCTTAGTGCTGACTTGCAGTCTTTCTCTTTTCTGCTGAAAACTTCTCAATAATACTTCTGATGTAGCGTATATTTTTTTCTTTCGCCTCTATTCTATCCGCAGCGTTTCTTAATGCTTGTGCTGGTGGAATATACACCGCAGCAACACTTTTCATTTCTCCGTCAATTTCTAAATAGCTTTCGGCTAGTTTCAACGCCTCTATCAACTCCTCTATGTTGTTTTGTGGTTGGAGAGCGGTTTGCTTGCTTGCTCCACATTTATTACACCGTAAAATAGCAACCTTAGGATTGGTATACTCGCACTTATAAAATATTTCCCATTCGTGTTTACATTCTCCTCCCGAAATCTTGTTGGAGAGGGCAGAGGCTATGTGTTCAGCTTGTAATAAATAAACTTCTCTCGGCTCTTTGTTTACTCTTGCCATAGTGTCCATAACAATTTCTTTAATCTCCTCCTCCCCCATCGGCTTGAAGAGGGCTTTAATCTCGGCTTCGGCTTGGGTAATATATTTTTCACATTCACAGGTATCATTTACCTGCATACAATCGAGCATTTTTAATCTTAGTTTATCCAATATCTCCCGTATCTTCTCTTTGGTAGTCATTTAGCCTCCTTCCAGTTTCTTCCCAGTTTCTTCTTTTCCATAAGGTTCAACTCTCATTTCGTATTGTATTTCTTTCCCACATTTTTTATTCTGACACCAAATTTCATAATCAAAACTATGTTCTCCCCCAATATCGCCCTTCATCCATTTCCCACAAAAAGGACATTTAATCGTATAATCAAATATTCTATAACTCATCCCCCACCCCCAATCTTAGGTTTTGTTATGGTTTGTTGTTTCTTCCGCAAAAACTTTATGCAATTTAAGAAAATCCTCTTTAAAGTATTTTATGTATTTAGATTTCAAAATTTCATTGACTTCTTCCTGACGATATTTAATTTGATAGCTTTTAACTATAAAGAGTTCACAACCAAACTCATTCATAGATGGTCCTTTATTTCTTCCTTTTACATTATATTCTTTAGGGCAATTACAGCACATCCATTTATCACAATTTCCACACCGCTTATTAGTCCACCTATCCAACTTTAGTATCTTTTGGTAAAGTTCCTCAAATCCAAATCTAATTGAGGTTGCTTCCACCATATTTTCAATAAGTTCGTCAATCATCTCTCCCCCAACCTTTCTTTGAGCAAAGCGGAAATGGCTATTGATATGTTTTCAAAGTCTTGGTAAACATTCTTATAGTTTAGAATACTAATCTTTGAAGTTTTCATAATTGTATCTGCTATTTCCTCCACACTCGGCATCCTTGCCTGCAACCAGAGTTTACAATCATCTATGGCTTGGTTGTAATAATATGCACTTAAACAATCACATACCCCAGTCTGTCCATATTGACAATCTTGTTCGTGTTCCTTCTTCTCCGGCATCCCCTTGCCCTCATAGGAGAGGATGGATTGGAGAGTGGAGATGGCGAGAGTGAGGGCTTCCCAACTCTTAAATTTAACCTCTCCAAGATTAGCTAATGCCAATTCTTCCAACACCTTTACTACATCAATCCTCTCCATCTCATCCTCCTAGTTTTTTATTGGGTGGTATCTTTTGGTATAATTTCTTTAGGTATTAAATTCACAACTTTTTGACTTTAGTAATTTCAATTATTGAACTTACTAATCTAATTATCTCTCCCAGATTATCTTTACCATAACTTGCAGATATTCCAGTTGAAGCAATTAGTAAATACTCATTAGAAAAAATAATCCTCCAAATAGCTCTTAATTTATCTCTCATCCATTCCTCCTATCCTTTGTTTGGTTTTGGGGCTATCAATTCTTTAATGTTTTTAATAAGCCATTGAATATCGGCTAAAGATAATTCTGTATCACTAACATAGCTAAATTGTTTCATTAGTTCTTCTGGACTATTTATTTTCATATCTTCTCCCCCCTCTTCTTGGTGGTGAGTTCTGCAAACAGCTTCTTCCCACATTTACAACAAATCGTAGGACAATCTGAACCACCCATTTTATCGCCGTCGTGGTTACATATCACCAAGCTCTTACGCTTCTTGGTCGTCATTTAGGACTCCTTATGCTCTAATAATTTAAAGAATATTTTTTGGTAATAACAAGTTGAACAAATATGAAATTTTCTTACTACATTATTACGAGCCGGAGGACTAAAGATAAGAGCACCTAAATTGTCTAATAATGCCTTACAAATGTTGCATCTTATTTTAATCATTTAGTCTCTGCCTTAGGTCTTGCAATATACCAATCACATTCTATTACTGCATCTGTATGTATTCCGTCGTTTCCATAGGTTATTTTCGGAAGATTTTCGTGTTTATTCATACATTCGGAATATTGTCTAATACACAATTCACACAAATTCATACTCATCCCTCCACCTCCCTCTCCGCATCCCTCTCATCATCTGCGTGGTCTTCTTTCCACTGGTGTCTATCTCTGGCTCTAAATATCCTTTTCTGCCAGTCTTCTTGGCTTTCGGTGCAGTGGGTGTCATCCATCTTTATCCTTTCAATTTAATGATATTTCTCTTCCATTCTATTTTCAAAATCTTCCCGTTCAGCTTGTTCTGCTTCGTGCGCCCTTGCTTGTTCATTAAAATCATTCTGCATAACACAAGTTGAGCAAGGTTCTTTTTCACAAGCGCATCGCATTTCTCCACACCTACATAAATATCCTAGAATATTTGAACCACAAATATCACAACTATGACTCCCGCTATTATTTATTGTCATTTCCTCACCCTCCTCAACATTTCTTCCCGACAGGTGTGGGCGATTTGTTTTACTCCATCACTCCATATCTGATATTTAATTAAATCCTGTTCTTTGTGTATTCCTAATATTTTTCCAATAACTACAATCAATTCTTCCTCACTCGGCACAAGTCCCTCAATTTCCTGAATTGCTTGGGCGATAAGTAAATCAGCTTCTTTGTTAGCCTTTTCACTTCCACCAGTTGTCATATTTCTTAATGTGCATAAGTGGACTTCTTTAACTAATCCTTCCAATATCCCCTGAAGTTTGGTCATTGTGCCTCCGTTTATATGGTTAGGGGTGCGGTGTTAGTAATTCTAAAATACCTTCTTGTGTTAGTTCTTTTGGGATATGTTTAATTAAATTATCTTGTTTGTGAAAGCACCAGCCATTATCTACTTGACCTTGTAAATTTCCTTCTAACCATATCTCTGTTATTTTTCCCTCAATAGTCCCACCTTTAAACTCTTTTCCCGTTGTATACTCTACTTTAACCCAATCACCTACTTTTAAAACATTAAAATCAATCATCTCTCATCCGTTTATATGGTTAGGGATTAGTTTTTTACAATCTTAACTTTATAAATCTGTGTTATAGGATAAAACACTTCTTCACCTTCTATCCATAAACCTTCCATAATAATTCTCTTGGCGATTTCCCTTTATTGCTGCATATCTATTCCAAGCCTTTTAAGGTTAACTTTTTTCTTTATAACAATATTGTTCATTTGAAGCATTTTTATAAGCTCTAAGATCTTCTCTTTTGATGGTTCGGGTAAACCGCAGCCCTTACTATCTATACCTATATTAACGAAACTAGGGCGCGCTTTAACAATTAATGCAGTAAAAGGCAGAACATCAAAATCAAGCGCGGGTTCAATAGTAATAAATGTTTTAAATCCCTCTGCAGCAATTTTCGTTATATTTTCTGCTCTTTCAGATGGTTGCGGCGCTTTGCTTATGCTTTCGCCTAAATTACAATTTGTTTCTATAGTTGTGCCGATCAGCGAGTTTGTTGGGAATAAAGCAAGATGCTCAAGCATCCTCTTTGGGTTTTTACTTTGAAATATATATTGATTACCTTTATATTTGTTACAATGATTTAATATCTTCGTTATATATAAGCTTGGAATTTCTTTTGCAAACATATCATTCATATGTTCAATAAAGATAATTTTATCTGCCCCATAATTAACATTAAATTCTGGTTCAATCAATCTAGCTACGCCTTGATATCGCGGGCTGACACCAAATCTATTTTTCTGTACATAACAATAACTGCATTTATGTGGACATTCACCAGCTAGATGCGAATGCATGTTAGTGACCCAATCGTACATGTTGCCTTTAGATATTTTTAAGCTCATTTTATTTCTCCTTTATTTAAAATATATTAAGCTGCCACGATTGTTTTATTATAGCATAGATCTATAGGATGTCAAGACATTTTATTGAAATATTGAATTAAGTATAAGAAGTTAAGAATGTGTGTATTCGATCAAGGTGCTCTTGATCCTGAGGAATTGAAGAGTTGCGTCTCCAATTGCGCATTACAGAATATTTAATATTCATCGTTTTAGAGATTTGTTGTAGAGAAATAAAATTTGCGTCTAGAGATTCGAAAAACAATTTCATAATATTGGAATAAAAATAATTTCTACTGCATTTCAAGTTTCGAAATTCAAGTTGCAAATCCAAAAGATCTTTTTGAATTCTAAACATTGATGTCTTCGTTATATCAAAAGTATTTACGCTGTGATATGGAGATTGCATTGAGCTACTGGATAGATCGATAAGGCAGTTCTTTCTTGTTTCGTTATACGATTGAATAATAAAAGCTGCTACTGCTGGGTTGTTTTTAATATAGGTTCTAACCTGCGATTCTCTTTTAATAAATGGTTTAAAAATATTAAATAATTCGGTTCTATTAAAACCGTATAAAATTTTGTATGGACCAGGGTTTTTAACACCTTTAATAGATCTTCTTGTGGTAAAATTACCCTTTTCGGTAATGTGGTTCTTGAACCAATATTCAAATTTCTGCTGTTTACGGGAAAGATAAATACAATTTCCAATATCTTTATACATATATTGATATAATTTAAAAAGGCCCGGTGCTTTTACAGTTACATTATTCATATACTCACCAGTCAATTTTGAACTATCGTGAAATTCACACATCTCATAAAAATCTATTGTACTATCAATGCCAAAATTCAAAAGTTTCTCCTTAATGTCATTAAGTAGTTCTGGCACTATTGAACAAATGCTAAAACTATGTGAAGCAAAATGACCATCCCCATCGAATAATCCCCTTAAAAAGTCAAAGAAGAACTTATTTGGCATATCTTTTGGTACCCTTAATCGCATAATCTTCTTAGGTAACAATCCTTTATTATATGCCTGTCTTGCTAGATGGCTTGATTTTAAATCACAACGCCATGCTATTTGTCTTTTGTTTTTACCAAACTCTATTGCGGGGCGAACATAAAACAAGTCTACGGGGAACTCTATTGCTTTTGCGATTTTATCCATTAATTCTTTATCGATACTAAGAAATGCAATGCTTCTAGGAAATTTTATAGTCGTGCTATTAGAATAACCATAAAGATGCCCATCGGCAAATAGGTATCCCAAAACATAGCTGCTTTCACGCGACCATTCATCAAAGAAATGTTTGTTAAAAGGTTTAATTTTGAGATTATCTTTATATAGATATCTATTTTCTTTATAGTTTAGATCATCTATGAAACTAGGGTCGTTATATGTTTTTAATGAAAATGCATGCTTTTCACAATAATCGTGCCAAGTAAAAAGATTACAGCTGCCTACTAAACATTTTGTCTTTTTTGGTTTATCATGTTTCTTTAAATTATTAAAATGCTTTCTACACAAACCATCTTGAAATATTGAATGCTTACAATTAATAGCACTACATGCTGGTTTTATATATGTTGGATCTCCATGTTTTATAAATAGGTAATAGTGGTGTTTACAATATCCTAAAACTTTATTTCTTGCTGGTTTGTTGCAAATCTTACAAAAACTAATCTTAAGATCTTTACGATTCTGCATATATAGTGGGTCACCATATTTATAGTAAATTTGATAGTGGCCCATACAGTAATTTTTGGCAACAACGCTTAAGGTACAGTCCTGAATACTACATTTTCGCATATTAGCACGCTTATTAAAAGCAAGATCGTGGTAATGTTTCTTACAATACCCTTTAGCGTCATGTAAGGCATTGCACCCTGGTATCGAGCATAGTTTTGAAGGAATTAATCCTTCGCGTTTAGCTATGTGATAATGTTTTTTACAATAGCCTCGCGCATCGTGCTTGTTTTTACAACCAAATATTAAACATATTTTAGACATAAGATCATTATATCATAAAGATATTCTTTGTCAAGAAATATTTATTTACTGAAAGACACCTTGGATAAGGTACCAAAACTTCAACCACAGTTCCGAAAATCCTGTCGCTAAAAAATAAAAAATTCTTAAAATAAAAAACTGGGGGGGTACTGCGTTGATATGCGAAAAAAATTCGAGCTGGTTTTTTTGTTTATCATTGCAATCATTAAACTTCGATAATATATTATCTTATAGAAGATATTATCAAGCGATTTTTTATTTTTTTATGTAAAAAATATATTTTAAAATAAAAATATCACTGCATAGCATAAAAAAAACGTGCTACAATTTTTTAAAAAGTAACACGTATAAAAACAAAAAAATTGCATACATTCTCAAGTTATGTTACGGTTTGTTTTGTCTGTATTGCATTATGATATAATGTATCAATTCATTAATTGATAAAAATATCATAACAAGAATTGCTAAAAATAAAGCACCCATTAAACTTTAGTTTTAGCTTTAGAATTCTTTACAGCTTTAGAATTCTTTACAGCTTTAGAATTCTTTACAGCTTTAGAATTCTTTACAGCTTTAGAATTCTTTTTAACTGCAATATCATACAACGTCTGCAAGTCATCTCTTTTTAGCACGTGTGCGATTTTATTCGCAGTTGATAAATAACGTGTATGCGTGCAATCGTTATTCTTTACAGCTTGAGAATCGAGCTTTAAAGCATTGATAATCTTGTATTGCTTTGTTAAAACAGCGCGAAAAGCTTCTTTTGTTTTTTGTGCTAGTAATACTTTGATCTGACTAGCACTTATTAAAGCTTGATGCACTTTGATTTTTTTATCTGCATAAAGCTTTAATGATTTTATCAACAAGCTTTTATTTTTGTTAAAGCTAACAACGAGCTTTTGACGTATTATTTTTATCATTAGATTCTCTCTCTCTTTTTATGAGAATGTATGCAATTTTTTTGCTATTGCTTAGCGTAGCACGTCAAGCTTCTGTCAACATCGCTTTGCTTCGACTGCTTAACGTTTTTATTATATGAGAATGAGCAATAAAACTATATAAAATATTGACAATAGTCTTTTAAAATAAAGTCTATCTGTTCGTTGTTAAGTCTATCAATACATATACTAATTTTATCAATAATATTTTTTTGTTTATGTAAAATATAATCGCTATACTCTGATATTCTCAACTCTATCTCTAGATCGCTAAAATAGTCAAAATATTGAGATAAAATAAAGTCAAGTCTCGCACTGTCTCGCTTGATTGCTTTAATCATAACATCTAATGTATTCATACTGCTATTATAGAGATATATTTTTTTTTGTCAAGTCTTATTTTGCTGAAAGTTTAAAACAAAAACACAAAACACAAAAGCACTTTTTAGCTAAAATTCTGTAAAATAAAATTATACAAGAGTTTGCGCATAAAACAAAAAACAAAAAACAAAAAACAAAAAGTTTTTAGTCAAAAGCAAAAAGTAAAAACCACTATATCAATGTGGAGATCTAATACCTATTTCAGCTAAATCGCTAGGATCCTTAAACTCAAAACTCAAAAGCAGAAACTCAATCCCATATTTGCTTAGTGGAGATCTAATACCTATTTCAGCTTAACCGCTAGGATCCGTAGCATACAGCACGTATTGAATACCTATACAGAAATACTGAAAATTATTATTATTAATAATATTCCTATAGGAAGAGTATGTATATAAACCATTTTTTTCTTTAAATCAATACAGCTAAAACAAACTTATTAAAACAACTTTATTAAGTCCAAAACCTATTTTTATCCTGTAACTTATTACAATAGCAGTAACTTACAATAAAAAAAACCGTTCAAAAAGTAGACTTTTACCCAAAAGCACCCGTTTTCCACGGTTTCCTACCCTCATTAGGATTTTATTTTTCAGAATGAAAACTTCTCGTCCCGATCCTCGAAGCTCAGAAAAAAAAAGCAGTATCTTGGATTTTGAAGCCATTTCTCTTATTTGGAATTATGAAGGGGTGCGGAAACGGGTGGAAAACGGGTGCTTTTACCCAAAAGTCTACTTTTTAGCCCGTTTTTTTTGTCATAACATATTGATACTCTAAAAGGTTACAGGATAAAAATAGGTTCCAGAATCTCGAATCTCTATCCTATCCCCCACTGTTGCAACAACTTATCCATTTTATGCTCAACTTTTTAAATTTTACAATTATACAGAATTTATCAACAATTTAACACAAATCAATAAAATCATAAATACAGAAATAAACTCATGGAAAATAAAACTCATTATATCCGTCAATTCCATCTTCTCGAAAATAACCGATATAACGCATTTTATTTTTTTTTAAAATTATCCTACCCTAGGATGTAAGATTTATAAAACTTATTAAAATAGATTTAATAAGTCTTCCGGGTTATTTAGAGCATTTTATTTTTTACCTTAAAACTCGAAATTAGACCATATAAGCTCTTTTATTTTAATCTAACGCCCCGAACCTCGAATCTATTATTATAACTTAGAAGTATAAACCCAGTAGAACTTATAAGTTTTACCCACGATCAGCAGAACCTTACCTCTAATCTCGACATTCAGCAATCCAAGCAAAGATCTGGAAATCCAGATCTTCAAGCTTCTAAGCGCAACCCAGCTTCGCCCAGTGCTGATAAGCTAGAACGGATATACTAACTTATATATGGTTATACAAGGTTTTGTATATAACCATACAATTCTATGTATATAACTATACAATTCTATGTATGACTTCCAGATCACCGCATTGTGCTAAAATCTCGGGAATCCATCGCAAAAACACTAAATTCAAAATACTCATTTTTGTCTTATCACGGACAAAATAGTGCTTGCTTATAATTTGACAAATGCGATAATATAGTTGTCTGAAGTACAAGCGAAAGCTTGCGAGTAGGATAATAAAGAAAGCGAAACGTTGCGGAGACCGCGACACAAGTTCTAAAGAACCCGAAACAACGCTACAATAGGGTAGCGAAAAGAAGCAGTAGCGATGCGGAAGAACCTCTCTACGAGAAAAGACGCAAAGCAGAACTTGTGAACCACGCAAAACACGAAATCCGAAACGTAAAGCAGAATAGCGAAATTTAGCAAAAAAGTAGCTGGGTCAATAGCAAGACCCATATAAAAATTCGCAGACTTGGACGTTGAATTCGTGCAAGCAGGGGTATTGAAGATATATCCCAGGCAAGACCGAAAGGATTTTGTTTTAACGTAACTGCTACATAGATTAGCAAGTGCGGAAAAATGATGAGTAAGCAGAGCAAGCAAAACGTGCATCCACTCTAGTGAACCCGATTTGCAAACTCAATCTTTATTTATTCAACAGCTAACGAGAAAGGAGATTAGAATGTCTAAAGAATTGGATTCTATAATTGCGTATCACAATTCAGAAGAAGGAAAAGTAATGCAAGAGATATTTGAACAGAATGGGAACAAAGGACAAGAAAACCAAGCAAACGGAATTGCGTTTGAAAGAAAACAGCACAATAAGGAAAAGCGAAACTCGATTTTAAGTGTGTTGTCGAGTGGTAGTTTGGGTCTCGTGGATATAGTTTCGATCCGCAAAACATATGTTTTGCTGATAAGCTGTAAAAAGAACGGATATGTAGAGCCGAAGGAAAGAAAAGCTTATGATAAACTGAAATCGGAATTACCTACATTCTGTAGATTGCAGTTGCGCTACAAAAAAGGGAAAAAGACAATTAAGACAATGTGGTAATAAGAAAGGACTAAAATGCAAAAAATAACCTACGACAAAGTATGCGCTTTAGTAAAGAAACAAATATTAATAGACGCTAAAGTGGAATGTTCATTTGAATTTGCACAAATCCTATTGATTGAGTTGATTAAACAAACTAAATATTTAGGAAAACGAAACGCTCTAACGAAGCGGTATAAAACAGCATTAATTTCCGCTGATAAAGCGTTAGACGCAATATGTAATGAACAAGAATCATATCCACACGACAATAAATGTTCCTGTATTAGTTGTAGATATGAAAACTCTAAATAACAGACAATCAAGACAATGTGGTAAATACACAGAAAAGAATAAGAAATAATCAAATAAAGGAGAATCATGATTATTAAAAATCGCTTGCAAGAAAATATACCTTTAATACGTTGCACAACGTGTGGTAAAATAGCTAAACAATCAAGCGTGATTGAATTAGAGTCATTTGGACTAAACAGAGAGAAGCGTAAGACCTGGAACAAGATAATCAAATCGTCCTTTAACGTAAGCTTTAGCGACAGCGGTAAATTGAAACGCAACAAGCGGTTATTCTATGCTTCTATGTTACAGAATTGCATAAATAAAAAACATAAACTTAAGGTTATTCATCTGAACAACATTAAATTCCATAAAAGCTTTTTAGATACAGTTAACATAGATAAAGGAGAAGATTAAAATGGTTAAATCCGATATAGAAAAATTATCTCTTATAGAAAAATTAAGATTAAGGGATAACCTTAATTTAATATTGCAGTTGGAATTTGAAGTTGTAATAAAGCACACAATAGGCGTATCCCAGTATGAAGCTTTAAATTGGTTACGTTTAGAGATTAATAATTTTTTGCACAAGTAAGAGAAAGGACAAAATGCAAAAAGTATTTATTTTAAAGGACATCATATATGAAAGCAAGAGTGTCTTTAATCCAGAACTTAGAATTGGTTTTAAAGAAGAACCATCTAGTATATATTTAAATCCAGACAACAAAGAGGATAAAAAATACTGTAACTTTTTGTTTATCACTAAAGATAGTGGCGCAGATAATTTAAAATCTGAACCCGATGGAGTTTCACTTGAACTTACCCAAGACGAAGCGGAATTTTTATATCAAGCTTTAAAGAAGTTAAAACCATATTTTAAACTTGTACCTACAACAAAAGATTATGCAGCTAGTCCGTGAGATGAAAACATAAACCAGAAAGGAGATCCTCAAATGCCAAATCTCAAAGATATAGAAAAAGAGCTAAGTGTGGAAGAAATAAATATCTGCTTTATGGCATTGATAAAATTTTCAGATGGACCGATCTGCGGACCCAGAGCCGCTATGTATTATTATAAGTTGGATTATACAATTAAGATTTTAGAAAAGAGTTTTAAATATGTTGCAATTCCAAGCAAGACAAAAATCAAAAATCTAATCCTTAAGTTAAAAAAATTAATTGCGCTTGCGCTTGTATGAGCGTATAGCAAGCTCTGTATGAGCGTATAGCAAGCTCTGTATGAGCGTATAGCAAGCTCTGTATGAGCGTATAGCAAGCTCTGTATGAGCGTATAGCAAGCTCTGTATGAGCGTATAGCAAGCTCTGTATGAGCGTATAGCA
>Ga0268280_1000627_pt1 | contig 27831 bp, 26 predicted proteins | sample saktaG_9_FD_190139 | JGI IMG/M metagenome (GOLD analysis project Ga0268280, IMG submission 190139) | Saline water microbial communities from Sakinaw Lake, British Columbia, Canada - sak_2011_5_24_40m | ecosystem: Environmental > Aquatic > Non-marine Saline and Alkaline > Saline ...
TAACTCAGCTTATCGGAAGATTAAAAGCATGCGCGTCCCGTTAGAAGCGGCGTCCCGCGGCGCGGGACTCTTAACGGGGCAAAGCTTAAACAAGGCCCAGATCATACTCGCCTTAGATGTAGATACGATCAAAGAGGCTCAGGATTTTGTGGACAGGCTTTATCCTAAAATCAAGATTTTTAAAGTAGGAAGCCATCTTTTTACTGCTTATGGGCTTCAGATTATTGAGCTGTTGCATAAAAAAGGCGCGGGAGTTTTTTTGGATCTCAAATATTTTGATATTCCGAATACCGTGGCTAGCGCGGTAGCCGCAGCAGTGGGGCTTAAGGTAGAAATGCTTACTTTGCATATTTCTGGCGGCCAAGCCATGCTAGAGGCAGCAGTATCTGCAGCCAGTCGTCAAGCAAAAGCTCTTAAAATAGCCCGGCCATTATTGATCGGGGTTACAGTTTTAACCAGCCAAATGGCTAAAACCGGGGAAGTTTTAGCTTTAGCCAAACAAGGCCTCGCCAGCGGATTGGATGGCGTAGTTTGTTCTGCGCAGGAGGCATTAGTTTTACGGCGGAAAATAAAAAAGAATTTTGTAATGGTTACTCCGGGAATTCGACCGGATAATTCGGGTAAGGATGATCAGAAAAGAACCGCAACCGTGAGTGAGGCAATTAAGGCTGGAAGTAATTTTTTGGTCATTGGCCGGCCGATTTTAAAAGCAGACAATCCAATTGTAAAAACAGATGAACTGTTAGGAGAGTTAAATGGCGCAGGAAATTAAAGATTTAATTGCTAAGATCCAGCAGGAAGGAATTCAGGCAGCCGAAGTGCAAGCTGCGCAAATAAAAGCGCAAGCCGATGCTGCGGCTTTAAAAATAATTTCAGAGGCAAAAATCCAGGCTCAAAAAATTATTGAGCAGGCAGATAATCAGGCAAAAAAGTTAGATGATTCTACTCAGGCTGTTTTAAAACAGGCGGGCCGGGATCTGCTAATTAGCTTAAGGCAAGAGATTATCTCTATGCTGGACCGGTTAATTAAGCTGGATCTGCGGCAGGCTTTGCCGGCCGAAGAATTATCGGGAATCATCGCTGCTTTAATTAAAAATGCTCCGCTTTCTTTAGGGAGCCAGATTATTGTTTCTTTAAATAAAACTGATAAGGATAAGTTGGAGCAAGGGTTTTTAAAGCAGCTGATCCAGGCAACCAAGAAAGAAATAATTTTAAAATCTGCCGAGGGGATTGACAGCGGATTTGTGATTAGCTTTGATGCCGGTAAGTCTATTTTTGATTTTAGCGGCCAAGCCCTGAGTGATTATATCTCTGGCTGCCTCCGGCCCCAACTAAGCAAAATTTTAAATCCCGGATAAATGCCTGCTTATTATATATATTTGATCTCTAGTTTACCGATGCTTAATTTTTTCGCCAGGCCGCCGTTTAGCCTGGAAGATTTTTATAACAAATGTAAAAATTTAATATCGGAAAAAGAATTCGAAATTCTGCGCAGTGTTTGCGGGCAAGATAGCTATTCTTTAGATATTCAGGGTATGAACAGTTTAAGGCAATGGACTAATTTTGAGATCGCCCTGCGCAATGAATTGGTGCGCGCTAGAGCCGGCCGTAAAAAAATCGACCCTTTAAAATTCCTGCGTTTTCCGGATTCACCGCAGGCTGAAATTAGCCATCTGGCGATGATTGCTTATCGCAGCACCTCAATATTAGAAGCGGAAAAGGTTTTGGACCAGGGTAGATGGAATTTCCTGGAGGCTTTAAGTTTTGGCCATTATTTTGATTTTGATTATCTATTAATTTATGGGTTAAAACTTAAGATTTTGGAGCGTTGGGAGAAAATACAAAAAGCAGATAAGGAACATTTGTTAAATAGTGTCATTGCGAGGAAGGAGCGTAGCGACTGACGAAGCAATCTTAATGGTATAGATTGCTTCGTCGCCTGCGGCTCCTCGCAATGACAAAGTTTGAAACAAATTTATTATGGAAAAAATAAGAACCGGACAAGTAATTAAAGTGAATGCCAATATGGTTACCGCTGAGGTTTCCGGGCAGATTATTCAAAATGAAGTGGCTTATATTATCCATGGAGAAGAGCGTTTGAAAGCCGAAGTGATTCGTGTGCGCCAAAACCGGGCTGAGATGCAGGTTTATGAAAGCACTCAGGGTTTAAAGGCGGGAGATGTTGTGGAGTTTAGCAGCGAACTTTTGTCCGTAGAGCTTGGCCCTGGATTACTCGGTCAGATCTTTGATGGCTTGCAGAATCCTCTTCCGGCATTAGCTGAAAAATGTGGTTTTTTTCTCAAAAGGGGAGTTTATCTTGAAGCCTTGCCCGATGAAACGCAGTGGGATTTTACGCCGCTGGTGGAGCCGGGGAAAAAGGTTTTGGCAGGTAGTTGGTTAGGTTTTGTGCCGGAGAAAATTTTTAAACATTATATTATGGCTCCTTTTGCGCTAGGTGGTAGCTTAGAAGTGGTAAACATCGCTACACCGGGCAAATATAATTTAAAACAGGTAATTGCCCAGCTGAGAGATAGTGCCGGAGGGTTGCATGATGTATTTTTGCAGCAGATCTGGCCGGTAAAGATACCCATTAAAGCCTATGCGGAAAAATTAAGGCCGACTGAGCCATTAGTTACAAAAATGCGCCTGATTGATTCATTATTTCCGGTGAACCGCGGGGGGACTTATTGTATTCCCGGGCCATTTGGGGCGGGAAAAACTGTTTTACAGCAACTAACCAGCCGGCACGCGGAAGTAGATATTGTCATTATTGCTGCCTGCGGAGAGCGCGCCGGAGAAGTTGTGGAAACATTAAAGACTTTTCCTGAATTATTAGATCCGCGTACGCACAAACCTTTAATTGATCGCACGGTAATTATTTGTAATACCAGTTCTATGCCGGTGGCTGCCCGTGAATCCAGTGTTTATACGGCAGTGACCATCGCGGAATATTATCGCCAGATGGGGTTAAATATTTTATTGTTGGCTGATTCGACTTCGCGTTGGGCGCAGGCGATGCGCGAAATGAGCGGCCGCCTGGAAGAGATTCCGGGGGAAGAAGCTTTTCCGGCATATTTGGAATCCCGTATTGCTTCTTTTTATGAGCGCGCCGGAGTCGTCAGATTGCAGACAGGCTTAACCGGCTCAGTAACGATTGGTGGAACGGTAAGCCCGGCCGGAGGAAATTTTGAAGAACCGGTGACCCAAGCAACCCTTAAAGTTGTGGGTGCTTTTCATGGGCTTTCCCGCGAACGTTCAGATGCCAGAAAATATCCGGCCATTGATCCGTTGATTAGCTGGAGTAAATACACAGGCTTCGTTAATTCTGCATATAAGGAAAAATGTCATTCTATTTTGCAGCGCAGTAACGAAATTGCCCAAATGATGAAAGTTATCGGAGAAGAAGGGACATCCTTAAAGGATTATATCGAATATCTCAAAGGTGATTTTTTTGATTTTGTTTATTTACAGCAGAATGCTTTTGATTTGATAGATGAGGCGACTTCCAAAGAAAGGCAGATCTATCTGCTGAAATTTATCTGCGCGATATTAGATGCGCAGTATAGCTTGGAAGATAAAGCCAGCGCTTTGCATTTTTTCCAAAGTTTACGCCAGCTGATGCGTACTTGGAATTCTGCTGAATATAATAGTAGTGAGTTTAAAAAAATTGAATCTCAGATTACAATATTTTTAGAAACTAAAGCGATGAAGAAAGATAGATAATTATGCAAAAAGCCTATACAAATATTATTCAAATCGCCGGTGACGTGATTACGGTGGAGGCGGAAGGGGTAGGTTATTTAGATATTGCCCAGATTACTACCCGTCGTGGCGTATCTTTAGCTCAGGTGATTCGTATCGATTCTAAAAAAATATCTTTACAGGTTTTTGCGGGGACCCGCGGTATCGCTACAGGCGATAAAGTAAGATTTTTAGGTTATCCTATGCGCGTGGCTACCGGTGAGAATTTGTTGGGCCGTATATTTAACGGTAGCGGCGTGCCTTTAGATCATGGCCCGATTCTTTCTGACGGCCTGATTGATATCGGCGCCCCTTCGGTAAATCCGGTTAAGCGAATCATCCCGCATAAAATTATCCGCACAGGAATTCCAATGATTGATGTTTTTAATTCACTTGTCGAATCTCAGAAGTTGCCGATTTTTTCAATCGCCGGAGAGCCTTATAATGAACTCCTGGCGCGTATCGCCATTCAGGCAGAAGTGGATATTATTATTGTCGGCGGGATGGGTTTAAAATATGATGACTATCTTTTTTTTAAAGAGACCTTAAATGCGCACGGAGCACTTTCCCGCTGTATATTTTTTATCCACACAGCAAGTGACCCTACTGTAGAATGTTTACTGGTGCCGGATATTAGCCTGGCCGTGGCAGAGGATTTTGCCTTAAAGGGTAAGCGCGTATTAGTTTTATTAACGGATATGACAAATTTTGCTGATTCCTTAAAAGAAATCTCAATTACCATGGAACAGGTTCCTTCCAACCGCGGATATCCGGGTGATCTTTATAGCCAACTTGCCGCCAGATACGAGAAAGCAGTTGATTTCCAAGGCGCTGGCTCGATTACTATTCTTTCTGCGACGACGATGCCGGGAGACGACGTTACGCATCCGGTTCCGGATAACACCGGATATATTACTGAAGGGCAGTTTTATTTAAAAGCCGGGGTGATTGAGCCTTTTGGATCATTGAGCCGTTTAAAACAGCAGGTAAACGGAAAAACTCGAGCCGACCATCGCACAATCATGGATACGATGATCCAACTTTTTGCCAGTTACCGAGAGACCCTGGAGAAACAATCTATGGGTTTTCAGATGAGCGCCTGGGACGAGAAGCTGCTTAAATACGGCGAACTTTTTGAAAAAAATATGATGTCGCTTAAAGTAAATATTCCCCTGGAAAAAGCCCTGGATTTGGGTTGGCAGATTCTTAGTGATTGTTTTACTCCTGAGGAAACCGGAATAAAACTTTCAATTATCGAACAGTTCTGGCCCCGTTAGAAACGAGGCAAAAGAGATGGCTTACGGTTGTCTTTGACAACTTGTTTCTAACGGGGCAAGCCCCATTAAAAATAAAAAGTAATGGCAAAGATCAAACTTACCAAAGGCGAATTAAAGAGGCAACGTGATGCTTTAAAGCAATTTGCGCGTTATCTGCCCACTTTACAATTAAAGAAACAACAGTTGCAATTAGAAATTCTGCAACAAAACACAACCCTCCAGGATATAAAACAAGTACTCATTAAAAAAAAGCAGTCGATTCATTCCTGGGCCGGCTTACTGGTTGCTCCGCAGGTAGAGATTAAGTTATTTTTGAAACCGGAAAAAATAAACACGCATTTAAAAAATATTGCGGGAGTCGATATACCTGTATTTGATACCTTAGAATTTGGCGAAAAAGATTATGATTTGTTTCTGATGCCTTTATGGTTGGATACAGCGATCACAGCTTTAAGAGAAGTAATTGTTTTGAATAAAGAGATTTTAACGCGTCAGGAAGGTGTAAATATTTTGCGCCAAGAGTTGCGTATTACTACGCAAAGGGTTAATCTTTTTGAGAAAGTAAAAATTCCGCTAGCTGAGGAAAATATTCGGCTGATTAAGATTTATATTGGTGACCAGATGGCGAACGCCGTAGGGCGCAGTAAAATTGCTAAAAGGAAGATTGAAGAGTTAATTTTAGAAGAGGCGATAGCATGATTGTGGAGATGAAAAAAGTTTTTATTTTTCTACAGAAGGAGCATGCGCAAAGATCTTTAACTGACCTGGCTTCTTTAGGGTTATTGCATATCGAGCATCAAAATCCTCCTAGTGGCGGAGAGATCACTGCCCTGGTTGATAAACTAGCACTGATGGAACAAGCGATTTTAATCTTATCTTCTGTTAACCGGAAAATATCTGTAATTTCTGCGCTGCCTAAGGATTTAATTTCAGTTTGCCGCCATATTGTTGATTTACAGAAAAGATCGGAGCAGCTTAAAGAATACGCCATTACTTTAAATGGCTGGATTGATCAATGGAGCCCTTGGGGGGATTTTGATCCTCAGGAAATAAAGCAGCTCGCCCCGAAAAACATCTTTTTTAAGTTTTATCAAATTCCCCGGGAGCAGCTCAAAAGCTTAAGCGAGAAGATGGTTGTAAAAAAAATATTTTCAGATGGTTCAATAGATAATTGTATAGTTTTTTGCCGCGATAATCTCTCACTTAATTTTAAAGAGTTAGAACTGCCTAAAATGTCTTTGTTGCAGATGCGTCAACGACTGGCCGAAGATGCGCAAATAATCTTAAATTTAAAAAAACAGCTCGGTGAGTATTTGAATTACCAGGATGGGTTACTTGCCGAAAAAAAAGTCTTAACGCAGCAAAAAATTTATTTTGAAGCATTGCAAGGAATGGGCCAAGCTGAGCAGTTGGTGTATCTGAAAGGGTATGTTCCGGTTGACCTTGAGGAGGCGCTGGTTGGCGAGGCTAAGCAACGAGGCTGGGGGATTCTTACTGTTGTTCCGCAAGAGGAGGACCAAGTTCCTACACTCTTGCGTAATCCTGCCTGGATTTCATTTATTAAGCCGCTGTTAAAACTTTTGGAACTTATTCCGGGATACCGCGAGCTTGATATCAGCCCCTTATTTATTGTTTTTTTTAGTCTTTTTTTTGGCATGCTTATTGGGGATGCAGGTTATGGGCTGGTTTATTTACTACTTAATTTTTGGTTGCACAGGAAATTTGGGCGCAAGATTAAGGATCAGAGCGTATTTTTTCTCTTTTACATCTTGAGTTTTTGCGCTATTATATGGGGGCTCTTGACCGGTACATTTTTTGGCCAGGCCTGGTTATTAAATCTAGGGATAAAACCTTTACTTCCGGCGTTGACGAATACAACTTTTATTCAAGGGTTGTGTTTTTTGATTGGCGCAGTGCATTTATCTTTAGCCCATGGCTGGAAGGCGATACTTAAGGCCCCGGCATTAGGGGCTTTGGCGGAGCTTGGTTGGATTTGCGTTATTTGGGCGGTATTTTTTCTGGCAAAAAATTTAATTCTTAGTGAGAATTTTCCGTTATTTGGAAACCATCTAATTATTCTTGGTTTGATTTTAGTTTTATTTTTCACTAACCCGCAAAAAAATATATTTAAAACCATCGGTTCGGGCCTAGGGTCAATTGCCTTAAGTCTAGTAAATAATTTTACGGATGTAGTTTCATATATTCGTCTTTTTGCGGTAGGTTTAGCTACTGTGGCGATCGCGGATGCTTTTAATGCGATGGCAGCCGGGATAATCAAAAAAGGTGATTTCTTAACGATTATTGCCTCGATACTAGTGGTTGTATTTGGGCATGCGCTAAATATTATTTTAGGGCCGATGTCGGTTTTAGTGCATGGGGTGAGGCTTAATGTGTTGGAGTTTTGCGGCCATGCTGGTGTGACCTGGAATGGGTTTGCTTACAAACCATTCGGTCGGAAGGAATAAAACATGGGAACGGTTCTATTTTTTTCTTACAAAATATTTTTATAAAAAATAGAACCGTCCCCCAGATTTTGGGAGGAATAATATGGAAACAGGAGTTTTATCTCAGTTTAAGGATTTAGGATTAATTTTAGTTTTAGCTTTATCTGCTTGTGGCTCTGCTGCCGGAGCAGGAGTTGCCGGTATGGCGGCGATTGGTGCCTGGAAGAAAAATTTTAACCAGAATAAAAGCGCTTCTTTTTTATTGGTGGCTTTAGTGGGCGCGCCTTTAACCCAGACAATTTATGGTAATATTGTAATGACTAAAATGTTTGAGTTGGCCAGTAAAGGGTATTATTTTTGGGGCATTGGTGCATTTGCCGGATTAGCAATCGGATTTTCAGCTTATTTTCAGGGAAAATGCGCAGCCTGCGCCTGCGACGCTATGGGTGAAACGGGTAAGGGGTTTGGAAATTATTTAGCAGTTTTGGGTATCATCGAAACGGTTGCGCTTTTTGTAATGGTTTTTACCTTGATAATCCTAGGAAAATTTGCCGGGGTATAAATTTGCGGGCGGTTGGCGCAATTGGTTAGCGCGCCTGATTTACATTCAGGAGGTTTACTGGTTCAAGTCCAGTACCGCCCATTAAGTCAGAACTAAGAGTAAAGAATTAAGATGGATGAGCCGAATTATAGGAAGCTTCAGGTGTGGCAGAAAGCACACGCGAATGCTCTTTCAATTATAAGTTTATTAGAAAAATGTAATAGCAAATATTCGCGTATCTTAGATCAATGTATCGGGGCAGCTACGTCTGTAGGCGCAAATATTGCCGAGGGTAATTCATCGCAAAGTAGAAAAAGAAATTATTTTGAGATAGCGCTTAATTCTAGTTATGAGCTTGATAACTGGGTTCAGGTACTTAAGGATTCCGAGCATGTTTGTTCCGATAAAAAGGTTGCCTTGATTATCGAGAAAGAAAACATTGAAGTTATTAAAATTTTAAGTACAATACTATCTAATCTCTGAATCTTAGTTCTTAGATCTTAATTCTTAGTTCTGCATTATTGGGGTCGTAGCTTAGCCTGGCTTAAAGCGCCTCCCTGTCACGGAGGAGATCGCGAGTCCGAATCTCGTCGGCCCCGCCAATTTATAAAATAAAAGGGAACGGTTCTATTTTTTCTGAAGCATGATTTGGTGAAAAAATAGAACCGTTCCCTTTTATTTTAATCAAGTTCTGATTTGCCTTGAGTTTTCCTTTCTTGAGTGTTATCATACCTTTAAGTTTCTTCCTAAAGACAGTTTGATTAAAGTTAAAGCAATGTTCAAAAGAATTTGTTTTTTTCTAATTCTGGCCTTAGGATATACTTCTTTAGCTTATGGCTATGAATTGCTCAATACTGAGCAGTTGGTGTTGGGATTAGACAGTTATCTGCGTATGGATTTAGTAAGTTTTAAAAATGTAGTGGATTTAGATAGCCATAATAAGGATGGGCAAACTACTTATTTAGGTATTGATTATAGCTTTGCCATTAATGGCGAGTTTAAGGATTCCGGAAGCAAATTTTACCTTAAACTTGAGCGTAATGGGCCTTATGATTATGATGCCCCGCTTTTTATTCACAACACGCTGATTACTTCCGGCGCAAGTGTAGAAAAGTATCATAACGCAGAGTTGCTACCGCAGGTTGAGGAGTTTTGGCTGGATACTAAGCTTGAGAGTAATTTTGGCCTTAAGGCCGGGATGTATATTTATGAAGTAGGCAATGGTTTTAGTTTGAATGGTGGTTATGAAAATTACGGAGTTACTTTTTATCACGAAACTCAGAATATTTTCTGGCGCTTATATTATTGCCGCCCAGATTTAGTTTATAAAAATATTTTAGGCCCGCATATTCCGCAGGAAGAGGTGCAAGGCCAGAAATATGAACCGAATGCGGCTAATTTTTTTGCCACGGATGTTAAAATTACCGCAGGGAAACAAACCTTTTGGCCTTATGTGGGCATGCTGGTAGATTATACCTCTAGCGGTAAAAGAGATAATCTTTTTGCCGCTCCGATAAAAAGAGATTTGTTAGGAACCTTGGGAGTTGCCTGGGAGTATGCGGCTAGTGATTTTACTTTAAAATTGGAGGCGGCGCGTAACTTTGGGTATGCGCAAAGCCAGGATAGTGAGTATAAAGATATTCAGCATACCGGATATATGTTTTACACTGGACTGGAGTATGTTCTAGGAAAGTTTGTTCCGGAATTACAGTTTTTAATTTGTTCCGGCAATAAATCGACTTTAGATATGGCGGGAAACCCGGACGGCCTTTATGTATCAGGAAAGAACCGCGCTTTTAGTTATTCTTCACCCACGAACCGGAACTTAAGTGATGCGGTGAGTAGTAGCAATGTCGATATGCTTCCGATTGTGGCTATGGGTGGAGGATGGGGTTTAAATTACGGCGTACCGCGGCCAGGCACGTTTTATTCCGGTGATTTTGAAGATTTAATGATGCCTGCGATTGGTTTCGATTATAATTTTACCGATAAGCTCTGTGTGAGTTTGTATGGATATTATTTAAGGGCATTTAACCGTCCGGTGGGAACTTTAGACAATGAGAGTAAATATCTTTCCCGGGATTTGGGGATGGAAGCGGATTTATTTGTTGATTATAAAGTTAATACGTACTTAACCGTTGGTTTTTTAGGAGGTTATTTTATTCCGGGCAGGTATTATAAAGAGAAGCGCGATGATCTAGATGGAAGTTTGTTTAGCCCTTATCTGCGCGGGGATGGCCAGGCTAATAATGCATATCAGATTGAATTTTACGCGGAGTTAAAATTTTAAGACACTCTGCGCTTATTAGGAATTGCGCGGGTGTGCTTTTGTAAACAGGAGGAATTAAAATGGCGACAATTGATGATTTTAGAAAGCTGGAATTAAGAATTGCTCAGATTAAAGAAGTTAATGATCATCCGAATGCGGATAAGTTATTAATTTTAACCCTGGATTTAGGTGATCGGCTCAAACAGGTAGTCGCGGGAATTAAAAATTTTTATGCTAAAGAAGAGTTGATTGGTAAGCAAGTGGTTTTAGTGGACAATTTGGATCCGGTAATTCTGCGCGGGGTAGAAAGCCAGGGGATGATTTTAGCGGGTTCAGATGAAAACCTGCTGGCAGTGCTTAGCCCGGATAAAAAATTAAAACTCGGGAGTATTGTGAAATGATTAAACAATTTGTTCCAAGTGAGTTTTGTCTTAAATGCCGGGGTTGTTGCCGGTTTAAGGAAGCTAGTTCTGTGTGGAGTCCCTGTCTTTTGGACGAAGAGATTCAGGAATTATTGGATAAACCGGGTATTCCGGCGGCCTCTATTTCTATTGACCGTCGGATACAGCCGATCGCTAATCCTGACGGCGCAGATTTTCTGTGTCCGTTTTTGGAAACTCTGGATAATAAATGTAAAATTTACAGTACCCGGCCGTTTGAATGCCAGCTGTATCCTTTTTTAATTAATTTACGCAAAGATAAAGTCCTGTTGACGGTGGATTTAAATTGTCCTTACGTCTATGAGCAGATAAATAGCCCACAGGCCAAGGAATATATTATTTATCTGACCGGGTATCTTAATTCTGCACCGCTGCTTTCCATGCTCAAAGATAATCCTCAAATTATCCAGGCTTATGAAGACCTAAGAGAGGTGGCGGAATTAAATTTGCCCAATGAAATTAAATAAGCTCTGTTTAAAAGATAAAAAAGTGTTTGACCGATACCTGTCTTTCTCTATTCACGAGCTGGCGGCGTATGCTTTTGCAAATATTTATATTTGGAAGGCGCTCTATGATATCGAATGGGTGGTAATTGCAAATAGCCTCTGTATATTTTTTCGTGATCAGGTTGGTTGTTTTATGTATTTGCCTCCGTTAACAGCAAGAGAACCTCACCCGGCGGTGATCCAACAGGCTTTTGTGATCATGGATAAGTTTAATAAAAATAAGGATATCTGCCGCATTGAAAATATCCAGCAGGAAGATTTAGGCTATTATCGCTCTTTAGGGTATATTGGTCATGAAAAATATCCGGATTATCTTTGTTTGCGCAGTGATTTGGCGCGGCTTAAAGGGAATAAATTTAAATCTCAACGCGCTGCTTGTAATTATTTTATTAAACATTATGACTTTGATCTGGGCGTGTTGAAATCGGTGGATCAAGCGGACTGTTTAAATTTATTTGGTTCCTGGATAAAAGAACGCAAGGCTCAATGTAATGATGCGGTCTATTGCGGCATGCTTGAGGATAATCGCCGGGTAATTTACGAGGCACTCACTAATTATAAACAGTTGAATTTGGAAGGAATCGTGGTTAGGGTGGATAAAAAGATTAAGGCTTTTAGTTTTGGCTATCGGCTCAATAGTAATATATTTTGCATACTCTATGAGATTACGGATCTGGCGATTAAAGGGCTGGCACCGTTTATCTTTCGCCAATTTAGCCAAAATTTAAATGGTTATCAGCAGATTAATATTATGGATGATTCAGGTTTAGAGAATTTACGTAAAACCAAGCTTGCTTATAAACCCGCGCGGTTGATTGGCGCCTATATTGTAACTCGCGATGGACGAAAACATTGAGGCAATAGAATTTACTATTTTCGATACTGAAACTACCGGGCTTAATCCGGTTACCGGGGATCGGATTGTGGAATTAGCTGGCCTCAGAGTAAAGGGTGAGCAAAGATTAGCGCAGTTTGATGTTTTGGTTAATCCGGGCCGTGAGATTTCTCCGGGTGCTTTTGCGGTGAATAAAATTACTCCGGGAATGTTGCAAAGCGCTCCGAATATAGAAATGGTAATGCCCAAGTTTTTAGAATTTATTCAAGGCAGCTGTCTTTGTTCTTACAACGCGGAATTTGATTTAGGTTTTCTAAATAATGAGCTTAAACTGCTGGGTTATCCCGCCCCGTTAGAGGCAGGACACCGAAGGTGTCCGACGGCTGCCTGCGGCAGCCTGCCTCTAACGGGGTCCGTAATTACTAATTTTGTTGTTTTTGATGTGTTGACCATGGCTAAAAAGCTTCTGCCTGGACTAGCACGTTATGCGCTTTGGTTTGTCGCGCAAGAATTGGAAATTAAATTAACGCAAAAACACCGGGCTTTTGCCGACGTGGAAATGACCTGGGCGGTTTTTAACAAGTTTAAGATTATTTGCCAGCAAAAAGGCATCACAAATTTTACCGATTTCTCCAATCTTTTTGCTTTTAAGCCTGAAATTATAAATAATATTTAACGCGGGGGACGTCCTCTTAAGGGACACCCTTTCTCATTGCATTAGCCGCCATTTGTTATAAAATAGTATCCTTAGAAGAGCTTTTAGCCAAGAGAGAGAAAATGCCGCAGATTGATAAAAAATTAATTCCTGCAGAGCATCGTAAATATCTGCGTTTGGATACGGTATTTCCGGTACAGTTTCGCCTGGAAGAGCCAGAAGGGGAGGTTTTTCTTTCCGCCTGGCTGCAGGGGTTTACTAATAATATCAGCCGGGATGGGATCTGCCTGGCGATAAATAATCTTGATCCGGAACTGTTTGAGTTGCTTAGGAAAAAAAATGTCAAACTATCGTTAGAGATCGATATTCCGATTAGCCGGAACCCTATTTGTGCGCGCTCGAGCATAGTTTGGGTTAAAGATATTTTCGGGGGTAAACATCAATACCTGGTAGGTATAAAATATGATTATATACCGGCTCAGCAAAATAATAATCTTATGCGTTATGCCTGGCTAAAAAAACTTTTGGTTCCGGTAGCTTTGACGTTAGTTGTCATTTTGGCGGTAGGTTTAGGTATCAACAGCTATTTAAACTTTAAATTAACCCAAGGCAATAAACTGCTGATTGAAAAGCTGGCGGTGGTATTAAAAGATTCTGGACTGGCCAAGCAAAAAATAGAAGATGTCATTGGCCAGCGGCAGGGCCTCCGGTTGCAACTAAAAGCTTTAGAGACACAGATTAAATCCGTTGAGTCTGCGAAGGTAAAAGCTGAATCTCAAAAAGTAGACATAGAAGCTGATAATCTAGGAGAGATTTTGAAACTTAATGATTTAATTTTGAGCTTGGAAAAAGAAAAGCTTATTTTAGAGGCCAAATTAACTAGTGTTGCACGCAAGGAAGATGAAGCTGGCAAGGAATTATCCCAACTGGATCAGAAGAAGGCAGTACTGCAAAAGGCTAATTTCGACAAAATGTATCAGTGGCTTAAAATTCATCAAAATAATCGTACCGGATTAGTGTCTAGCTTTGAAGGGGATAAAGAGATTGCTAACTGGTCTTTTACTTATGATTTGGCTCTGCTTATTCAGGCATATACGAAATTTTTAGATTTTGATCGGGCCAAGCGGATCTTGGATTTCTTTGCGCATGACGCTAAAAGAGAAAATGGCTGGTTTCTTAATGCCTATTATTCTGATGATGGCGCTCCGGCGGAGTTTATCATGCAAAGCGGGCCGAATCTTTGGGTTGGCCTGGCGATTATGCAGTATATGCAGTTTACTAAAGATCAGGGTTATCTAGATTTGGCAGAAAGCATTGCTGCGACGATTATTAATTTTCAGGATTCCGGCTCTGGAGGTGGTATCCGCGGCGGACCCACCGTAGGATGGTATTCTACTGAACATAACCTTGATGCCTACGCGTTTTTTAATATGTTGGCCCAGGTCACGGGAAAAGAAGTTTATTTCCAAGCTGCTCAAAAAGCCATGAACTGGATGGTAAACAATACTTATGACCGGCCGGATTTACCAGTTAAGCGTAGTAAGGGAGATTCTACTATTGCTACAGATACTTATGCCTGGAGCATTGCCGCGATCGGGCCGCAAAAATTAAAAGACCTGGGTATGGATCCGGATAAGATTATGGAGTTTGTAGAAGAGAATTGTGTTGTTGAGGTTAATTTTATTCGGCCAAATGGCCAGAGCGTGAAAATAAAGGGATTTGATTTTGCCCCGCAGCGCCATACCTCTAGAGGCGGAGTAGTTTCTTCGGAGTGGACAGCGCAAATGGTTGTATCTTATAAGATTATGGAAGAATTTTATTTGAAAAAAGGCGATAAAATTAAAGCGGCTAATTATGGCGAAAAAGCCCAGATGTACTTGAGTGAATTAGGCAACATGATTATCTCCAGCCCTTCTGCCTCTGGCCAAGGTGAGGGTTGTCTTCCTTATGCCACCCAGGATCAGGTCGATACCGGGCATGGTTGGTCAACTCCTCAGGGCAGCCATACGGGTTCGGTATCGGGTACGACGTACACTCTTTTTGCCTATTATGGTTTTAATCCTTTGGAACTTAAGGAATGAAACGCAAGTTAGAAGATATTTTTAAGCGGCTTTATTCTGTTTTTGGAGCGCAACATTGGTGGCCTGCGGATAGTGCTTTTGAGATTATGGTGGGGGCAATTCTTACTCAGAACACTAACTGGAGTAATGTTAAGAAGGCAATTTTAACTCTCAAGGAAAAAAAACTTTTAACTGCATTGAAGCTTTATCAGTTACCGCTCCGGAGGCTGGCGAGTTTGATTAAAAGCTCCGGGTACTACAATGTTAAGGCTGCCAGGCTTAAAAGTTTCCTTAAGTTTTTCTTTGAGCGCTATGCGGCAAAGATTAAGCTAATGGGTGAGCAAGAGCTCGGCGCCTTACGCAGGCAATTGTTGGCCGTTAAAGGCATTGGTCCGGAGACCGCCGATTCCATACTACTCTACGCTTTGCATAAACCCGTATTTGTGGTTGATACCTACACTAAAAGGATATTGTCCCGGCACGGATTAATTAAGGCCGCAGCGGATTATTCCCAGTGTCAGGATGTTTTTATGCGCAATCTTAAAAATGATGTGCAGCTATTTAATGAGTATCACGCGTTATTAGTAAAATTAGGTAAGGATTATTGCCGTAAGCAAAATCCTAAATGTGAAATTTGCCCCTTATGGTCAATAAAAAACGCCTGATAAAAACTATTCAAAAATTAATTTCTTTGGATTCTCAGAACCCTCCCGGAGATGAGCGTAAAATTGCCGAGTTTGTCGGTAAATATTTAAAGGATTTAGGATTAAAGATTAAAACCTACGCCTTTAGTAGCAAAAGAATTAACATTCTGGCGACGCGGCCAGGGGAAAAACACCTAAAATCACTCCTGCTTACTCCGCATCTGGATACTGTTCCCGCCGGAGCTAGCTGGAAAACTCCGGCCTTGGAGGCTAAAATTATCGGTAATCGAATTTACGGTTTAGGTACCACAGATTGTAAGGGGAATTTAGCCAGCGCTTTAGAAGCAATTAATGTTATTGTGGAAGACGATGTTAAGCTGGATTATGATTTAATTTTTGCCGCTACTGCGGATGAAGAAAGTGGTTCAGCTTTAGGTTTAATCCCTTTGCTTGAGCGTAAGCTTTTAAAAGTCGATGTTGCGGTTGTTTTGGATGCTGATGATTTTGAAATTGTCATCACGCAAAAAGGCCTGATGCATCTTATGGTGCGGATTGGTGGTAAAAAAGCGCACGGCGCCTATCCGTGGTTAGGAGTTAATGCTATAGACATCGCCGCTAAAATAATTATTGATCTTAAAATGCAACAGAAGAAGTATCTCAAAAATAAATATTTACGCGCGCCCACCATAAATGTGGGGACAATCAAAGGGGGAGACAAGGTTAATGTGGTCAGTGACTGGTGTGAGTTTGAGCTGGATTTTAGATTCCTTCCCGGATCGACGGAGAAAGAAATTTTGCGCTCTTTAAGAGGAACGATCGCTAAGTATACCCGGAAGTATAAAATTGAAATTCAAGGGATCCAGAATCCTTATTACATTAATCCGCATCATCCTCTAGTAAGCAATTTAGTTTCCGCGATGCAGGGTTTAGGAATTAAGCCGCGTATTAGCGGGTCGGAGGGGGCGACAGTAATAACTTTTTTTAAAGCGCTTGATATTCCGGCGATTGCTACTGGTTTTGGCACAGAGGGTTGTGCCCATATTGCTAATGAGTATGCTTGTTTGGATAATTTGTATAATGGCGCAAGAGTCTTGGTGGAATTTTTAAAAAAATATAAATTTAGTTAAAAGAAACCTAAACAAAGTAGTGTTCCCCCTCGCGGGAGCTTGAGGGTTATTTTTTCCCAAGCGCCAGAGGCTGGGTAAAAATGAGGAGATAACATGGATGCTCTAATTATTAATAAAAAACCTCGATTGAAAAAACCTTATCTGATTGTTGCCTGGCCAGGGATGGGGGAGGTGGCATTTAAAGCCGCAGAATATTTGATTCAGGAGCTTAAATGCCAAGAATTTGCGCGGATTATACCGGATGAGTTTTTTTATCAGACCGGAAGCGTTATTTCAGCGGGAATATTAGAAGTCCCGCCACTTCCGCAGGGAAAATTTTATTATTGGAAAAATCCTAATATTAAAGGTGTCATCTCCGGCGATAATGATTTAATTATTTTTTTAAGCAATGCTCAGCCGGATTTATCCAAAGCAGATAGCTATGCCAAAATCATTATCGGCTTGGCTAAGGAACTAGGCGTAGAGAGAATTGTGAGTTTTGCCTCGATGCCCCAGGCTACTGATCATACCCAAGATTCTGGAGTCTGGTTTGCCGCTACCGACCAAAAAACAAAGGAAAATTTAAAGAAATATAATTTCACGGCTTTAGTGGATGGCCAGGTTAGTGGAATGAATGGTTTATTTTTAGGCATCGCTAAGAAGGCGAAATTAAAAGGGTTCTGTTTGTTGGGCGAAATTCCTCTTTATACGATACAAATTGAAAACCCTAAGGCCTCGGCAGCGGTGCTGGCGGCTTTAGGGAAAATATTAAATATCCAGATAAACGTAGCGCCGTTAAAAGAGCAGGCCCTGGCGATGGAGAATGAAATTAATAAATTGTTGGAGTATTTAAAATTGGGCAGCGCCGGGGTGTCCGCTCCTATCGGCGAGGAAGAGGTGGAGTTGATTAAAAAAACTTTGAGTCAGCTTACCCATTTGCCTGTTTCGGTGAAAGAAAAAATCGAAAAGCTTTTTATAGAAAGCCGCCTGGATATCGCCAAGGCTACAGAATTAAAAGTCCAACTTGATAAATGGAATGTTTATAAGGAGTATGAAGATAAGTTTCTGGATCTTTTTAGAAAAAATACGGATAAGGGGAATTAGGACGAGTTAATGAATATTGCTAATTTTTTAAGTCATTGCGAGGAGCCGCAGGCGACGAAGCAATCTCTAAAAGCGAGATTGCTTCGGGCACTTCGTGCCCTCGCAATGACAACGATGATTAGGAATTAAAAATGGCCGGCCAGATAAAAGTTGTTCTATTTGATTTGGGTAGGGTCTTGGTGGATTTTGACCATTTAAGATCAGCCCAAAGGATGGCGGCTTTTTGTTCCAAGACTCCTCGCCAGATCTACGATCTTTTTTTTGAATCTAGCGCCACGTTAGCCTTTGAAGCCGGGAAAATAACACCAGAGGATTTTTATCTTCAGGTTAAACAGATGCTGGATTTAAAGCTTAGTTATGTTTCATTTGAGCCGATTTGGAATGATATATTTTTCTTAAGCGTTAAGAACCGCTCGGTTTTCAGCTTAGTGAATAATTTACGCACCAATTATAAAACAGCAATGCTTTCCAACATCAATATTTTGCATCACGAGTATTTGAAGAAAAATTTTCCGGTCTTTGGAGTTTTTGATAAAGTTTTCCTTTCTTTTCAACTGGGCCTCGTTAAGCCGGATAAAGAAATCTATAATTTGGTTATCCGGGATCTCGGGGTCAGCCCGCAAGAGATATTTTATACTGATGACCGGCCGGAATTAGTAAAGAGTGCAAAATCTTTGGGCATCAGAGGCTGTGTTTTTACTGATTTTGGCCAATTAACGCGCGAGCTTAGAGATAACGGAATAATTTTTAGGTCACCAGAAAAAATCCCCGGGTTTTAGTTTTATAAAACGCAGAATTCTGACCTTAAAAATCCATATCTATCGACGATAAAATTAAAAACACCGTATTGTGTATTTAGGCAAAAATTACTTGACAATGCTAATATATTATGGTAAAAAAAGAGCAGGATTGTTATATTTTGTTTAATTTATTGGAGGCTTATAACTAAGTTGGGAAAAATTGGATAGATATTTAAGGGCTCCTGGCAGATTAATTGAAAGAGAGCCCTTATTTTTTAATTCTTAATGAAATAATGGAAACGGTCCCATTTTTTCAATAAAAAATAGAACCGTTTCTTGTTGCGAGAATAAAATTATGAAAACGGTAGGATTAACATTTGATTTAAAGACAGATTATAAGTTTAAAAAGGATGATCCATTGGATGCCAATGCGGAATTTGATCATCCCGACACAATTGATGTTATTGCTGAGGCTATTGCGGCTAATGGTTTTAAGGTGAAGAAAATCGGCAACGCGGCTAATCTTTTAGAAACAATTGATAATTTAGGGGTAGATATTGTTTTTAATATCTCCGAGGGTTTGAGTGGAAGAAATCGTGAGAGCCAAGTGCCGATTTTACTTGAAATGGCTGGGGTGCCGTTTGTGGGAGCGGATGCCTTAACTTTAGGGCTGACTTTGGATAAGGTGATGGCGAAAAAGATTTTTATTGCCGATGGAATCCCTACTCCTAAATTTTTTGAAGTTAGCTCTGCTTTGAGTCTAACTAATCATGACCACTGCGCGTTTCCTTTAATTGTTAAACCGCGTTTTGAAGGCTCATCCAAGGGGTTAAGTGAAAGTTCACGCGTTGAAAATATGGATGAACTTAAAAAACAAGTAGAGTTTATTATTAAAACCTATAAGCAGCCTGCCCTGGTTGAAGAATTTATTTCTGGACAGGAATTTACTGTGGCGATTGTCGGTAATGAAAATCCGGAAGTGATGCCGGTAGTGCAAATAAAAATAGACGGAAAATTAAAATTAAATGATAAGTTTTATACTTTTGCGCGGATTACTTCCGACCGATTGGAGTATATCTGTCCGGCTAAGATTACCAGCGACTTAAAGAAAAAATTGGATGATCTGGCTTTAAAAGTTTATCGCTGTGTAGAGTGCCGGGATTTTGGCAGAGTCGATTTTCGAGTCGACCAAAACGGTAATCCCTTTTGTTTAGAGATTAACCCGCTACCTTCTTTATCTACAGAGGATGTTTTTATGCTTTTAGCTAAGCAGATCGGTATTAGCTATGAACAAATGGTGGGTAAGATTTTAAATAGTGCAATTCTGCGGAATAAATTAAATTAAATGCGCGTTGCCTTGACTTATAATTTGAAAAAGAAAGACCCTTTAAAGCCGGCGGATTATTTTTCTGAATGTGATTCTGAGGAAACGGTGAATTCCGTGATTGCCGCGCTTAAAACCAAAGGTCACTGCGTTGAGGCAATTGATGTAGAATACCCGGCCCTGTTCTCTTATTTTAAAAAGAATCAGGTGGATATGGTGTTTAATATGGCTGAAGGAAAACACGGCCGCTTCCGCGAAAGCGAGGTGCCGGCGGTGTTGGATTATTTAAATATTCCTTATACCGGTTCAGATACTTTTTCTTTGGCCTTGGCGTTAAACAAGACATTGACCAAAAAGATACTTAAAGCAGAAAACATTCCCACGCCTAATTTTCAACTTTTTGTAAAGGGGAATGAACTATTAGATTCAGATTTAAGATTTCCTCTTATTGTTAAGCCCAATTGTGAAGGGTCGGCCAAAGGCATTAATAAAACTAATGTCGTTGGCAATTCGGCCGACTTGGCGATTAAAGTTAAGGAGTGTATTAATATCTATCGGCAGGAAGCTTTAGTTGAGGAGTTTATCGAGGGAAAAGAGCTAACCGTCGGTATTCTGGAAAACGGGAAAACGCGCGTATTACCAATCTTAGAGATTGATTTCTCTAATTGTGAAAAAAGCGGTGAGTATTTTTATTCCTGGAAAATGAAAGAATTTCAGGGCAATCGGGAATTAGGGTTAGTTCCGGAGTTTTATTGCCCGGCCAGGTTAGATAAAGGTATTGAAGAAAAAGTTAAGGATATTGCCTTGCGTACACACCGGGCCGTGGGTTGTTTGGATATTTCGCGTACGGATATCCGGTTGGATAAGAATAATGTGCCTTATGTCTTGGAGATTAATCCCTTACCTGGGTTAGATCCTAAGGAATCCAATTTCCCGATTATGGCTTATGCCGCCGGGATGAAATATGAAGATCTTATTGAGGCAATACTATTAAGCGCCTCGGAAAGGACAAAGGCTTAAATTGAATAATCCCGTAGGTTTAGAAAATCAAAAGGCACAGATTGAAACTCCTGTTATTTACCGGCCTGCGAAACGTTCACGTGATTACCAGCAGATTTCTCTTTATAAAGACGTTAATCCTTTGGACTGGGAAGATTGGCATTGGCAGCTTAAGCATAGAATTCGCACCAAAGAAGAATTAGTGCAGATTATTAAGCTTACTCCGGAAGAGGAGAAGGGGGTGGATAAAGCCAAGGGTAGGTTAGCTATGGCGATTACTCCTTATTGGGCTAGCCAGATTGATGCGGAAGATCCAAACTGTCCTATCCGCAGACAATCCGTTCCGGTAAATGATGAATTTTCTGTTTCTCCTCATGAGATGGCTGACCCTTGTGCCGAAGACCGTGATTCTCCTGCGCCGCATTTGGTCCACCGTTATCCGGATCGGGTCCTATTATTAGCCACAGATCATTGTGCGATGTATTGCCGGCATTGTACTCGTCGGCGTTTGGTCGGGGATCATGAAGAGAAAGATGTCAATTGCGAAACTAAATTTGACGCGGCGATAGAGTATATTAAAGCCAACCGTAAGATTCGGGATGTATTAATTTCCGGAGGCGACCCGCTTACTTTGGAAGACGAAGCGCTAGAGTCTTTAATCTCAAAAATTCGCGCGATATCCCATGTTGAATTATTAAGGGTCGGCACGCGTATCCCGGTAACCTTGCCGCAGCGGATTACTGAAAATTTAGTTTTAATGCTTAAGAAATATTCGCCAATTTGGATGAGCATCCATTTTAATCACCCCAAAGAGATTACTAAGCGCTGTAAAAATGCCTGTGATATGCTTTCTGAAAGCGGCATACCTTTAGGCAGCCAATCTGTGTTGCTTAAAGGGATTAACGACCGGCCATTTATTATGAAACGCCTGGTACATGATCTTTTGCAAATCAGGGTAAGGCCGTATTATATTTATCAATGTGACCCGGTCAGGGGCACACAGCATTTCCGTACCCCGGTAGCCACCGGAATAAACATCATCGAGAAATTACGCGGCCATACTTCCGGTTATGCGGTTCCGACCTATGTTATCGACGGCCCGGGCGGCGGCGGAAAAATCCCTGTGGGGCCGAATTATATTCTATCTCAGGCCAAGGGTAAATATGTATTGCGCAACTACAAGGGCAAGATTTATACCTACCTGGAATAATTTTTATTTTTTAACCTGCCACGAGGAAGTTAAATTCTAACTTAATTTTATGAAAATAAGCGCATTTGCTATACCCGAAATTGTCTTAGGAAAAGTTAATGTTAAAGAAAGCAGGCTTGATCAGGCGGATAAACTGGTTAAGGCTAAGAAAAAAACCTATCCGCAGGTAGAGTTAGCCGCTCCTGATCAAGCTTTAGAAGCAGATATTATTATTGTCCCTCAAGAAGCTAAAGCGGATTTAATCCTCAATGATTTAGATTTTGTAGAAACCCGCTTAAGTAAATCTCCGGAAGAAAAAGAAAAGCTAATTTTAAATAAAATGAAAGCGGCATTGGAAAAAGAAGAGTTTATTTCCACGATTGGTTTAACCGATCAGGAAAAAGAGGTTATTTCCGGTTATGGATTATTTACTTTAAAGCCGGTAATTGCGGTAACCAAGGAAGAACTTGAAGACATGGGGACTCTCTTGGCTAAAGTTTTAGCGGCTAGCGGGTATATTCATTTTCTTACCGTGGGAGATAAAGAAAACCGCGCCTGGTTAATTAAAAAAGGTACGACAGCCTGGGAGGCAGCTGGCGTAATTCATTCAGATATTCAGCAGGGTTTTATTCGCGCCGAAATTATCAGCTTTGCGGATTTTATTGCTGCCGGTGGAGAAAATGGTGCCAAGCAGGCAGGTAAGATGCGCCTGGAACAAAAAGATTATATTATGCAGGATGCAGATTTAGTTAATTTTAGGTTTAATAAATAACTCTGCGTCATTGCGAGCCCCGTAGGGGCGAAGCAATCCAGTTCTTAAGATTGCTTCGTCGCTACGTTCCTCGCAATGACACGACTTATATTTTTAAAATGATTAAAATTAAGCGAGCATTAATTAGTTTATCCGATAAAACCGGCATTGTAGAATTAGCCAAAGAATTAATAAATTTTGACGTAGAGATTATTTCTACGGGTGGCACGGCAAAGCTTTTGCGTGAAAATAATATCGCGGTAACTGAGGTTTCGCTGTACACGGGTTTTCCCGAGATGCTCGATGGGCGCGTAAAAACTTTGCATCCTAAAATTCACGCCGGGCTGCTTGCCCTGCGCAATAATCCCAAACATTTGCGTAAATTAATTGAGCAGAACATCGGGCTGATTGATATGCTTGTAGTTAATTTATACCCTTTTGAAAAAATCATTCGTAAGCCATCTGTAGATATTGCTGAAGTTATTGAGAATATTGATATCGGCGGTCCGGCGATGCTGCGTTCGGCGGCTAAGAATTGTCAGTCTGTAGCGGTAATTTGTAATCCGCAGCGTTATCCCCAAATAATTGCCCAGTTAAAGAAGAATCGTGGATCTTTACCTGAAGATTTAATGCGTCAATTAGGTATTGAAGTTTATGATCATACCAGTAAATATGATGCGGCAATTTATAATTATTTAAGTGATCATTTTAAAACTAACAAAGCGCCTGAGGATTTTCCTCAGGAATTGGTTTTAGCTTTTGAAAAGATTCAGGGCTTACGTTATGGGGAGAATCCGCATCAGCAGGGCGCTTTCTATAAAGAAAAGGGCAAGGTAGCCGGCCTAATTAATTTTAAACAATTGCAAGGCAAAGAACTTTCTTTCAACAATATTCTGGATCTTAATTCTGCCGTGGAGTTGGCCAAAGAATTTAAAAACCCCGCAGCGGTAATCGTTAAACATAATAATCCCTGCGGCGTGGCTGAAGATAAAGAGTTAAGTAAGGCATATTTAAATGCTTGGAAAGCCGATAAACTTTCGGCATTTGGCGGTATTGTAGCATTAAATAGGAAGTTGGATTTAAAGACTGCCAAGCTTATAATTAAAAGCGGATTTTTAGAATGCATTATTGCCGCAGGTTTTGATCAAGAGGCCAGAAATTTATTTAAAGCCAAGAAAAATTTACGCCTGTTGGAATTGAGGGATTGGAGGGTGGTGAGTGACCTGCAGATGAAGCGGGTGAGTGGTGGCCTGCTTTTAGAGAGTAGCGATTCCCTTACTTTTGATAAACACAATCTTAAGGTGGTGACTAAGAAAAAACCCAGCCAGGCCCAAATGCAAAGTTTGATTTTTGCCTGGAAGGTAGCCAAACACGTAAAATCCAACGCGATTGTTTTAGCGGTTGGGACGGCAACTGTGGGTATTGGCGCCGGACAAATGTCCCGCGTAGATTCGGTAATGATTGCAAAAAATAAATCTTCTAAACATAGCCAAGGTTGTTGTTTGGCTTCAGATGCTTTTTTCCCCAAAGCCGATGCTATATCCTGGGCGCATAAAGCCGGTGCCAAGGCAATTATCCAACCCGGAGGCTCAATCGCTGATGCCCAGATTATTGCTGCTTGCAATAAATATAAGTTGGCCATGGTTTTTACAGGCATCAGGCATTTTCGGCATTAATGTATGACCTACCCTGTAGTTATAAGATATTTAAATTCTTTTACTAACTACGAGAAAAACACAAATTATTCCTATAAAAAAGATTTAAAATTAGCGCGTATTCAGGGTTTTCTTTTACTTTTAGGAAATCCGCAAGATTCTTTACGGATTATCCATATTGCCGGAACAAAAGGCAAGGGGTCAACTTGCGCTTTTGTAGCTTATATCCTTAGAGCGTCAGGTTTTAGTGTCGGACTCTACACTTCACCCCATTTAAATGATTTTAGGGAAAGGATAAGAATTTTGACTCCTATGAATTCGTCATTGCTAGGAGCGCAAGCGGTTGCGAGGCGAAGCCGAAGCAAACCAGCAGCCCCTCACAACTGGATTCCTTCGCTACGCTCGGAACAGGCTGCGCAATCCCAGAAGCTAGATTGCTTCGCCCCTGCGGGGCTCGCAATGACAAGGGGTATGATGCGTGATTTTGAAGGCATGATTTCTAAAGGGGCGTTATCGAGTTTAGTTAAAGAAATAAAACCGATGATTAGTAAATATAATTGTTATTCAAAATATGGCCAGCTTTCCTTCTTTGAGGTTTATACTGCTTTAGCTTTTCTGTATTTTAAGCGCCAGCAAATTGATTTTGTTGTTTTAGAGACTGGCCTGGGAGGCCGGCTGGATGCGACTAATGCGGCTAAGTCTTTGGTCTGCGGGATTACACCGATTAGCTTAGAGCATGTGCAGAAATTAGGTAGCACTGTATCTAAGATTGCCGCTGAGAAAGCAGGGATTATTAAACCTGGCGCAATCGTAATTTCGGCCTTACAGCCTAAGGAAGCTCGCAAAGTAATCCATAATCGGTGCAAGAAACTCCAAGCCAAACTTTATGAGGTAGGTAGGGAGATAAAATATTCTCAGTCTAAAAAAGGCCTGGCGATCAAAGGTTTTAAAAATGATTACAAAGATTTACATTTAAACCTCTGGGGGGAACACCAGATAGCTAATGCGGCCTTGGCGATTGGCTTAGTTGAAGGTTTAAGTTTTCATGGGTTTAATTTTAAGGCCTGCGCTATACGTCAGGGACTTTATAATGCTGTCTGGCCGGGAAGATGCGAGGTGGTTGGAAGGAATCCTTTAATTATTTTAGATGGCGCGCAAAATTTGGCTTCCGCGCAGGTTTTAAAGAAGGCGATAAGAGACAATTTTACCTGCCGGCCGGACAGGCAGGGGTCCGCCTCCGGAGAAAAATATAGAAAACTAATTTTAGTTTTGGGTATTTCATCGGATAAGGATATTCGGGGAATATGTAAAAAACTGGATTCTTTAGCCGATGAAATTATTCTTACTCGTGCTGCAACTACCCGGGCAATTGATCCGGCGAAGCTCGCTGGCTATTTTAAGAGAAAACTACATTTGACGCAAAGCGTGAAAGAAGCGAAGCTTTTAGCCGGAAGCTTAGCCGGTAAAAAGGATTTAATTTTAGTCACGGGTTCACTATTCGTGGTTGGAGAGTTTAGAGATGTGGGAAGATAATCTGCAAGATACAATTGCCGCAATTTCAACTGCCACCGGTGAGGGCGGTATTGGTATTGTACGCCTGAGCGGTAGAGAATCTTTGGCGATTGCCAATAAAATATTTGTGGGTGTGGATAAAAAGAAGCCGACGCACTTTAAGAGCTTCTCAATGCATTATGGAAAAATTGTTGACCGTAAAAAAATTATTGATGAGGTTATTCTTACGGTTATGCGCGGCCCAAAGTCTTATACTCGCCAGGATGTTGTGGAGATAAATTGCCATGGTGGCCGGTTGTCTTTATGTAAGATTTTAGATCTGGCGCTTAAATCTGGTTGTCGTTTAGCAAACCCGGGTGAGTTTACGAAGCGGGCGTTTTTAAACGGCCGGATTGATTTGGCGCAGGCCGAAGCAGTGATCGATATTATTCGTGCCAAAACAGACTCAGCGCTTAAAATAAGTTTAGGGCAGTTAAGCGGCAACCTATCCGGCGAGATTAATAAAATCCGTCAGGGGCTGTTAGATATTTTGGTAACTCTGGAGGCAAATATTGATTTTCCCGAAGAAGGTATTCCATCTCAGGACTTTACAGATTTATCGCTTGGCCTTGGGGCGATTGATGCGCAGTTAAACGCATTATTAAGCGGTGCATCCGGCGGCAGAATTTTGCGCGAAGGCTTGCATGTAGTTATTTGCGGTAAACCCAATGTAGGGAAATCTTCACTTTTAAATGCCCTGCTTAAGAAAGAACGTTCGATTGTTACTTCGGTTGCCGGGACTACGCGTGATACAATTGAAGAGTTAATTGACATAAAAGGTATCCCGGTAAGAATCGTGGATACTGCCGGAATCCTTAAGCCGCGCAATTTGATAGAGGCTAAAGCGGTAAGACTTGCCCGGAATCAAATTAATTTAGCGGATTTGGTAATTATTTTATTTGACTCTAGCAGCAAACTGGATCAAGAAGACCGAAAATTAATTAAGGAAGTAAAAGGTAGAAATGTTATCGCGGTAATTAATAAAATTGATTTAAAGATGCGGATTGAAAAAGACCAAATTGCTCTGGGGTTTTCTAAGGTTGTGGAATTAGCGGCCAGATCAGGTAAAAATCTAAATCTCCTGGAAAATGCTATTTATGATTTTGTTTATCAGGGGAAATTATCCTCTCCTGAGTTTATATTGGTAAGTAATCTCAGGCATATTCATGCTCTCCGGGATGCCCAAAAGCTAGTCGGTGAAGCCAGGGGTAACTTAGCCGATAAGCTGTCGCTAGAATTTATTACTCAAAATTTAAAAGACGCTTGTGTTTACTTGGATAAGCTTTTGGGTAAAAATCTTTCTGCAGATCTTTTGGATAGAATTTTTACAGATTTTTGTATTGGTAAGTAATTAAAGGTTTGTTTCTTTGTTATTAATAGTTTTAGTTATTTTAGTGAATAAATCGCTGAGCGAAAAAGGTTTAACGAAATATCCTACTGCTCCCAAGCCGTAAGCTTTTTTTATATCCACTAAATCGCCAAAACCTGAGATAAAAATTATGGGTATTTCCCGGGTTTGTAAATTTTTATTAAGAATTTCGCAGATTTCGAATCCGTCTAAATCCGGCATTAACAGGTCAAGTAAGATAAGATCTGGCTTAAAGGAGATTATCGAGGCAAGAATATTTTTCGGTTCCTTGAGGACCATGACCTCAAAATCATGGCTCGAAAGGAAGTCTTTTAGTAATATCAGGATATCTTCCTGATCATCAGCAATCAGTATTTTCTTTTTGGCCATCTAATTTTTAGATCATCAAAAGTTAATAATTTTATACCGTTATTAAAGAGTATAATTTGATTTAGGAAAAAAGTCAATAGCCTCTTTCTGTATGAAAAACTTATTGCAGAATGATAGTTTTCGTTAGATAATAAGCTATGAGTTTTTGTTTAATTAATTTTTTAAAGGTGAATTAATTTATGGATAAATTAAAGATCGAAAAAGCAGTGCGTCAGATATTAGAGGCAATTGGCGAGAATCCAAAAAGGCAAGATCTTTTAGA
>Ga0268280_1000629_pt1 | contig 27816 bp, 31 predicted proteins | sample saktaG_9_FD_190139 | JGI IMG/M metagenome (GOLD analysis project Ga0268280, IMG submission 190139) | Saline water microbial communities from Sakinaw Lake, British Columbia, Canada - sak_2011_5_24_40m | ecosystem: Environmental > Aquatic > Non-marine Saline and Alkaline > Saline ...
TCGGTAGGCGCGGCTGTTGTTGCGGAAACCCTGACAGCCGGGTTGATTTACGTCTCATTGTTATCTCTGTATATATTACGGATTGCGCACGTTGCGATCAACAAGGCGATATATAATTATGTCCAGGAGATACAGCGTGGAAGGAACGTCTCCTGCGGCACGATATGCGAGGCGGGACACCAGGAGCTGCTTGATGTCCAATTAAGATTGTATTATCAGGGATTGATCAATGGCGTGGCCGGAAAAGATTCTGTCAGCGAAGATATATTAAGCGAGAAGGCGGCGCTGAACGCGCTGAAACTTTCCGACAAACTGATAGACTACGGAACTTCAAAAGAACAATTGGAGGAGATCGTAGAGTATATACACAAAAAAAGCGGCATACCCGATGACGTATCTATTTTATTCGCGATCCCTCCCGATGGAAACAATCTCTGGTATATCGATAACCCGGACAGGCCCGGAGAAAGGCTCTACGCCGGTGGCCACTTCAATCAAAAAGCAACACGTATTCATATTTCCTTGCCATTAATATTATCTCAAGAATACCCGCAAGAGGCTGCCTATGCCATAGCCATGCACGAATATCAGCACATACAGGTAATAAGAGACGAGCTCCGGGAAGAAATTAGCCACGATCCGGCGGAAGATGAAGGAATGAGGATCGTAACTGCCGCCGCCATAAAGGAGCTGGGGTATGGTGGATTAATAACTATGGGCCTTGATGAATTGTTCATAAATAATATGATTCGCTCGGGCTCGTTTAATAGAGAGATGGCTTACATATCGATGCAAGGCGCCCTGACGTCATTATTTTCAGACTATGATAAAGCGGGAGAATTTGTGGATATAATGAAAGAATTTGAGAGGCTGGGGATATTTGATCCTTCAAATGAAGTCGACCTTGAGAATATGGCCGCAGCCGCTATAGGCTTATTAAAAACCGGCATAATGGCGGTCTACATCCGCGGAGGCAAAACGTATTATCTGGTTCGGGTAAAAACGGATGAGTATGCGGCGAATTTCGATCTCGACAGGCAAGTAGGAAGGTGGGGCGGAAAACCTGTGTTTTTGAATGAGAGTGCAGGTGGCGAGGGAGATGGCCTGAGAGAACTCACCGGAGTCGATGAGGATGAGGGCGATGACAGGGCAGTCCCCGTAGAAATAACCGGCAGCGGGCAGATCAGGACAATACGTAACCCTGCGAATGGAGATATTATACCTATTGATGAAAGGCGGGTAATGCTTTTATCGGATGATGGAGAAATGGATTACAGAATAGAGATAAATGAAAGAGACCGTATATTTGCGCTTAACAACCCAAAAAACAGGTACGTGATCGCCAAGGTTGCCGGAAGGCCTGGGGATCCTCTGTATCTACATTCCGTAACGGAAAACGGTATTACGGAAGAGGTATCTTATCAGCCTTATAACGGTAGGTTCTTATTTTGGGTATGTGAAATTTCACCGGGGACCTACAAGGTCCTTCCATACAAGCAGGTCTCAGAAGATGTAACCGCGCCTAAGCCCATATTGGCGTGGGTAACTTATAAAGACGGCGTGGTGGGCGATGTGACGAGGATAGACCGCCAGCCGCCGGACGGAGGCAGGGATTATACGCAGTGGGTCGCTGAATTCAGGGATGCAACAGAACCGATAACAGCGCAGTCTCTTGTGCTGCGCACCGAGGGCAGCGGCACGCGCGATCTCGATATCGCCAATATCAGAAGAGCCATGCAAGAAGTCGGCGAGAAGAGGACCGATATTCTGGATGTTCTAAAAGAATTTAACCGGTTGATTGATATGAAAAAGAATGGGGAGCTATTAGGGGCGCTTTTGAAGTTCCTGACCGCGGTGAGGGCGCCACAGGAGCCGAGGGTATTCTTCATACCGCGCGATGAAAGTAATAAGGCTATATATGACGGCACAAAGAGCGATATAAAATATGCACTCGAGAAAGAAGGATTTAAGAATATAGGGATCGTCTTTTACGATGGCACACAAAAAGACCTCGACAATGCTTATGGCAGACAGCTTGCTAATTATAAGTCCGTGTTAAATATGCCCGGAGCGCTCGCGCTGGCGTATGTCGATTCCGGTATGGTTGATGAAGCCACATTTAATAAGCACAACGAAGATAACGCGTCCTACAAATGGATGCGTGAAAATATTCCCCAAGGTGTTTCAGCTAATGAACTATTCATGCATGTAGCATTCGGTCTGCCGGTCCTTGACTTCGCGAAAAATTCTACAGACGCAGACCATAAACAGAAGCTTCTCGATATAATAGAGAGGATGGTAGACAGCGACTCCGTAAATATTGATCTGCTGAAATCGGATCCGAATAGCATATTCACTTTCGCATTTATATTGGTACTACAGAAGCTCGATATAGATAAAGATATGCGCGAAAGAGAGCTTTCGCTCAAAGAGATATTGACTGCCGCATAAGATTTGACCGGATCGTCGGAACGCCCTTTAAGGGTCTCACGTCCCCTTAAATAAGAGCCGGCGGTCCGGTTTTTTAATAAAATTATCCATATTTAGGCTCAATTGTTAGCATATAAAAAAGCAAGCTTCCCTATGAGCTAATCCTATGGTATACTATATAGTGAAGAGAAAGGTGTTTTTTTTCGGGCCACTTTGTAAGAAATTTTAAAAAGTGGTGTAATTCAACCAGATAGAAGGATGTGTTAGATGTTTGACGCTAGATCTAATACGCCAAGATCCGGTTTTGTAAGGCCTACAAAGGTAAAAGAAGGCTTCTTTACCTTGAGGCCTTTTTTTATTGTTTCGCTGGCTCTACTCTTTTCATTCAATGCATTAGGAGGTGACTTGTTAGTTGGTGAACTTTGGGCTGCCAGGGAGTCTTCGGGGCTTACTAGCGTCGGCCTTGACAGCACGGGCAGCCCATCACCTCTTAAAATCTTGAGCGCGGCCAACTTCACCCTGCCTCAGGAGCTTGGATACATTCAGGAATCTACCGAAGTCCCGAACTCCGGCAGGACCGTAATACATATCCAGGATGCCCATTGTAATTATGCCGCTCAGAAGTCAATTGCGGAAATATTGAACTATCTTACTACCGAATATGGCATCAATACCGTTAACTGCGAAGGCGCTGCCGAAGGTTATGACCTATCTCCGTTTACCGATATACCCGAAAAAGAGGTGAGAGAGAAGACTGCCGACTTTTTCGTGAAGGAAGGAGTCGTGAGCGCGGCTGAATATTACGCTGTGAATAATCCCAAGAAGGTGAGCCTGTGGGGAGTGGAAGATCCGAATCTCTATCTGAAGAATCTGAAAGTATACAGGGACTCACTGGCACACAAAGATGAGGTAGATCTGTACATCAAGTCTGTAAGATATATCCTCGACAACCTTAAGCGGCACATATATTCGGATGAATTGCAGGAGTTCGACAGGCAGTACACCGGATACAAAGAAGGCAAAATACCTTTTAAAGAGTATATGCTCTATCTTACCGCCGCGGCACGCAAGAGGATGATCGATATAAAATCTTTTCCCAACATATACCTCTTAAGCCAGACGCTCTCCGAAGAGGATAAGATAAATTTTAAGCACGCCAACAACGAGAAGGATGAGGTCGTCGATAAACTTAAGAAGTCCCTGTCGAGGAACGAAATGGAAGAGCTTATGACGATGGTCGCCAAGCTAAAGACTGAACGGATCTCTCAGGCCGATTTTTACGCCTATCTTGCAAAGAAGGCAAGATCGGTAAAGCTGGAGCTGAAAGATTATCCGGAACTTCATAATTACATCATATACATCTCAATATACGGAGCCATAGACAGGACAAAGATCACAAAAGAGATGGATGAACTAGAGAACAAGATAAGCGAATCTCTGTACGAGAACGATACGCAGAGAGAGCTCGGTATATTATCCAAGAATCTCACGCTCACTAAGAATATATTCAACATATCTCTGACCAGGGATGATTTTACGTACTATATGGAACATAGGTCCACATTCGCAGTGGCGAATTATGTCAAATTTATCGACGCCAACGCGCCTCTTTACAAAATAAGCGCTATTCTTAGTAAGAATATCGACAGGTTAGACCAATATCGGGATAATATGGACCAATTCTACGAGACTTCGCTCGAAAGGGATAAAGCGTTCATAAAGAATATTAAATTCACGGATCACGACAGGCCGAACTCTATAATAATCACTGGAGGTTTCCATACGGAGAACCTGCGCGAGCTTTTCAAGAATGAGAATGTATCCTATATCTCGATAATGCCCAAGTTCAAGAATGAGAAAGATTATGTAAGCCCGTATATGAAGCGCCTAGCCGGCCAAAGGACGGCGATCGAGAACGTGATCGATACGGCCATACCGGCTATCCTGAACCTGCAGGTCGCCGAGATATTGGCAGCGAGGCTTGCCGATTCGTTTTACGGTAAAATAACGGTAGAGTTCTTTAAACGCATATTGGTGCCGATGGTTGCCGCTCTCATAAGAGGCCAGAGTTTCATACTGCGAGTGGGTAGGGGCATTCGGGTCAAAGGCTCTGACAGGGACGATCAGGAAAAATTCGTCATCTTCCCCAGGGGGCCGGGTCCGGATATCTTAGGAGACCCTGTAGTCAAGGCATCGCTAGAACCGAACCAGCAAGCGAACGCGGTCCTCACGAGGACAGCCTCAGGTGAGCTTGAATTTGGACCGGTCACCGGACAGCCTCAGGAAAAGGTTACCGAAACTATGCCTGAAGAAGAAGCAGTCGTGGAAGCACCGGCTGTGCCGGTAGGCGTGACACCTGCGTTGACGGACGAAGAGAGATTTGCGCAGGATGTTATACGGCCTCTTTCAGGCGACGTAAGAAAAGGAGTTTTGAACATCTATCTTATTAAGACCACGCCTCAGACAATAGCGGGCATGGCAGCCTCGGCCAGTGGAGCCAGGAACGTATTTGAGAAGAAGCTCGGACTAGACACGGTCATACTGTACTATACGGATGCTAAGGGGCAGAGGGCTCAGTTAAAGCGGCTGACTCAACTATTTTCGCAGAGGGAAAACAAGGAAAGATATCCCATGGCATTTGCAAATTGTATGGATACACAGGAGCTCAAGGCGGTGCGGGCCTTTATCAGCAGGAATCGTTCACTTAAAGATATGATAGCCATAGGCAGGGACTTCGGCAAAGGAAGGAATCGAATCCCCGAACAGGTCAAGGTCATGTTCGTTGGCAGCACTATAATGAACGATAGAAGGTTGAGTAAGACTTTTAATATGAGCGCCGCATCTCTATTCGAGAGCAGGAAGAATATGTTACAGGCTTTCGAAAAGTACGGCATTATCAGCATCAGCGATATAAACAAGGTCCTGTCAGCTAAAGGGAAGATGATAGAGATTTCCACCATAGATAGTCTCACAGTAGAACATGCTGACTTACTGGCAGATATAATGGATAATATCTGGAAGGGTGCCTTGTTATTGAATTGCTCGAAAGTAGACTGGAAGACATTCGATGAGTGGAAGAAGTCCCAGGAACAACTCCTGCGATCCGTCTAATCCGTAATAACCAAATCCCGTATTTTTTTCTTGACAAATGATACCATTATGGTATCATTATCGCACGAGGCTTAAGATGAAACTGATATCGAGAAACACCGATTATGCAGTAAGAGCGGTCTGTTACATAGCGCGACAGGATAAAAGGATGGTATCCGTCGCAGAACTGGTGAAGGCTTTAGGGATCCCCAGGCCATTCTTGAGGAAGATACTGCAGGTCTTGAATAAAAAAAGGATCCTCATCTCCAATAAAGGCTCCGGAGGCGGATTTAAGCTGGCTCGCAAGGAAGAGAAGATATTTTTATCGGAACTTATGGAGGCGTTCCAGGGGCCTTTTAAATTAAATGAATGCACGTTCAAAAAAGAGTTATGCCCTAATAGAAAATTCTGCTGGCTTAAGAACAAGATAGATATCATAGAAGATAAAGTGCTGTCAGAGTTAAGTACTGTTTCAATAGATTCCATACTGAAAGGAAAATAGCCTATGGCTAAGAGAAAGATAATAAAGATAGATGAAGATAAGTGCAACGGCTGCAAGCTGTGTATTCCGAATTGTCCTGAAGGAGCTCTGCAGGTAATAGACGGTAAGGCGCGGCTGATCAGTGATCTATTCTGTGATGGCCTTGGCGCATGTATAGGCCATTGCCCTCAAGGCGCTATCAATATAGAGGAAAGAGAAGCCGAAAAGTACGATGAGAAGAAGGTTATGGTTAATATAGTGAAGCATGGCAAGAATACCATAATCGCGCATATAAAACACTTAAGGGAGCACAACGAGTTTGGTTATCTCAAAGAGGCCATGGACTATCTTGTTACCAAAGGTATAAAGATAAGGCCAGGTGATCTCACAGATACAGTTGCTTCGGGCCCATGCGGTTGTCCGGGTTCAAAGGTCAGCCAACAAAAAAATGCCGGTCTTGCTCCCGAAAAGCGCCTGCCCGACTGCACGCTAACTCCATCGAGGCAGGCGGGCCTGACCCCTTCGAAGACCCCTTCACGGCTTACAACATGGCCGGTGCAGTTAAAGCTGGTGCCGGCCTTCGCGCCGTTCCTAAATGGCGCGGATCTCCTGATAGCGGCGGACTGTGTGCCATTCGCGTATGCCGACTTCCACGAGGACCTCTTAAAAGGAAAGATACTGCTCGTAGGGTGTCCGAAGCTGGATGACATCGCGTATCATAAGGAGAAGATAACTCAAATCATAATGAATAATGATATTAAGTCCATAACACACGCTCATATGGAGGTGCCGTGTTGTTTTGGTTTTCTATCTATAATAAAGGACGCGATCGCGCAATCAGGGAAGAAGATCCCTTTCAGCGATGTTACTATCAGCATAACCGGAGAAAGAATAAAGGAGGTTTAAATATGTTCTGTTATCAATGCGAACAGGCGGCAGGTGGTACGGGATGCACGAAAGTCGGGGTTTGCGGTAAGAATGAGGATATACAGAGTCTTCAGGATACGCTTTTATACGGATTAAAAGGGATAGCCGCCTATGCATATCATGCCAGAGAGCTTGGCGCCCGCAATGAAGATGTCGACGCGTTTATGCACGAAGCGCTATTCAAAACAGTGACGAATGTGAGCTTTGACCTTAATCAGCATATTGCGATGGTGCTGAAGTGCGGCCAGATGAACCTTAAAGTAATGGAGCTTCTCGATAAAGCGCATACTGATAAATTTGGCAAGCCAACTCCTGTCGAGGTCGATACCGGTACGAGAGCAGGCCCCGGCATACTTGTTACGGGCCACGATCTTCTTATGCTCCATAGGCTTCTTGAACAGACAGAGGGGTTCGGCGTAAATATATATACCCACGGTGAGATGCTCCCTGCGCATGGTTATCCGGGGTTAAGAAAATTCAAGCACCTTGCCGGTAACTATGGCGGCGCGTGGCAGGACCAGAAGAAGGAGTTTGCGGCCTTTTCGGGCCCAATATTGGTGAACACGAACTGCGTAATAATACCCCCGCCAAATTCATATCTTGATCGGCTATTTACCGTCGGCCTGCCCGGAGTGCCGGGCGCCAAGCATATAGAAGGCCATGATTTTGCAGAAGTGATAAAGATGGCAAAGAAGCTTCCCGCCCTTCCGGCGGCTTCGGGCAAGAAGATATTGACGGGATTTCACTATACCGCCATACTCGGGCTTGCCGAAAAAATAGTGGGTCTGGTAAAATCCGGTAAGATCAAGAGGTTCTTCCTGATCGGAGGATGCGACGGAGCGAAGCCAGGGAGGAATTATTACACCGAATTTGCCGAGAGCGTCCCCAAGGACTGCGTGATACTCACCGTAGCCTGCGGCAAATACCGTTTCAATAAGCTCGATTTCGGTAATATCGATGGAGTACCGAGGCTCATAGATCTGGGACAGTGTAATGACGCTTATTCAGGAGTCCAGGTGGCCCTGGCGCTCGCCAAGGTCTTCAATTGCGGCGTAAACGATCTGCCGCTTTCGTTCGTCCTTTCGTGGTTTGAGCAGAAAGCGGTGGCGATCCTCTTAACCCTGTTATCTCTGGGGATCAAAGGCATCAGGATAGGCCCTACACCTCCGGCCTTCATAACGCCGAATGTATTTAAGGTATTGCAGGAGAATTTTGACCTTAAATTGATCAAGACTCCGGAAGAGGACTTGAAGGAGATACTGAAGAAGTAATATTCTTTATTAAAAATTAGTTATATGTTAGAATAGAAAACCCAAAAGAAGGAGATCTTAAAATGAAGGAGAAGATAGAGGCTGCGTTAAAGAAGATACGTCCGATGCTTCAGGCGGATGGCGGAGATATAGAGCTTGTAGATGTCTCCAAAGACGGCGTCGTAAAAGTCAAACTTACCGGAGCGTGCGGATGCTGCCCGATGAGCCAGATAACATTAAAGAATGCCGTAGAGCAGAAGCTGAAGAAGGAAGTACCCGGGATAAAATCAGTTATATCTGCGTAACAAAGGCTTAAGAGGAGGATTTGGTATGGATAAATATAAGTGCCTGATATGCGGTTATATTTATGATCCCGCTTTGGGCGATCCGGATAGAGGGGTTAATCCCGGGACAGCTTTTGAAGCTTTACCGAAGGATTGGGTATGTCCCGAGTGCGGCGCTCCGAAGAGCGAGTTTGAAAAAATATAAATAGGAGGTGCGTGGTGAAGGCAAGAGTAGATGCGGATGCATGCATAGGATGCGGACTTTGTGAAGGCACTTGTCCGGAAGTCTTCAAGATGGATGGCGATAAAGCGGTTATCATAGGCTCCGTAGTTCCCAAGGGTGCGGAAGATACCTGCAAAAAAGCGACCGAAGAATGCCCGGTCACGGCGATAATATTAAGCTAAATATCGGCTGCAACATAAGAAGAGATAATGGACCCGAACGTACTGCATAATATAAGCTACGGCATGTTTATAGTGTCGTCGAATAAAGATAAGGCCTTGAACGGCCAGATAGCCAATACGGTATTTCAGATAACGAGTGCTCCCGTTACGATAGCCATCAGTATAAATAATAAGAATATGACGCATGAATTCATAAAGGCGAGCGGCGTATTCGGCATATCGATATTGAGCGAGGAAGCGACTCTTCCATTTATAGGGAAGTTCGGTTTTAAATCGGGAAGGAACGAAGATAAGTTCAAGGACGTAGGTTTCAAGATCCTGCCATCAGGGTGCCCCATAGTGACCGATTATTCTATAGCGTATATAGAGGCAAAGGTCATAAACTGTTTCGACTGCCTGACGCATACGCTCTTTTTGGGCGAGATGACCGATTCTGCCATGTTAAAAGAGGGCAGGCCCATGACTTATGATCATTACCACCAGGTGAAGCGCGGGTTCACACCGCCATCGGCGCCCACATTCATAAAAGGAGAGAAGAGGTAGATATATGAAGCCGGTTGAGATCAAAAAAGGTATCTACTGGGTCGGCGCGGTCGATTGGAACGCGAGATCTTTTCATGGGCACACATATACCACGCAGAGAGGCACTACCTATAATGCATACCTTATAGTAGACGAAAAGATAGCATTAGTCGATACGGTATATGGTCCATTTGCCAACGAGATGATAGAGAAGATCAGCGACATAATCCCTCTCGAAAAGATAGACTATGTAATAGCGAACCATGTAGAGACGGATCATTCGGGCGCCCTGCCCGAGCTGATGAAGCTTTGCCCTAAAGCAAAGGTAGTCGGGACTGCCAAGTGCAAAGAGGGCTTATACAAGCACTACTATGGCAACTGGGATTTTCAGATAGTCAAGACGGGCGACTCGATAAAATTGGGCAAGAGGACCCTTTCGTTCGTAGAGGCGCCGATGATCCACTGGCCCGACAGCATGTTCACATATTGCCCTGAAGAGAAGCTGCTCCTTCCGAACGACGCGTTCGGACAACATTATGCCACGAGCGAGAGATTCGATGATGAAGTCGACCAATCCGTTCTCATGGATGAGGCGACTAAATATTACGCCAACATTTTATGGCCGCTCGGTTCTATGATATTGAGAAAGCTGGAAGAGGTGATGAAGATGGGGATCCCCATCGATATGATCGCCCCCAGCCACGGCATAATATGGCGCAAAGATCCGATGAAGATAGTGAACGCTTATCTCTCGTGGGCTAAGAATGAGCACGCGAAGAAGGTCGTCATCATATATGAAACTATGTGGGGAGCTACCGCCAGGATGGCAAGGGCTATTGCCCAGGGTATAGCAGATTCCGGGGTGAGCGTAAAGCTGTTCGATATAAATCAATCGGACAAGACCGAGGTCATAAGTCAGATGCTTTCCGCCAGGGGCTACCTTATAGGTTCATCGACCCATGATAACTGCATGCTCCCGAGCATAGCCGGATTTCTGGAGCTCCTGAAAGGGTTTAAGCCGAAGGGTAGAAGTGCAGCGGCCTTCGGATCCTACGGCTGGGCGGGCGGGGCGGTAAATTCCATAGAGGAGATCCTTAAAGTTGCAGGCCTTGGCATAGCGCTGGCGCCGATCTCATTCAAATACGTTCCCGATGCTAATGAGATGAAGAAATGTTATGATTACGGGAAAGAGTTCGTATCTAAACTGTAACAAAACAAAGGAGGAGTAAAATGGGCAAAGAAGGTACAAAGGTAGCAGCGGTAGACGTGAAGGAGTTGATAAAGGACCTTAATAGAGCTTATGCCGATGAATGGCTCGCTCACTATTCTTACCTCTATATGGCAAGGACATGTACGGGCATGATGTATGAGGACATGGCCGAATTTTTAGAAGAGACCGCCAAGGATGAAGCGGAGCATGCCGGAGAGCTGGCCGACAGGATACAGGAGCTCGGCGGACTGCCGCTGGCGAACTTCTCGGATCTCGAGAAACAGTGTAATGCCCCTTATCCGAAGCCGCCTAAGAGCACATCGGACTACAAGGGCATGATAAAGGTCGTCATGGATGCCGAGGCCGGAGCTATCGATGTATACAATAAGATAGCAGAGAAGACAAAAGGCAAGGACCATGTGACGTATCAGCTTGTATGCCACATACTCGGAGAAGAGGTCGGACACGAAGAGAAGTTCGAGGATCTGCTCGGATAATAGAGGAGGTTTTTATGGCTGAATTAAAGGATACGCTCCAGTCGGCCGACTGGAAGAAGGAGAAGCATGTGCCCGCGATCGATTCGCCAGACAAGTGTAAAAAAGGTGAATTGGTAAATGCAACATTCACGGTGGGTAAAGAGATAGCTCATCCCAATACGACGGAGCACCATATCAGGTGGATATCGGTATTCTTTCTGCCGGACGGGGAAAAGTTCCCCGTCCAGATAGCGAGGTCGGAATTCGACGCTCACGGCGAATCTGCGGGTGGACCGAATATGAGCACCGTCTACACTCATCCGGAGGCGACGGTGAGCTTTAAGACTGATAAGCCTGGGACGATACTGGCATCCAGTTACTGCAATATACACGGATTGTGGCAGAGCTCAAAAAGACTGGAGATAGCATGACGAAAAAGATAAAGGTATATTCCACACCCACATGCCCTTTCTGCATAAGAGCGAAGCAGTTCTTGAAAGAGAGCGCGGTGAGCTTTGAGGATATCGATGTCTCAGTGAACCAGGAGGCTGCCCAGGAGATGATAAAGAAGTCAGGGCAGATGGGTGTACCGGTGATCGATATCGAGGGCGAGCTGATAGTCGGCTTCGACAAAGATAAGATAAAGAGATCATTGGGGCTGTAAACTAAAAAAACATGTACGACCTCATCATCATCGGTGCCGGTCCGGCAGGGATCACGGCGACAGTCTACGCCGCCAGAAAGAAGATGGATTTTCTCGTCATCTCAGGCGATATCGGCGGCCAGGCGGCGTGGAGCGGAGACATAGAGAACTACACCGGGTACCAGTTCATTACGGGCCCGGAGCTCGCCTCGAAGTTTGAAGAGCATATGCGTAAATACGGCGTGGCGATGAGGGAGGGCGAGAGCGTCCTGGATATTAAAAAGGTGGATGACAAGGTCGTAGTAAAGACCGATAAGGGTCAGTATGAATCCAAGACCGTTATCATCGCTTCAGGAAAAAGATCCAGAGAGCTTTCGGTCCCCGGTGAGAAAGAGTTCAAGAATAAAGGTCTGACATACTGCGCCACCTGCGACGGGCCTCTCTTTTCGGGCAAGGATGTCGCCGTAATAGGCGGCGGCAACTCCGCTCTCGACGCAGTGCTCCAACTGATGAAGATAGCCCACCGCATCTACCTTATCAATATAGTATCCCACCTGACGGGCGACCCGGTCATGATAGAGAAGGTGCATGAAAGCGATATAGTTACCGTCATGAACAACGCAAGGGTTCTCGAGATCATGGGCGACGGGATGGTAAGCGGCATTAAAGTAAGATGCGACGGTGAAGAGAAGGCTCTCCCCGTCGGGGGTATATTCGTCGAGATAGGCCTCATACCGAACTCTCATTTTGCGCCTGATATTGAAAAGAACGCTCTCGGAGAGATAAAAGTGGATTGTCATAACCGCACCAATGTTCCCGGTATATTCGCCGCGGGAGATGTCACGGATGTCCCCGAAAAGCAGATAATAATAGCCGCAGGCGAAGGTTCCAAAGCAAGCCTGGCGGCATTCAAATATTTGAATCAACGTAGATGAGTTTTTAAGCCTTAAGCTGTAAGCTATAAGATTATGCAAAATCATAGAGAGCTCCTGAAAGAATACAAAGCAAAAAAAAGCCCAATAAGAGAGAGGCTGCGAGAATTTAAAAAGGTGGGCTGTGGCAGCGACAAAGATATATTCACTGAGCTATGCTTCTGCATATTGACGCCCCAATCGAATGCCCGTCAATGTGATAAGGCCATTCGTGAGCTTAAGAAGAAAGGGTTGCTTTTTAAGGCTCCTGCTGGCGCGATAAGACCCGTCTTAAAGGGCAGGTCGAGATTTCATAATAAGAAGGCCGAATATCTGGTGAACGCGCGCCGGTCTTTTGACAGGAGCATCCTCTCATCCGGAAAGATCCTCGATGTTCGTAAAAAGATAGTGGAGAATATAAAGGGTATCGGATATAAAGAGGCCAGCCACTTTTTAAGGAATATCGGTCTTGGCAAGGATATCGCGATACTCGACAGGCATATACTTAGGAATTTGAAGAGATACGGCGCGATAAAGAGAGTGCCGGCATCCATCTCCGTGAAGTCTTACCTCGATATAGAGGAGAGGGCGCGCATTTTCGCCAGATCTATTGGCCTGGGGCTCGAGGAGCTGGACCTCTTATTCTGGTCACGGGAGACCGGTGAGATATTCAAGTGATGTTTGAATAGAATATTCTTGACAGGAAATCCGATAAGGGATTATAATTCGGAATTGGTAATTACAAACGAAAAAAAGGAGGAGTAGATGAAGAGAAGCACGATGTTGGTTTTTGCAGTTGCTTTAACGGTAATGTCGCTTGCCGTGGTCGGCTGTAAAGGTAAAGTCGACAAGGAAGCCGAGATGGCCAGGCTTGAGACGACCGAAGCGATGACCCCAGTAGAGGATGTTGTAGTTACGCAGTCGCCGGTGACAGAATCTTCGTCAACACAAGCCATAAGCCAGGAGACTATCCCTCCGACAGCGGCGGTCCCCCCGGTGGTCGATACTATGACGGCGTCGGGACTTGATAAGCTATCCAAGAACAAAGATATACAGACAGCTCTTAAGGCCGCCAACTTTTATACCGGCACTATCGACGGCAAGATAGGCCCGAAAACGAAGAGAGCAATAGTGGAGTTCCAGAAAGCAAAAGGCTTGAAGCCGGACGGAAGGGTCGGCCCGAAGACCTGGGCGGAGCTCGAAAAATACTTAACTACTCAGCAGCAGTAGAACCCTTCGACAAAAGCTCAGGGTTCTATCCCGAGCTAAGTCGAGGGATAGCAAGGGGGAGTATATCTTTATGAAATTATTGAAGTTAACATCACTCGTCGTTCTTATAGCGGTCCTTTCGCTTTCGCTCACAGGATGCGGTGTCTCCAAGAATAAGTACGAGGCGCTTCTTAACGAGAAGATGGCGCTTGAGGAGAAGGTGAATCTGCTGATCAGGTCTAGAGACGCCTTAAGAAGCGAATACGAGAGCCTCTTAAAAGATAAGATGGACCTGGCATCAAAGGTAGAGACCCTAACCAATGAGAAGAGCGCGCTTAAGGGTGAATATGACAAGATCCTTGATGAGAAGGTCACCTTGAAGGCAGCCTATGATAAGGTATCTCAGGCCCAAGAGATCAAAGCGGCGCCGGCCAAGGTTGTAAAAAAATAGATACGCATAACGTTGACATTACTATTGTGTTTATGTTAACATCTATTAGTAACGCTCAAGGAGGTGTGGAATGAAGAGATATTTTGTTTGCATATTGGTTATCCTTGCAGTAATGGTTCTGCCGGCCATGTCGGCATTTTCTCAAGGCCCCGAGGCTCCCGGCAAAGACGACACAGCTCCGGCTCCCGCAGCGCAAGTAGTAGCGGTTCAAGCCCCTCCGGCTGCCCCTGCCGAACCGGCTGCTAAAACAAGCGAACTTTCCATTTATGGTGAAGTTCAGGCAGTAAACGCACCCGCTTCCTCTATTTCGGTACAGTATTACGACTACGACAACGACGAAGAGAAGACGCTGGAAGTATCGCTCGATAAAGATTCTCGGCTGGAAAACGTAAAAGCGATCGGCGAAGTGAAGAAGGGCGATTGGGTGGATGTTACTTACACCGTGACCGGCGGCAAGAATATGGCTAAGATGGTTAGCGTTGAGGTCGAAGAGCCAGCCGCGGAAGAGAATGCTCCGGTAGAAACTGCTGAATAGCAGCAACATAAGGAGTCCGCTTGCGTACAAAAGAGATGAGGCGATTTAATTTTCCTCAAGGCTACGGCGATCAAAAGATCGTCATATTGGTGCGCGATCCGTGGTGGATATTTGCCTACTGGGAGATACGCCCGGAAAGAGAAAAAGAGATAATAGGCAAGATAAAGTCGGACGGCGATTTGCCGGTCAAGACGATCCTGCGTGTATACGACGTAACTGATATAAATTTCAACGGAAAGAACGCCCACTCCTATTTCGACATAGAATTAAAAGGCCTCGCCAGCACCTGGTATATCAACGTAGGCTCTCCGGATAAATCCTGGATAGTAGATATAGGCATAGTCACTAAAAAAGGTTCCTTCTATCTCCTCGCCAGATCCAATACTATAAAGACCCCCAGATACGGTATGTCCGATAAGCTGGATACCGAATGGATGATGCCTGAAGACGACTACTGGAAGATGTTCGGTCTCTCCGGAGGGTTCGGTGTGGGCAAGGGTTCTTTGGAAGTGAGAGAGATGGTGAAGAAGAGGCTCGAGGAGCAGATCACCTCCGCTCAAATATCGAGCGGCGCCTCGTTTTACAGAAAGTTGCAGGAGAGGTCGTTCTGGTTGGTCGTCAATACGGAGCTGATAGTATACGGGGCGACCGAGCCCGACGCTAAACTTACCGTGCAGGGCAAGGAGATAAAGTTACAGCCGGACGGAACGTTCACATTAAGGTTCGCTTTGCCGGACGGAAAGCAGGTCATACCGGTCGAAGCTACCTCCTCGGATGGTATTGACCGCCGTAAGATCACGCCTATAGTTACGAGAAAGACGGAATAGCCTATTATGCCCAAAGGATATCTCTCGATAGTTCTTCATGCGCATCTTCCTTATATCCGCCACCCCGAACACGAAGACTTCCTGGAGGAAGACTGGCTTTTTGAGGCGATCACAGAGACGTATATACCTCTGATAAAAGCGTTCGACGCCCTCGTCAGGGATAATATAGAATTCAGGCTCACCATCTCGATCTCTCCCACGCTGATGTCCATGTTCATGGATCGGCATCTCCAGGATAAATACATAAAGCATATAGATAAACTCATAGAGCTATCATTAAAAGAGATAGAGCGCACTAAATGGGACCCTGCTTTTAATAAACTTGCGCATATGTACCACAACACTTTCGTTGAGTCTAAGCGCATATTTGTAGATGAATATAAGAAGGACCTAAATCGGGCGTTCAAGCGTTTTCAGGACTTGGGCAGGCTCGAAGTCATCACATGCTGCGCGACGCACGGGTACCTGCCGCTCATGGAGGTCGAAAGGAAGGCTTCTGTCAGAGCCCAGGTGAAAGTGGCCGCAGACCTTTATCAGAAAGTATATGGAAGACGGACTTTAGGGATATGGCTGCCCGAATGCGGATATAATCCGGGTGATGAGGAGATACTTAAAGAAGAGGGTATCAAATACTTCTTTGTGGATACTCACGGCATCCTCTTTGGCACTCCGCGGCCGAGGTTCGGGGTATTTAATCCATACATGTGTAAGAACGGCGTCGCGGTATACGGCCGTGATATGGAGACCTCCAAGGCGGTATGGAGCGCGGTAGAAGGTTATCCCGGAGATTACGCTTACAGGGAGTTCTACAGAGATATAGGTTTCGATCTGGAGTATGAATATATAAAGCCCTACATAAATCCCGACGGCGTCAGGATAAATACGGGCATAAAATATTACAAGATAACCGGCACGGGAGGCAATAAAGAGCCTTACGATCCGGATGCGGCGAAGGAGAAGGCTGCCTACCACGCCGGGAACTTCATGTTCAACAGGGAGAAACAGATAGAGTTCCTGCAGGGCCAGATGGGCGACAGGCTTCCGATACTCGTCTCTCCTTACGATGCCGAGCTTTACGGGCATTGGTGGTACGAGGGGCCGCAATGGCTCGAGTTCCTTGTGCGCAAGATAAGATATGATCAGAACGCGATCGCCCTCGCCACGCCGGGCGACTATCTTAAGATGTACAAAAAGTTCCAGGTGCTCGCCCCGGCATATTCGAGCTGGGGATGGAAAGGTTATTCCGAGGTATGGCTCGAAGGGTCAAATGACTGGACCTACAGGCATGTCCACAAGATGACCGAGAGGATGGTGGAAGTTGCCAGGTCGATCAAAAATGCCAAGGGCCTTATGCGGCGCGCCCTGAACCAGATGGCAAGAGAGCTTCTTCTGGCGCAATCGAGCGACTGGGCCTTCATAATGAAGACCGGTTCCCACGTGCCTTATGCTGTGGAGCGGCTGAGAGACCATGCCGAGCACTTTACCGAACTATACGAAGAGGTCAAAGAGAACTCCTTCGATGAAGTCTACATCAAGGAATGCGAAGATAAATATAATATCTTTCCGGATATAGATTACTCCATATACAGCTCTTAAATAATGAACCGCTTTAAAAGACTATCCGTAGCTTTTCTCTGGCACATGCACCAGCCGTGCTATAAAGACACCATCACCGGGAAGTACCTTCTGCCGTGGGTGCGGTTTCACGCCGTTAAAGATTATTTTCCCATGGCCGCCCTTCTTCAAGGATTCGATAATGTCCGGGCGACCTTCAATCTAGTCCCGTCAATGCTTGAACAGATAAATGACTACGCTCTCAATGACGCGACCGATATATTTCTCGACCTCGCGGCAAAGAAGGCTTCCTCGCTCACTCTCGACGACAGACTGGAGATACTGGAGAACTTTTTCAGGGTCAACTTCAAACATTTTCTGGAGCCCAATGAGCGGTATCTGGAGCTCCTCATAAAGAAGGGCCTGCACAATACTTCAGATAAGTCGTTAAGAAAAGTGGCGAGCACTTTTTCGGACCAGGATATGCTGGATCTTCAGGTGCTCTTTAATCTCGTATGGTTCCATTCGATCAGTATCGACGAGGATATAAATTTAAAAGATCTGATACGTAAAGGATCTTCCTATACCGAAGAAGATAAAGAGTATGTGCTCCTGAAGCAGAAGGAAGTGATCTCCCAGGTCATACCTCTCTACAGAAAACTTCAGGACGCCGGGCAGATAGAGATATCGGCGACCCCTTTTTATCACCCCATTACACCATTGATCTGCGACACGTCCATAGCCAGGATCTCAACGCCCGGGATGGACCTTCCGAAGAGAAGGTTCTCCCATCCGGAAGATGCCCAGTGGCATATCGCCGAGGCCGTAAAATATCATCGTGAGCAGTTCGGCCTCGCTCCCCGCGGCATGTGGCCCTCCGAAGGCAGCGTATCCGATGAAGCCCTGGGTATCATGGCATCGAACGGCATAAAGTGGGCCGCCACGGACGAAGATATACTCTTCAACAGTTTAAAACTGCCCAGCGACAGACGCAAAGCGGCTCCGCGGCTCGACAGACGCATAATATACGAGCCGTATAAATTCAAAAGCGGCTCGAACTCCTTATCGCTCATATTCAGGGACAAGAACCTCTCCGATATCATAAGCTTTAATTACAATTCGTGGGAGCAGAGGGCGGCAGCCGACGATCTCATGGGGCACTTTAGATCGATAGCCGCGAATCTTAAACGCGGGACGGATAAACCCGCCTGCCGCGATGGGTATAGCACGCAGTCGGGCAGGCCGTTGGTCACGATAGCGATGGACGGAGAGAACGCGTGGGAATTCTTTGCGGATAACGGCAGGACCTTCTTTGAGACCCTGTATGAACATCTTAATGATGACGACGAGCTGGAGGCGGTCACTATCAGCGACTATCTGGGCGAAAGAGGCCCAAAACGCAGGACCCTTAAGACCGTATTTCCCGCATCATGGATAGATCATAACTTTAAGATATGGATAGGCGAGGAGCAGGACAATGTGTCGTGGGATTATCTGTCCGCGGTAAGGAAGGACCTCGTAAAGTACACTAAAGAACTGCAGAAGAAGGGTGAGGGCGATACCGAAAGCTTGCGCAAAGCCTGGAGAGAGTTTTACATAGCCGAAGGCAGCGACTGGAACTGGTGGTACAACGGAAAGGCGCATGTCGGAGGAGATAACCCTTTCGATAAATTGTACAGGACGCACCTTAAGAACGTCTACAAATACCTGAAAAAGGACGTTCCGGACTTTTTGAAGATTTCTATTGCGTAATATAGTGAAAGAAAGTATAATAAAATCCACACGGAAAGGGGGGTATTATTATGGCAAAGATATCAACCATAAAGCTTGGCAGATCTTCAAATCCGTCCATGTCGACCGAAGATTTGAATAAGCTGGTAGCGAAGAAGGCGTATGAGCTTTACGAAAAGAGAGGCCGTAAGGCCGGTCATTCTCTGAACGACTGGTTAGAGGCTGAGAGGATCGTAAAGGGCAAGTTCTGCGGTAAATAAGAAGTTCAATAACCTCAAAAATTAAAAGGCAGGGTGTATTTCACCCTGCCTTTCTTGTTCTTTGGCCGTTCATATGGTATAATAATATACTAATAATCATGGATAAGTTCCTGCTTTCATTCATACCCATATTCGTAGCGATGGACGCCATAGGGATACTCCCTATGTTCATCGGGTTCACCGAACATCTCAAAAAGAGAGAGAAACAGCGCACGATCATCCAGTCGATCATCACCGCCTTCATAATAGGCATAGTATTCCTTTTCCTGGGCAGATGGATATTTAAGATACTTGGAGTGCAGGTGTCGGACTTTAAGATCGCCGGCGGCGCCGTGCTTCTGGCAATATCGTTGAGGGATCTATTGCAGCATGAGAAGGCGCGCAGGCTTTCGACCGAGACTATGGGAGCCGTTCCTATCGGCACTCCTCTGGTAGTGGGTCCAGCCGTTCTTACCACCATAATAATACTGATCGATTCCTACGGCCCGTACATGACGGTCCTCTCCTTCGTAATAAACCTTATGATCACATGGGTCATATTTCATTATGCTACAGATATATCCAATTTCCTCGGCAAGGCGGGCTCCAAGGCATTTTCGAAGATAGCGAGCCTTCTTCTGGCCGCCATAGCCGTGATGATGATGCGTAAAGGGGTCATCGATACCATCGCGTTGTTCTGCGCGAAGAGTTAAAGAATAGAAAGAGAAGGATTTAAAATGGCTTGGTTGTTCATAAAAGGCGGCCCGGTGATGTATGCCATACTGTTAGCATCGGTCCTGGGGCTTGCCGTGATAATAGAGAAGTTGTGGGGCCTCTATAGTATGAGGCTCAATGTGCAGAAGTTCTCCAAAGAGATATTCGCGCTTCTTGCGGCGGACGATTTTGAGAAAGCGTTAAAACTTTGCCAGAAGAGATCGAAGCATCCGATAGCCATTTTGTTCAAGATGGGCATAGAGAAGAGAGCCCTGCCGGTGAATGAGCTCGACAGACTTCTGGAGAGGGTAGGCAACGGCGAAATGAATAGGCTCGAGAAGCACATAGGGGGCCTGATATCGGTGATAGGCATAGAACCTCTTCTCGGATTTTTAGGCACCATAACGGGGCTTATCCGCGCGTTCATGGCCTGGGAGACTGCCGGTTCAAATATAACGGTATCGGCGCTCGCCTCAGGTATATATGAGGCTATGATAACTACTGCGGCAGGACTTTCGGTAGCCGTGCCGTACTATCTGGTCTGTAACTTTATAATCAGCAGAAATAAATACATATCATACGAGCTCAGCAACTATTCGATGCAGCTGGTCGAGGTGCTGCATTCTAAAAAAGGCAGAGCGTGATAAAGATACGTCAGCAGAATAATTATCTCGTCGCTTTAGAGTCCGTAGCCATGACGGATATAGTGATGAATATGTTCATATTCTTCTTTATCTCTTTCTCCATACTATATACATTCAATCCTACGAGAGTATCCAAGGTGGATGTTAAGCTGCCAAAGGCGTCGAGCGCGGTATCCCTGGAGGGGTCTGAAAAGACCATCCTTGCCATAACGAAAGACGGAGAGTACCTGATCAACGACGAGAGGAAAGACGCTAAGAGCCTGAAGGATTATCTGGCCGTCAGGGCCAAAGATGATCCTTCTATGAACCTATTGTTAAAAGTGGACAGCCGCACTAAATTCTCAAATGTGGTGAATGTCCTTGATATGATAAACGAGCTGCATATAGAAAGAGTCAGCGTAGCTGCGATAAAGAAATAATAATTGGAGGTCTAACGGGATGAATATAATGATCGTCGGGTGCGGCAGAGTGGGCTCACAGCTGGCGGTCCTTCTCTCTCAGGAAGGGCACAACGTAACCATAATCGATAAGAACGTCGATTCGTTCAAGAGGCTGGGCGGGACCTTCAACGGAGTGACGGCCGTAGGCAACGCTTTTGATGAAAAATTGCTGCGCGAGCTTAAAGTGGACAAACAGGACGCTTTCGTTTCGGTGACGAGCGGCGATAATACGAACCTGATGGCGAGCCAGATAGCCAGAAAGATGTTCAAGGTGCCCAGGGTGATAGCGCGCGTTTACGATCCCCAGAGGGCCGATATCTACAAAAAATTCGACCTCGACATCATAAGCGGGACCATACTGGTAGCGGCCATGATAAGGGATAAGATAATCGAGAACCGTTTTACGGGCTATCTTGTAGAGACCGGAGAGCTCGGAGTAATAGAGATAATCGCTACCAAGGAGCTGGCAGGCAAGCGCGTCAGCGATATGAATATACCGGATGAATTCTCGGTCGTAGTCATAGAGAGAAAGAAGAAGGTCATAATAACCGAAACCTTCACAAAGATAGAATTGGGCGATAAGATCATGGGTCTCGTCAGGACGACGAGCCTTAAGAAGGTCAAACAGATATTTAAGCTGTAAGCTTTAAGCTGTAAGCTATAAGAGGAGATCAACTTATGTATATAGTCGTCGTGGGAGCGGGAAGGATAGGATTCCATCTGGCCCAGAAGCTCATACAGGATAAACATGCCGTTACCGTGATAGAGAAGGATAAGGTCCGCGCGGAAGGCATATCACAGAATCTCGACGCGATGGTCATACAGGGCGATGGCTGCGAGCCCAGGTATCTGGAGGACGCTCAAGTGAGGCGGGCCGACGTCATCGCCGCGGTCACCGCGGACGACGAGGATAATCTTATAATATGCCAATTGGCGAAAGAGGTGTTTGGCGTCAGGAGGACGGTCGCCAGGGTAAATAACCCGAGAAACGAGCATGTCTTTAGCGAACTTGGCGTTGACGTTCCGATAAACGCCACTACGATAATCGCGAAGATCATCGAAGAGGAAGTGTCGTTCGAGGATGTCATAAACCTCATGACCTTTAAGCGCGGCAAGCTCGCTTTGGTGCGCGTGGATCTCACCAACGATTCTCCGGCTGTCGGCAGATATGTGAAAGATATAAAGATCCCGGAGAACTCCGTGCTCGTTTCGATAGTGAGAGGGGACTCTGTGATAGTCCCCAAGGGAGAGACGGTCCTGCAAAAAGGCGATGACGTCATAGCCCTTACTACGATAGAGAATGAGCAGCAGCTTCTCGATCAACTTATGGGGAATGTGGAGTGATGAAGAAGGCAGAGATTCCGTTTAAAACTATCTGGAACGCGGTTTTGGGCATATCGCTCGAACTCGTGCTTGTTTACGTATTCATCTTCGCGGGCCTGGCTACATGTTTCATATGGTGGACCATATCTAGATGATATTAAGACCTCACCTGGAAGATTACAAGATAATAGGGCACTATCTCGGAAAGATCACCATAAGCATAGGGATAGCGATGGTGATACCTCTAATCATCTCTATAGCTTATTTCGAATGGCAGTGCGCCGCTGACTTCCTGCTAAGCATATCGTTAACCCTCCTTATTGGAGCGCTCCTATCTATAATATGCCACACCAATAAGGACCTAGCCACGATGCACGCGATGTCTGTGGCGGCGCTTTCATGGGTGGTCGCCATGTTGGTTTCAGCGATACCTTTATACTTTAGCGGACATTATGGCTCATATCTTGACGCCTCTTTTGAAGCCATGAGCGGATATGCCACCACGGGCTTATCGCTTGCGGTAGATCTAGACCACATGGCGAATTCCTATAATTTCTGGCGGCATCTTATCATGTTCATGGGCGGACAGGGGATAGTGGTGATAGCGCTGACATTTCTCGTCAGGGGGACGGCCGGCGCTTTCAGGATGTACGTGGGGGAGGCGCGCGATGAGAAGATAATGCCGAACGTCGTTGAGACGGCGCGCTTCATATGGCTGGTAAGCGTAGTCTACCTGGTGCTTGGCAGCGGAGCGCTCTCTATAGCGGCGATATGGGGAGGTTTGCCTCCTATAAAAGCGATATTCGACTCCGTATGTATATTTATGGCCGCGTTTGATACCGGAGGATTCACGCCGCAGTCGCAGAACATACTTTTCTATCATAACTTTCCGTTCGAGATAATCACTATATCCGTGATGCTCCTGGGCTCCATAAATTTCGCTCTTCACTACGCGGTCTGGACGGGAAATAGGCGCGAGCTCTACAGGAATATAGAGATAGTGACTCTTTTTGTATCCATTATCGTTACGCTTTCGATCACGGCATGGGGAGTGTTGGGAAAGAATGTTTATGCCGGGTCGTTCCCATTCTCGAGCAAGACATTCTACCATCTTATATCGGGCCATACAGGGACAGGTTTTTCTACTATATATCCGCGTCAGTTTGTGAACGGGTGGGGCGCTCTGGCGATGTTCGGCGTGACACTTGCCATGGCGATAGGCGGCAGCGTCTGCTCGACTACGGGTGCCATCAAAGTATTCAGGATCGGGGTCATATATAAGGCGCTTCGCCAGGACATAAAGAAGATGCTCATTCCGGAGACGGCGATATTCGTCCAGAAGATACACCATATAAAGGATATAGTACTCGAAGATAAGTACGTGAGGATATCGGCGATCATCCTGATCTCGTATGTCAATCTCTACATATTCGGCACGATAGCCGGGATGCTTTGCGGGTACTCTCTGAGTGAGGCTTCGTTCGAATCGGTATCCGCTGCCGCGAACGTCGGACTTTCATGCGGCATTACATCGCCATCGATGCCGGCGGCGCTGAAGATAGTCTACATGTTCCAGATGTGGGCCGGACGTCTTGAATTCATAGCTGTCATGGTACTTTTGGGCATGGTGATAGCTACTTTGAAGGGGAAGAGATGAGATCGCGTATATCTTTCATTTTGTTCTTACTGGCAATATTTTTTACGACGAATTGTCATGCGGTTGTGTGGTCCAGCAATGAATTGATAGAGAAGGCTAAAGAGCTCAATGGCCGGAAGCTTAATTATAGAGGCGAGCTTGTCACGGCCATATTGGGCAGGGGCGAATATTCATGGATAAATCTTAACGACGGCTTTAACGCTATCGGCGTATGGTGCAAGAGTTCGCTGCTTGGGTCGGTGAAGTTCGCCGGCGATTATAAGAATCGCGGGGATATAATAGAAGCCAATGGCATCTTTAACCGCGCATGTTCTATCCACAATGGAGAGTTGGATATTCACGCTGATGCGATAAAGATCGTAAAGAAGGGATATCCGATAAAAAGAAGAATGAATATGAAGAGGACCAGCTCCGCCGCGGCGTTATTTATGGTCACCATTCTCACGGTTATTGTTTTCAGAAAAAGGCTGTAATCATTCAGGCAGGCATTGACAGTCTGACTTTTGTTAGATATACTTACCGTATAATATGTCATATATATCTAGAATATCTTTAACTGCAGCGCTGCTCGGCAGCTTCCTTTTTATTTCCCAGGTATCCTACGCTCAAGCTCCGCCTCCTCCTCAGAATGCCAGCAGAGCTACAAGAGAGTCGGACCAATTTGGAGCCGAAAAAGAGAGGCAGGTCCAGAGAGACCTTAGGAAAGCCCCCCGCAAGCCCGCCATGCCAAAATTTGAAGAAGAGACGCCGAAGCCGGGCGAGCAGAGATTTTATATAAAGAGCATAAAGTTGCTCGGCTGCGAGAGTTTCCCGCCGGAAGACTTTACCCCGCTTGTAGAAAAATACGAGAACAAGGAGATAGCGCTCACCGAGCTCAACAACCTCTCCAGAGAGATATCGAGCGAATACTTAAGGCGCGGTATAATAGCCGCGGTCTTTCTCCCTCCGCAGGAAGTAAAGGACCAGTCCGTGACCATGCAGGTCGTGGAAGCCAGGATGGGCGAGGTCCAGGTGCAGAAGGCCCCATTCTTCGGGAAGAAGATAATCAAGTCTTACTGGAAGATCAAGACAGGTGAGATCTTACGATACGATAGGATCTCAAAGAGCGTCCAGATGATGAATAAGAACCCGGATCGCGAAGTAAAGGCGGCGCTTCATGCGGGAGAGAAGCCGGGGACGACGAATGTTATCCTGACCCCCAAGACGCGCTTTCCGATACACGGCCAATATACGTTCGACAAGGAAGGTATAGTGACTACCGGGAAGGCGCGTAATGGTTTTGGTGTGCGCGATAATAATCTTTTAGGATTCGACGATACTTTGATAACGGGCATCTCATATGGCGCGGACTTTCACGGCTCATACATTTACCATTCTATTCCCATAAGCTCCGAAGGCGCTTCAATGCTTTACGGCTACAGTTATTCTCTATCGACGCCGCAGAAAGATTTCGATAGGTATGCCTTAAAGTCGGTATCCGAGAACGTCACGATGTCCATACGCCAGGATATATACAAGAAGGACCAATATGTGGGCGACGTATACGCCACATTCGACAGTAAAGATAAGGTCACCTGGTACAAGTTGGGTCAGGGCACGCTTAACCGGGATAGGCTCAGGGAGTTGACCTTTGGCGGTAACTACACGATTAACGGAACGGGAAGCGTAACATACATATCCCCTGAGATCAATCAGGGCATAAATATATTCGGCACGAGCAAAAAGAATAATCCTCTCTCATCGCGCCCCGGGGCCACGCCGACCTATACGAAATTCAGCCTTGGCATTCAGAATAGGACAAGCCTCCCATTTAATCTTCAGCAGAACCTGAAGTTGAGATTACAGCTCCCATCCGAGAAGCTCTTTCCGCAGGAGCAGTTCGGTATTGGCGGCATAGATACGGTGCGCGGGTATCCGCCGAGCGACTACCTGGCGGACAAGATGGCGCTCCTTAACGCGGAGATGTTGAGCCCGATACCCTTTATGCCGAAGTCATGGAGGTTGCCTTATGCCGAGAAACCGTTAAAGGAGCAATTGACAGCTCTTACATTTTTTGATTACGGTTACGGCGAGCATCGCGGAGACCCGAAGCCCCGCAGATTATCCTCTGTAGGGGTGGGGCTCAGGATGAATTTTTATAATCAGGTATTGTTAAGACTTGAGTGGGGATTTCAGTTAAAATTGTTGGGCCAGGACCCTCTTAGCGAAGGCTATGCGCCGGGACGTTTTCATATATCCCTGAATATAGAGGATAAGCTTCCCGGCGAGATAGAACGCATCATGAAAGAGATGCGGGAAGATAGGATGCGTAAAGAGGCGTGGGCTCTCGTAGATGAGGAGCTTGCCAGAGGGGATAGTCCGCTGAGGAAGAAGATGTCGGATGATCTTTCTCTTGCCGAAGACCTGTATAAAACCGGAAGGCTTAAAGAATCGAAAGAGATATATCAGATGGTCGCTAATACGAGCGAATCGCTCTACAAGCAGGCTGAAAAGTATGTCAGGGAGTGCAGTCTTCATGAAGACGAATTGGAGCAAAAGAGCACAGCGGCTACTTTAGCGTATCAAGAGGGCCGGCTCGATGAGTCGAAGAGGATGTGGCAAGAGTTAATAAAAGAGTCGGTGCCGCGCCCGCTATCATTCGAATTCTAAAAAGTTGTTGCACATTTTCTTAAACCAGTATAATATGGAGGCATGCAAATGAAACGGGCTAACATAATCGTAATAATATTGGTCAGCATTTTTTCGATACTTTTTGTGCCCGCTATATTCTCTCAGGAATCTACCGAAGGCAAGGCCCCACAACTTACTAAAGATAAAGTCGACATAAAAAGTGACACTATAGAAAAGTCCGTACCTTCTTACAGGATGAGGTTGAAGGACATACTGAAAGAGGCCGAAGAGAATATAAAGAAGGTCGACAAGGAATTGAATGCCGAGGCAGCCGTGATACGCAACCAGGAGCGCGAGGCTAAAGTTGCGGCGGCATTTGAGCGCGGCAACCAATTATATAAAGAGGGTAAACTGAAAGAAGCTAAGGAAGAATGGAATAACGCGCTTACCATTTCCAAAGATCCTGAGATGAGGGGATATATAGAGGAAGCTTCGAGGAAAGCCAGCGAAGAAGATAGAAGGCTCCAGGCCGAAGCTAGCGAAAAGGCCCGCCTGGAAAGAGAGGCCCAGAGAAAGGCCGAAGCTGAGGCTCGTGAGAAAGCCCGTCTCGAAAAAGAAGCTGCCAGGAATGCCGAATCCGAAGTAAGAGAGAAAGCCCGCCAGGAAGAGTCGGCTAGGCTTGAGGCAGAGCGTCAGGCAAAGCTGGAAGCCCAGAAACAGGCCCGCATAGAGAGCGACCGCCTTGAAGCTATAAGAATAGAATCTGAAAAGAAGGCTCGCGAAGAAGCCAGGCAGCTCGACGCTGCGGCAAGGGAAAAAGCTCGCCTTGAAAGAGAGGCCGCGCGTAAAGCAGAAGCCGAGCAGAGAGAAAAGGCCCGCCTGGAAAAGGAAGCTGCGAGGAAGGCCAAAGAAGCACAGGCAAAGTTAGAGCGCGAAGCCGCCAAGAAAGCCAAGGCGAAAGAAAAATAGGGACTGTCCCATTTTTCCCGTTACTCATTACTTAGTGTTATTCCGCTATATAGATCCTTCGCCCATCCATCACTATCTTCAGTGACCCTATAGGATACGGTATCATCTCCTTCTCAAATTCACGCAGATAAGCTGATATAGCCGCCCTTATCCTCTCATACCTTGCTTCCTGGCTAGGAGACGGGGACGCGATGCTTCGGTCCACAGTATTGATTATAGTCTGGTTCTCATTGGTGGCCCGGCCTACCTTCTCAGGTGTAGGTGGAGGTAAGGGAGGTATGGGC
>Ga0268280_1000630_pt1 | contig 27799 bp, 35 predicted proteins | sample saktaG_9_FD_190139 | JGI IMG/M metagenome (GOLD analysis project Ga0268280, IMG submission 190139) | Saline water microbial communities from Sakinaw Lake, British Columbia, Canada - sak_2011_5_24_40m | ecosystem: Environmental > Aquatic > Non-marine Saline and Alkaline > Saline ...
CTAAAACCTCGTTTTACCATCTGGGCCGCATCTTGGCGAACCTTTGGCATATGTGGATTTGTTGTATATGACATGTACATAGTTTACATATATTTTGCGTCCAAGCTATTGAACCATTACGACTGGGTTGACATTAATTTTTAATTTGTTAGTATTATCAGCACGTCGAAAGTTTACCCACCTAAATTAAAAAAGTGGGTAACATTTATTAGTCGTATAATTATTAGTTGGTTGGATTGAGAGAGCGTTCTCGCGCACTTGATCTAGGCAATTAAAAATAAAATTATGGCAGAAGTTTTTAATAGAACAAAGCCGCATGTTAATGTTGGTACCATTGGTCACGTTGATCATGGTAAAACGACTTTAACAGCAGCAATTCTAAATGTATTAAGCCGAGCCGGTAAAACGGTTAAGCTTCGAGGAGTTAATGATATTGACTGTGCCCCTGAGGAAAAGGCTCGTGGTATTACCATCGCCCTGTCTCATAACGAGTATGAGACAGACAAGAGACATTATGCTCACATTGACTGTCCGGGTCACGCCGACTTTATTAAGAATATGATCACTGGTGCCGCCCAAATGGATGGTGCTATTTTGGTGGTCGCCGCTACTGATGGTGTGATGCCACAAACTAGAGAGCATATTTTGCTCGCTAAGCAGGTGGGCGTGCCAAAGGTTATCGTTTACTTAAACAAGTGTGATATGGTTCCTGATAAGGAATTGATTGACTTGGTGGAGGAGGAAGTGAGGGAATTATTAACTAAGCAGGGTTATGATGGTGCTGAAGCTCCGGTTATCCGTGGTTCTGCTCTTAAGGCCCTTGAAGCTACCAATAATGACGATGAATGGTCAAAGTCTGTATTGGCTTTAGCTGATGCTTTGGATAATTATATTCCTGAACCAGTAAGAGATATTGAAAAGCCATTCTTGATGCCGATTGAGGACATTTTCTCAATTGAAGGCCGAGGAACGGTGGTCACTGGTAGAATTGAAAGAGGAACTATCAAATTAAATGAAGAAGTGGAAATTGTCGGTATTAAGCCAACTACTAAGACGGCCGTCACTGGTATTGAAATGTTCAATAAGCAGTTGAATGAAGGTATGGCTGGAGACAATGCTGGAATCCTATTACGATCAACCAAGAAAGAAGATGTCCATCGTGGACAGGTTATTTGTAAGCCAGGTTCCGTTACTCCTCATACTGAATTTGAGGCTGAAGTATATATCTTAAAGAAAGAGGAAGGTGGTCGCCACACTCCATTCTTTACTGGTTATAAGCCACAATTCTATATGCGAACTACTGATGTGACTGGTGATGTGACCTTAAACGAGAAAGTAGAGATGGTAATGCCCGGTGATACGGCGACTTTCAAAGTTAAATTGGTAGCCCCAGTCGCTCTTGAGGAAAAGCAGAGATTTGCTATCCGCGAGGGAGGCAAGACTGTTGGTGCCGGTGCAGTTACTAAAATTATTGCGTAATTAATAGGATACAAAGGTCTCTCCTTGAGGAGGAGTCGGCGACGGGAAAGGTGAGATCTTGGTATTCAACTCTTGAAATAGGTACGTCCCTAGTTCAAGGTAACATACAATCATGGAAGAAAAAACAATTAAAAAGACTGCGAAGAAAGTTGCTAAAGTGGCTCTCAAAGAAGTCGTATCAAAATTACGAATTCGAGTGCGAGCCTATGATAGCAAGATTCTTGATGCATCAGTGAAACAAATCATTGATACTGCTCTGCGGTTTGACGTTAAAGTTTTGGGACCGATTCCTCTCCCAACGGAGATAAAGAAATATACGGTCAACCGAGCTTCTTTCGTCTATAAAAACGCGCGAGAACAGTTTGAGATGAGAGTGCACAAAAGGTTGATTGATATTATCAGTCCTTCCGCCAAGGTGGTGGAGGCGCTGACCAATCTTTCATTACCGAGTGGAGTGAATATTGATGTGAAGATGATTTAACCTCATCCCTAACCCCTCTCCTTGAATAAGGAGAGGGGAAACGGAACAGAGGACCAAAAAACCACTCTGTAATAAGGGTGGTTTTTTGCTGGATGATTTAGGTAAAGTATGTTATACTAAAAAGAGAATGAAATTGAAATTTGGGTATCATTGTCAGTTTAGGTTATATGAACGTGGAATCAACGTTGACCATATTAAGAAGGCAATTATGAATCCAGATAGCAGGCGTGACACTTATGAAGGAAAAATTAAGGTTCAGAAAAAGATTGGTGGTAAAATTATCAAAGTAGTATATTGTAAAAATACTTGTAAAGATAAAAAAGAAGAATACAATATTATCACCGCTTATTATATATAAATAAAAAATATGAAAATACAATATGATAAAATAGCTGATGCCATGTACGTTTACCTTGGTTTTAAGAAAAAGATAGTCAAGACTATAGAAATAAATGATAGCCTACTTGTTGATGTGGATAAAAAGGGCGAGGTTATTGGTATTGAGATATTAAATATTTCGGCTCGTAGTGATATGGCTGATATTAATAAAATTGCTAAAAAAGGTATACCGTTTAGTATTCTCTCTAATTTCCCAGTAACAGCTTAATAATAAAAATAGTATGAATTTTAAACCTAGTTTATTTAAAAGTATAATATCTATTATTGTAGGATTAATTATAGATTTTTTACTTGCAGGCACGGTTAAAGTTCAATGCAACATAATGCCTATCGAAAATACTTCACTACCACCCTACTCCTGCCCGCAACCTTCTTGGCTTGATTTTGCATTTGATCCCGTACCCTTAAGTATTTCATTCATTATTATTATACTGACATATATTATTTGGAGTCTATTTCAGAAAAAATCTATTTGATTTTATAAATAAGTAAAAAAGAGTCTCTAACCCAGGCTCTTTTTTGGTGGGTGGGGAACGGGGATTAAAAGAAAAAATACCAAGTAACCCATGGGTTACTTTAAATAAAAATTTTCGCTATGGCGAGAGTTTTTATTGGGTTTCCCCCTGACAAGGGGGATTAAGGGGGTTTTTTACCCCTCCTTTCTTAGGAGGGGTCGGCATTCTTATGCCGGGGGTGGTTTAGGTGGTGTATCTCTTGCAATTTATTTCATAATCTGCTAGTCTGGTGGAACGTGTTAAAACGTCTGACTGTCCTATAAAAGAGGCAGGGAGGAAGGGGGATAGGAGTAAGAATTGATTTACTCATATCGCCATAGGTTTTATTTGTTAATTACATTCGTACCATTCGTTCATTTGTAGATTAGTATTATAATTCGTTAATATGAAATTTATTCTCGGTTTAAAAAAGAATATGACTCAAGTGTTTGATGAAGCGGGGAATGTTGTGCCCGTGACGGTTTTAGAGGCTGGCCCAATTGTCATTACTCAAGTTAAGACTGTGGCTACTGACGGTTATAATGCTGTGCAGGTAGGTTTTGGAACTAAGAAAGAGAAAAATATTTCTAAAGCAGTAAAAGGGCATTTAAAGGAATTAGGACACTTTAGATATATAAAAGAATTCAGAATTGAAGACGAAAAAGCTTTGGCTGGGATGAAAGTTGGGGATAAGATTGATTTAAATAATTTTAAGGAAGGGGACAAAATTACCGTTTCTTCCATTTCTAAAGGTAAGGGTTTCCAAGGTGTTATCAAACGCCATGGTTTCAAAGGCCAGCCTCGTTCCCACGGTCAAAAGCACTCTGAACGCGCTCCAGGTTCTATTTCTGGCGGTACTAGAGAGGGAGGGCGCGTGCCAAAGAAAATGCGTATGGCCGGACGAACTGGTTCTGATCAAGTTACCATTTCGGGATTGAAAATAATTCAATTAGATACTGCTACCAATGAGCTCTTGGTTTTAGGAGCCGTGGCTGGTAGAAAAGGAACTTTAATTGAGATTACCGCCTAATTTTAAATATATGAAAAAAGCGACTGCCAAAAAAATAATCAAAGCTTCTAAAGCTGATAAAACCGTTAAAACAAAAACTGGTGAAGTTAAGACGGCCGTTAGAAAAGAAAAAAAAGATGCTCGAGATAAAGAGATAAAAACTTTAGGTGCTCTAGAAGCCCAAATTTATAATCAGGAGGGTAAGTCAGTTGATAAAGTCGCTTTGCCGGAGAATATTTTTGGCCTTAGCTGGAATGCTGACCTAGTAAATCAGGTTGTGGTTTCCTTAATGTCTAATAAGAGGACTAATTTAGCTCATACTAAAACCCGCGGAGAAGTCAGTGGAGGTGGTAAAAAACCCTGGCAGCAAAAGGGTTTGGGCCGGGCTCGTCATGGTTCTACTCGTTCACCAATTTGGGTAAAAGGAGGCGTGGCTCATGGTCCGAGAAAAGAAAAAAATTATGATCGTAAAGTGAATAAGAAAATGAAAGCTAAGGCTCTTTTCACTATTCTATCAAAGAAATTTAAGGATGGAGAAATCTTTTTCTTAGATACTTTAAAAATTTCCGCACCCAAGACTAAAGAGGGTTTAAGTATTCTTAAGGGCTTATCTAAAATTAAAGGGGGAGAGCAAATTTTAACTAAAACTTCAAATTCCACTTATATTACTGTGCTGAAAAAAGATGTGAATTTGGATCGCGGTTTGAGAAATTTTAATAATATTAAATTAGATGAATTCAGAAATATTAATCCTCTAGATGTTTTGAATTATAAATATTTGATTATTGATAATCCAACTGAAGCTTTTAAATTTTTAGAAAACAAAATGAAGTAAAAAACAGAAAAGTAATAAATATTTATTACTTTTCAAAAGAAAACAATGAATGAATTAATTATAAAAAAACCAAGAATTACCGAAAAGTCCGGCCTCCAGGCGGAAGGTCTTAATGTTTACACTTTTGAAGTGATGCCTAAAGCTAATAAGAAGAGCATTGCTAAGGCGGTGACAGAAATTTATAAAGTTACTCCGGAAAAAGTAAATATTATTAATTTGCCAGCCAAGAAAGTATTTACTCGAGGTAAAAAAGGAATGAAATCGGGTGTAAAAAAGGCGATAGTTTATTTAAAGAAAGGCGATAAGATTGAATTTGTTTAATTTTACATTTTGATATTTAAATTTTAAATTTTTATGAAGCATTATAAACCAACATCACCTAGTCGAAGAAATATGACCGGAATAGATTTCCGTAATATTATTACTGCCTCGGAGCCATTAAAGGCTTTGACTTTTGGCCGTAAGAGAAATGTGGGCCGTAATAATTATGGTCGTCTAACTACTAGACATAAGGGAGGGGGACACAAAAGACTTTTTAGAGAGGTGGACTTTTTATATGATAAAAAAGATATTATCGCTAAGATTATTTCCGTAGAATATGATCCTAATCGAACCGCTTTCATTGGTTTGGCTCTTTATGCTGATGGTGAAAAGCGCTATGTCATTTTACCTAATACCGTTAAAGTTAACGATACTTTTATCGTCTCTGAAAATGCGGAGATAAAGGTAGGAAATAGAATGCCTTTGAAGAAAATCGGTGTCGGTACTTTTGTTTACAATGTGGAATTAAAACCGGGTAATGGTGGTAAGTTGGGCCGAGCCGGTGGAAACTTTGTGCAGGTGGTGGCTAATGATTCTGGTTATACCCATTTGAAATTACCTTCAACTGAAGTGCGAAAAGTGATGGATTCCTGTTTCGCCTGCGTGGGAGAGGTTTCTAATAATGAAAACAAACTCGTCAATATCGGTAAGGCCGGCAGAAGTCGCTGGTTAGGAATCCGACCGACTGTTCGTGGTACCGCTCAGAACCCTTGTGATCACCCATACGGTGGAGGAGAGCAGAGACAGGGTCGCGGTTTGCGTTTTGCTAAGACTCGTTGGGGTAAGCACGTTGGTAAAGGTCAAAAATCTCGAAAACCGAAGAAATATTCTAATCATTTGATTGTTTCTCGTCGCCGGGTCGGAAAGAATAAGGCGGGCAAATAACGTTGACTTTTAAGGGAATTTTGTTAGTATAATGCTTCAACTTAAATAATCTCTCGACTAAGCTCGAGACAAGAAAAAAATGGCACGATCAATTAAAAAAGGCCCATATGTGGATGAAAGACTTCTAAAGAAAATAGAAGGTAAAAAGCCGATCGAAACCGGAGTCATAAAGACTTGGTCTCGACGTTCCCAGATTGCTCCAGAAATGGTTGGTTTTAATTTTGGAGTGCATAATGGCCGTGAACATATTGAGGTATTGGTCACTGAAGATATGGTAGGCCATAGATTAGGCGAATTTTCTCATACTAAGAAATTCCATCGTCATGGAGGAAAGATGCAGAAGGAACTTGATACTAAACAAAAGGAAGCCGAAATTAGCGCCGCTCAATCAGCTAAAGCTTCAATTGAAGCTAAGGATGGAGCTAAAAAATAATTATGAATATTACTGCCAAATTAAATGATTATAGACAGTCACCCCGAAAGGTTCGCCTAGTGGCCGATTTGATTTGTGGTAAGAAAGCAGAAGAAGCTATTGATATTTTAACCATAACCGTTAAGCGAGCCTCGGATCCAATTATCAACCTTCTTAAGTCAGCTATTGCCAATGCTAAGAATAATTTCAGCTTGAACGTGGAGGATTTATTTGTAAAAGCTTTAACGGTAGATAGCGGTGCTATTCTTTACCGTCGAATGCCAAAGGCTAGAGGTATGGCGACACCGATTCGTAAGAGAACCAGTCACTTAACTTTGGTTTTAAGCGTTAGGGAGGATAAAAGTAAAAAATAATTTTATGTCACATTCAGTCCATCCATATTCACATAGATTAGGTATTATCAGAGATTGGAAATCTCGTTGGTTTTCTTCTAATAAGGACTTTCGAGAAGCTTTGAAGGCGGATATTACTCTGAGAGAATTTTTGGAGAAAAAAATGCGTGGTCAGTATATTGCATCTATTGAAATGGAGAGAAATCAAAAATCTTTTCGAATTATTATTAAGACCTCCCGACCGGGAGTGATAATTGGTCGCAGTGGAGAAGGATCAGTTAAATTACGAAATGACATTTTGAAATTTGTCAGCAAAAATAAGTTGGCTATCCCAGCTGATTTCAAGCTTGATATTGAGGAAATAAAATCACCGGAATCAAATGCCGCTATCGTGGCTTATATGATTGCTGAAGGATTAGAAAAGCGTATGCCTTTTCGTCGAGTCATGAAGCAAACTTTGGAGAAAGTTATGGCTAATCGCGATGTCTTGGGAGTGAGAATATATTTGGGTGGCCGATTGGGTGGAGCCGAAATGGCTAGAACTGAGGATTTAAAAAAAGGCCAAATTCCTTTACAGACCTTACGGGCCGATATTGATTATGCTCAAGAAAGAGCTCATATGACCTATGGTGATATTGGTATAAAAGTGTGGATATATAAGGGTGAGATTTTCAATAAATAAAATATATGTTAATTCCAAAAAAAGTAAAATATCGAAAGTGGCAAACTGGCCGAGAAAATCAGGGAAAGGTGGGTAATGAAACCCGCGGTACTAAAGTTTCCTTTGGCTCTTTTGGTTTGAAAGCGATTAGTGCTGGACGAATCCGTTCATTAGAAATTGAAGCCGCGAGAAAAACCATTGCTCACTCATTAGGTAAGACTGGAAAACTTTGGACTCGTATTTTTCCTGATCGACCATATACCCAAAAGCCAGCCGAAGTGAAAATGGGTAAGGGAAAGGGAGATCCTCAGGGTTATCAAGCCGTTATCAAACCAGGCCGAGTACTTTTTGAAGTTGATGGTATTTCCGAGAGCGCCGCTAAGGAGGTTTTGAGAAAAGGAGGAACCAAGATTCGTGTTCATACTAAAATTGTTAGCCGAGAAATAGTATAAAATTATGGAGGATTTAAATAAAAAAACAGTATCAGAATTAAAACAATTGCTAAAAGATAAGCAGGAAGCTTTACGTTTATTCAGATTTGCTTTGTCTGGTAGTAAGACCCGTAATTTGAAGGAGGGTTTGAATTTAAAGAAAGAGATTGCCCAGATTATGACGATATTAAATAATCCGGTAATAAAATAATAAAATGACTGACCAAGTAATTAAAAAAGAAGAGGGAAAGAAGAAAATATTCTCCGGAAAAATAGTTTCCGTGAAGATGAAGGATACCGCAGTGGTCAATGTTGAGCGTTTTACTAAGCATCCAAAATATGGGAAATTCCTTAAGAGACAGAAAAAGTTTAAGGCTCATGATGCTGGTAATAAGCATCAATTAGGTGAGATAGTTGAGATTGTCGAAGTTAGGCCAATGTCCAAGGATAAAAGATTTATGATTGTTGAAAATAAATAAAATATTATGATTCAAGATAAAACATTAGTAACCATAGCAGATAATACCGGAGCCAAATTAGGCCGAATCTTTAAGGTGCTTGGTTCGTCAAAAAAATTTATCGCCCAGCTTGGTGATATGGTTGTTTTATCTGTGCAGAAGGCGGAGCCCAGAAAGAGTGTAAAAAAGAAGGATGTACTTTATGCTATTGTGGTTAGACAGCGAGCACCATATAGAAGAAAGGATGGTTCCTATATTCGTTTTGATGAAAATGCAGTGGTAATTGTGGATAAAGCTAAGGGTGAACCATTAGCGGGAAGAGTTTTCGGTCCGATCCCTCGAGAGATAGCGGAGAAAGGTTTTCAGGGCATTGCTTCCAAAGCCCCAGAGATCGTTTAACAATACCAATAGATACGAATGAACTAATACTACGAATGTAATTAACGAATATAAGAATAAATCAGAATTTATTAGTCAGTTAAATTAGTATCATTAGTCCATTAGTAGATTAGTATAATAATTAGTACAATGAAGATTAAAAAGAACGACAATATAATAGTGATTGCGGGAAAGGATAAAGGTAAAAATGCCAAGGTGGTTAGGGCTTTTCCTAAATCTGATTTGATTATTGTGGAAGGAGTGAATATGAAAAAGAAACATCAGCGAGCTAATAAATCAAATTCTAAAGGGCAGATAATTGAAAAGGCGATGCCGATTCATGTTTCCAATGTCATGCTTTTGGAAGGGAAAAAGAGAGTTCGAGCTGGTAAGAAACTAATTGGTGATAAAAATGTTCGAATCAGTAAAAAAACTGGTAAAGAAATATAAATATGACTAAAATTTTAAATACAAAAGAAAAACAAGCTAAAGCCTTTGAACATTTAAAAGAAGGGCAGGGTTATAAGAATGCTATGCAGGCACCGAAGTTTACTAAGGTGGTAATTAATGTTGGCATCGGTTCACTTAAAGATAAAAAGAAAATTGATATTATAGTAGATCGATTAACTAAAATCTCTGGACAGAAGCCAGCTTTACGTGGATCTAAGAAAAGTATCGCTGCTTTCAAGGTGAGAGAGGGAGATCCGGTTGGTCTGACTGTGACTCTCAGAGGAACTAGAATGTTTGCCTTTATTGATAAACTAATTTTAGTCGCTTTTCCTCGAACTAAGGACTTTCGTGGTTTGTCTAAAAAAGGTATTGATGAAATGGGAAATTATTCCATTGGTATGAAAGAAAATACTATTTTTCCAGAGACCGCCGATGAAGATTTGAAAGATGTTTTTGGTATGACTGTTACCATTGGTACCACGGCTTCTAATAAAAAAGAAGCTGACGCCTTTCTCTCATATATTGGTTTTCCTTTTAAGAAATAAACCACCCCCGCCTCAGAAGGCGACCCCTCCTAAGAAAGGCGGGGCTAGGAAGGTCTTAGTTTTTTATTTCTCTTACCCCTCCTCATCTTAGGAGGGGGCTAGGGGGTGGTTTGAGATAGGTAATTTGTGCTACAATATCCTCATGCAAAATAAATCAAAAGTTTTTATTTTTTTAGGTCGGTCTGGTTGTGGTAAAGGAACACAAGCTGATCTTTTAATGAAACATTTATGTCAGATTGGTGAAAAAGATTGTAAGACGATTCATATTGAAAGTGGCGCTTTGATCAGAGAGTTTTCTAAAGGTGAAACTTATACTCAAAAGAAAACTAATCAAATAATGTCTGAAGGTTTGTTAATTCCAGAAGCCGTAATTGTGTCTTTATGGATGAATAGTTTGAAAGATAATTTTACTGGTGAAGAAAATATTGTTTTTGATGGTACACCCAGAAAACTACGCGAAGCCCAATTACTAAATGATACTCTTAGATTTTACAATATTGAAAAACCAACAGTTATTTTAGTGAATGTAAGTAAGGATTGGTCAGAAAAAAGATTATTAGGGCGAGCACGTAAAGATGATAATTCGGAATCAATAAAAAAGAGATTAGAATGGTTTGAAATAGAGGTAATACCTTCAGTTAATTACTTTAAAAGTGATCCATATTATAATTATATAGAAGTAAATGGCGAACAACCCATTGAGGATGTGCAAAATGAAATACTTGCTAAATTAGGTTTGAATCTGTAAGATTTAAGCATGAGTGTCAGTATTAAGACTAAGGAAGAAATAGATATACTTCGAGAAGGGGGCAAGAGATTAGCCTTTATTTTGGCTGAAGTAGCCAAAGAAGTAAAACCCGGAACATTGATTTCCGATTTAGACAAACTAGCCTATCGATTAGCTTTAGAGGGTGGTGATAAACCATCTTTTTTGAATTATAAACCAGCGGGGATGAAACAACCTTATCCGGCCTCTCTTTGTGTTTCTATTAATGATGAAGTGGTACACGGTATACCGCATGGGAAAGATAAAATTTTAAAAACGGGAGATATTGTTTCTCTGGATATGGGTTTGAATCATAAAGGATTATTTACGGATCATGCTGTGACGGTGCCAGTGGGTGAGGTGGATTCTGCTGGAATGGAATTAATGGCGGTGACTAAACAGGCTTTGCTAGAAGGAATAAAAGTAATAAAAGAAGGAGTTCATATTCGCGATATTAGTTATGCTATTGAACGTTATGTTCGACCGAAACGTCTGGGTATTGTTGAAGAATTATGTGGCCATGGAGTGGGTTATAAAGTTCATGAAGATCCTTATGTACCAAATTATTGCTTGGAAGATAAAGGAGAAAAACTTAAGGCCGGAATGGTTTTAGCTTTGGAGCCGATGATAAATGAAGGTAGTAAACATATAAAATTGGATGCCGATGGCTGGACCTACCGTACTATTGATAGCTCTCGTAGTGCTCATTTTGAACATACTATAGTAGTAACTAAAGATGGAGTGGAGATTTTAACACAAATTTAGTTTACAGGCCTTATCCACACTCTCACTTTCAATCTCTCTTGTGAGCTAATTTTTCTATGATATAATTAACCTAGTCGGATCTTTTTCTTTTTAATCATTTAATAATTCTTTTAAATATGAAAACCCTTAAGTATCTCTCTCTCGTCATCATCTCCACCTATGTTTTACTCTTCCTCTTCGCTTCGGTTAAATATCCCGAACGATTATTAGGCCTCGAGGATTCCTTTACCGCTCAAGTCGCTGGGACTTTAGAAAATGGTCTAGTAGCCTACTATCAATTCGATGGTAATGCCACTGACTCTGGTCCCAAGGGTTTGAATGGGGAAGTGAATGGTCCGGAGAACTATACTTCAGGTAAATTAGGTCAAGCCCTCCTCTTAAACGGTGATAATTATGTGGAAATTTCTGGTAAGGGTTTACAATTAAAAAGAAACTATACCTACTCTTTCTGGTTGAATCTAGCCTCCACGCAAAACGCTTGGGCGGGTATCTCTTCTAAAACCACTGATGGTTCGACACAACAATTAGATATTCAATTCAATTCTGCTGGTGATACCTTACGCTTAGATCATGGTACCGATACTGGGACCGATACCTCTGTTAGTCTATCTGCTCTGACTGGTGGTTGGCATCATTTAGTAGTCACTTTTGGTAATCAGAAAGCTAAAATCTATATTGATGGCTCCCTTCAACAAACTCTTCCTATGCCCGTCACCACCGTTACTGGTAATGGTCCGCTATATCTCGGTCGGGAAGAAGCCGGTATTACTCTCAAAGGAGCCATGGATGAAGTCCGTATCTATTCCCGTCCTTTATCAGTCGCTGAAGTCTCGGCTCTCTACAATTATAACGGTAGTATTGTGATTCCTCCTCCACCACCGCCACCAGACGAACCGGTAGCTTGTACTTCTTTCACTTATTCCAATTGGAGTGATTGTGTAAACGGTTCCCAGACTCGAACGGTAACTAGCTCTTCGCCATCAGGTTGTGAAGGCGGTTTCCCGGTTCTCAGTCAGACCTGTACTCTCCCAACTTGTACCTACAATGATCTAAGTTGGAGTAATTGTGTTAATAGTAGTCAAACCCGAACTCTGACGGCCCAGAATCAACTCTGTACTGGTGAGATTACAAAAGTAGAAACACAGAGTTGTGTCATGCCTGTTGAGATCACTATGACTCCGGCTGACAGCTCTATTTTAACTGGTCAGACTTTACAACTTAATACTACGGTAACTGGCACAACCAATACAGGAGTCACCTATACTATTATTCCGATTGAAACGATTATTGATAATTTCTACGGTACCATTACTGCCACTGGTCTTTACACTGCTCCTAATCAGGCGGTAAATATTACTGTTCAAGCTCGATCCAAAGCTGATAACACTAAAACGGCTAATGCTAATGTGTCGGTGAGATTGGGCACTATTCCCAATACCAATACCGCCTATTATCCTTTCACTGGTAATTTAAATAATTCTTGGAATTCAAATTGGAATGGTACTTGTACAAATTGTCCCACCTTAACTTCAGATCGAGCTGGTGCCAGTCAAAAAGCTTATGCCTTTAATGGCTCACAAAGTGTAAGTGTAGGTGATCTGGATCAAGTAAATAATTTTTCTTTAAGTTTCTGGATGAAGCCAAGTACTTTTCCATCGGCTAATGATTGGCAGTCATTAGTTATCAAGCCTAATGATTATGGTTGCGAACTTGATCAGGGTAATACTCTAGCTTGTTACACTGGTAATGGTTCTGGTTGGGAGGCCGCTACTCGTGCTTCAAACTTATCAGCTAATACTTGGTATCATGTTGTATCGGTTTACAATGGCGACACTCTTTCTTTGTATTTGAATGGTAATTTAATCACTACCGCTCAAGGGTCTCATACTTCTAACAATAGTTCTTTACTGCTCGGTAGCTGGGAGGGGAATCGTGAATATTTCTCTGGTTCGCTTGATGAAGTCCGAATTTACAATACCGCACTTTCTCTAAGTGAAATTATTGCTTTGTATGGTTCGACACCAGAACCAACTCCAACTACCTGTAGCTCTTTTACCTATTCTGCTTGGACCCCAACTACTTGTACGACTGGGACACAAACTCGAACCGTTACTGCTTCAACTCCCACTGGGTGCACAGGCGGAACACCAGTATTAAGCCAGAGCTGTACCGTGACCCCACCCGCTTCCACTAAATTCTCCCTAAATACCCGAGTGCAAGTATCAAGTGGCCCCGTCAATGTCCGAGCTACTGCCTCTACCGCTGGAACATTATTAGGTACTCAAGCTCTGAATGTCATTGGGACTGTGATTGGCGGACCAACCAATGCTAATAGTTATAATTGGTGGAATGTTAACTTTGACTCTGGTGTAGATGGCTGGGTGGTGGAGACATATTTACAGGCAGCATCTGCTTCAGGTACAGTTGTTGATGCCTATCAAGACATGGAAGGCTCACTTACTTCTGGTTATGGCGCGGGAACATGGAGCGTGACTGGCGCAGTGCAGGTTTCTAATCTGAACGAGAAAGCTCTACGTGGTCCGGTCACAGTCGGTAGCACTACCTACAATGATATAGGTTCAACTCATACTTGGCGTGTGCCGGATAATGTTGACAATGCAGTGGCCACATATACTTTTGATTCACCTAAACCCGCGGTGGTTTTGTCCGGGTATGTCACAGTAGGTCCAGCCGGAGGTAATTGGGAAATTTATGATTACGCCCATGTTCATCTTGGGGCTGGTTATGCGGTGTTTCAACTGAACTCAGGGGGGGCTGGGGTATTGCAATTTAACATTGAAACAGGCTGGAATGGCACCAAACACACTGCTTATTTTCCCGTCAATCAAAATCAAACTTACTGGTATACATTCAAGGTGAATGGGGCAGCCGGAACGGTGGCCTTGAATGTTTACGAGATTGTCAACTGGACACTCGTCGGATCAGTGACTGGTAACGTAGACGTGAACAATATAACCCACATTGGTTATGGGGTGGGCAGCCCGCACAACAATACCAGTCCTACTTATACTTATTTTGATGACATTTTAATTGATTATACAAATTTAACTTTTCCACTTCTTCCTTCCGGGACAACTTTATCTGGCGGAACAATCGGCGGTATTCCGATTGAAAATGCTCCAACGGCTATTTGGGCCGGCGCAGGTATTCCTGGCGGTATTCCATTACGGGAGACGATTTGTTCAACTCTTTCTCCGGGGGTAACAGCAACCGATATCCAAAATGCCATTACCAGTTGTCCTTCCGGCCAAGTAGTTAAGCTTAATCCCGGAATATATAATATTTCTAGCCTTTCTATCAGATCCAAAGATAATTGGGTTTTACGTGGGTCTGGTATGAGTAGCACCATACTCAATATCACCCCTTCGGGTTCTGATTTGATGACCATAGGTCAGGCGCCACCATGGGATGGTTCATGGACGAATACTACAAATATTACAGGCGCGACTACACAAGGAGCGACCAGTGTTGCTGTTGCAAGTTCAGCCGGCTATGCCATTGGGGATATGTGCGTGATTGACATGAATAATGCTGGTTGGATTCAAGGCTATGGAACAGGTGGTGGCACAACAGCAACATACAATAATGATGCAGTTGGAAAATTGAGAGATGGTAATAGAGCCCAACTTCACTACTGCAAGGTTACAGGTGTCACTGGAAGCGTAATTTCATTTACACCAGCTTTGCCATATACTCTTGAATTAGCACGTACACCGCAGATTACTAAACTTGGGGTGCGCGGTCCACAAATGTCCGGTATAGAAGATATGACTGTCAACGGCAACGGCGGTAATACAAGTGATCGAGGTATAACAGTTATTGGTACTTATGGGTTCTGGCTTAAGAATGTTGAAGTCAAGAATTGGGGCGGTTTGGCAGCGGTCTGGGTTCGTAAAAGCGCCAATTTTGAAATGCGTGGCTCGTATTTGCACGATCCTGATTATTATGCCGTTGATCATGGATACGGCCTACAGCTTGATCCAACAAGCAATTCTCTTATTGTAGATAATATTATTTACAACACTCAAAGCACTATGCTTATCCAGGGCGGAAGCGACAGTAATGTCATAGCTTACAATGCGTTTGCCTTCGGAAAGTATGTGAATGGTGGCTACACCGGCGAATGGCTCCAGCATGAGATTAATGGGAACCATTCTCCATTTCCTTCTTACAATTTATTTGAAGGAAATTATACCGGGTTCTTTCAGTCTGATTATTATTATGGGCCGAGCGGTTGGGGAACATTGTTTAGAAATCGTATCCCGGGTAATAGTGCTGCGACAACCCAACATCGCATAGCAGTTTCCATTGACGCCTTACAGCGCAATTATTCTGTTGTAGGCAATCAATTGGGCGAGAGAACAGCGCCACCTTCTATTACTTTATCTTTGCCAAATGTAACAAGAAGTTATGCTCAGCCAGGTTCTATTTCTTGGAGCTATGATCCCGGTAGCACAAACTTCTCTTACACAACTCCATATATTTATCGTCTTGGCTATCCTTACAGTGGCAGAAACGACAGCAGTAGCGGGACAGCGGTGCATGATTCTATTGTAAAGACGACCACTCTACTTCACGGCAACTGGGATGCGGCAAACAATGCAGTTGTTTGGGATCCGGCAGTAGCGGATCGCGCTTTGCCAGATAGCTTGTTTCTAACAAGTAAGCCGAGTTGGTTTGGAAGTCTAGCCTGGCCTGCTTATGGTCCAAACGCCCCATCAAATACTGTAAGCGATTTGGCAAAAATTCCAGCTGGTTACCGTTTGCTTTATGGTATTAGCCAGCCTTAAATGTTAATTATTTCACCTATATATTAGATAGTATAATCCTCCCAATCTCCAAACAGCTTCGGTCTCGATAGACCGAAGCTGTTTTTGATATAAATTTTTATTTTATCTATGTTATAATATCTGGTAAATGGAAACCGGAATGGAAAAAATAGAACAGAAATTTTCTTCACCGCAAGAAGAGCTTGATTATTTGTATTTACTATGTTAGTATGATATATACATATAAGTATAGAAAAAATGAACATAAGTAAGACTCCCTAAAAGTTATCCACACCATTTATTTGACAGAATTTGTGGTATTATGATACCATATATTATATGAAATACCATAGAAAACAAAGTATCGTTAAGGTTATAGAACCCAAAAGAGTTTTAGTAATATATGGCCCAAGACGAGTAGGCAAGACCACTTTACTTGATGAATATGTTAAGACCCAGGCGGATAAAAAAGTTTTCTTTTCCACCGGTGATGATATTAAATTACGCCAGATTTTTCAGTCTGAAGAACGAGACCAAATTCTTGATTTTGCCCGTTCGTATGATTTGATTGCTATAGATGAAGCGCAATTTATTCCTTCCATTGGCTTGGGGGCAAAGATGATTATTGATACCTTTCCAGAAAAAAATATTATTCTGACTGGTTCATCATCACTGGATTTGTCAAATAAAATTGGTGAGCCATTGACCGGCCGGCATTTCACTTTAACACTCCTGCCTTTTTCCCAGGGAGAAATGGAAGGGAGTCGTTTTGAAATAGAAAATGATTTGGAAAAGTTCCTTATTTATGGTTCCTACCCCGAAGTATTAAATGAAACAGACATTGAAAAGAAAAAGAAAATTTTAATGGAATTGGTTTCTTCATATTTATTTAAAGACGCCCTAGCTTTGGAAGCCGTGCGGTCTCCGGATACTCTTTTGAACATTATCAAGTGTTTGGCTTTTCAAGTGGGTAGTGAGGTATCTATTAATGAGGTGGCCAAAACCGCCAAAACTGATGTAAAGACGACAGCTAAGTATATTGATCTATTAGAGAAGATGTTCATTATAAAGAAGGTCCATGGTTTTAGCCGTAATTTAAGGAATGAAATATCCAAAAAAGCCAAATATTATTTTTTGGATAATGGGGTGCGGAATGCGGTAATTTCACAATTTAATCCTTTGTCTTTACGTGATGATATTGGAGCTCTTTGGGAGAATTTTATTTTTATGGAATTAATCAAGAAGAGTAATATAAGGGATGTTTTCGATTCTTATTATTTTTGGCGAACCCATACTGGGCAGGAAATAGATATTATTAGAGAAGCTAACGGTGTTTTGACTGCTATTGAGTGTAAGTGGTCGGCCGAAAAAGCCCCGATCCCAATGCTCTGGAAGGAAACTTATCCCAATACTAATTTTGAATTTATAAATAAACGGAATTATCTGGATAATTTATTAAAATAGTAATTATTAAGTAGTTAAAACCAGCATAGTGTTAATAGCACTATAAGTAAGGCTTCCCAAAAAAGATATCCCTCCACATAATCATTGATTAATAGCAAATTCTACTATCGAATGTTATAATATCTGGTAAATATGGATCAGATGGGTATAGAAAAAATTGAGCAGAAGTTTTCTTCACCACAGGAAGAATTGGATTATTTGCGTGGACAGGTAGCCAAGCATGAACAGGTTATGTTAGATAAAGGGGAGTCAGTGCCAAGGGAAACCATTATCACAGATAAAATTATTGATTATAAGAATACTCAGCCCGCTGAAGTTTTAGAGCCGGAGTATCAGTTAAAAGACCAGGAAGTGGAAACTATTGTTTTGGATTTATCACCCGAAGAGCATGATAGTAAAATGGAAGAAATGGTGGGTATCCTTCAAACAAAAGGTTTAATGAATGCTTTGTCAGTTATCGAAGGTTTAAAAGATGCTCATTTGGATGACGATTTTCATCGTTTTTTAGTACAATATATCAAGGCTGGTTTACCAGTTTTAAATGCGCAAGAAAAAAGTCCTTTTTTTCGTTCTCTTAAAATGACCTTATTTGAAGTAGCTTTACCGCAGAACGAGGAAGAAAAAGAGGGTAAGCAAAAGAATTTAAAAGAATTAATTTCTAAGATGGAACAATTTTATGCTGGTATGCTGTCGGTGGCGACAGAAAAAAACGGTCCAACTTATTTTACCATTGAATTAGCTAATGCCAATAAAAGTGAGGAATTTATTTTTTATATTTCAGTACCGGATAATAAGAAAGAATTATTTGAAAAGCAAATATTATCTATTTTCCCGGAGGCTAAGATTTTTGAAAAAAAAGATGATTATAATATTTTTAATGAACAAGGTATTTCAGTTGGTTCTTATGCACGACAAGGCAGTAATCATATTTATCCCTTAAAAACCTATGAGGAATTTGATTATGATCCTTTAAATGTTTTATTGAATAGTTTTTCTAAGATTGATCGGGATGGTGAGGGTGCGGGAATTCAAATCGTCTTTAAGCCGGCGGGTGAAAAGTATACTAGTTTTTATAAGAAAGCCTTGAAAGATTTTTCTAAAGGGATGAAATTAAAAGAGGCCATTGATATGAATCGTTTATCCTTCTTTGGCGAGACTAAAAAAGTTTTTAAAGAAATTGCTGATGGTTTTGTAAGTAATAAAAAAGAGAAGGATAAAGAAAAAGGAATGCAAGACCAAAAAGGCTTGGAGATGGATAAAAATGTTTTAGAAAATATTAACAATAAAATCAGCACGCCAACGGTAGAAGTAAATATTAGGATTGTCGCTTCGGCTAAGACGGAAAGCGAGGCCGATTCTATTCTGTCTGATTTGGAAAGTGCCTTTAATCAATTTGAAAATACTGGTAGTAATCGGCTAATTTTTAAAAGGTTAACTGGTAAAGATTTAAGGCATCTTTTTCGGGAATTTTCTTTTCGGGTGTTTAAGGATGAACAGAAAATGCCATTAAATTTACGTGAAATTACTACCATGATGCATTTACCTGAGAATGAAATTTTGGGTACTTCACAACTTAAGCAGAGTAAGGCTGGGACTGCTCAGGCACCACTGGATTTACCCAAAAATGGTATTTCCTTAGGGAAGAATATTCACCGCAATATAGAGACAGAAATCTTTATGTCGCCGGAAGATCGTTTACGTCATTTCTATGTTATTGGACAGACTGGTACTGGTAAAACCACTTTATTAAAGCAAATGATTAGGCAGGATATTTTAAACGGCGATGGGGTGTGTATGATTGATCCCCATGGTTCGGATATTCAGGATGTTTTATCTTATGTACCCAAAGAGCGTTTGGAAGATTTGGTTTATTTTGATCCGTCTTATACCGCCCGACCCATGGGTCTTAATATGTTGGAGTTCGATGCTCGTTTCCCAGAACAAAAAACTTTTGTGGTGAATGAAATGCTATCTATTTTCAATAAACTTTTTGATATGAAGGTGGCTGGTGGACCGATGTTTGAACAATATTTCAGAAATTCCGTGATGCTGGTCTTAGAGGATCCAGATAGTGGTAATACATTACTAGATGTTTCCCGGGTTTTGTCTAATAAACAGTTTCGGGATATGAAGATTTCTAAATGTCGGAATCCTTTGGTGGTTCAGTTTTGGAAAGAAATCGCTGAGAAGGCCGGTGGGGAAGCTTCCCTGGCTAATATTGTGCCCTACATTGTGAGCAAATTTGATGTTTTTTTGCAGAATGATATTATGCGGCCGATTATCGCTCAGGAAAAATCTTCCTTTAATTTTCGTGAGATAATGGATAATAAGAAAATTCTCTTGGTGAATTTGTCCAAGGGGCGATTGGGTGATATTAATGCTAATTTAATTGGTCTAATTATCGTTGGTAAGATTTTAATGGCGGCCTTGTCACGAGTGGATTCATTGAATCAGGATTTGGCACCGTTTTATTTATATATTGATGAATTCCAAAACATAACTACGGATTCCATTTCCACTATTTTCTCCGAGGCTAGAAAATATAAACTTTCTTTGACGGTGGCCCATCAATTTATCGCTCAATTAGAAGAGGATATTCGGGATTCAGTGTTTGGTAATGTGGGTTCCATTGCTTCATTTAGAGTAAGTTCAGAAGATGCAGAATATTTGGAAAAGCAATTTGCCCCGGTCTTTTCGGCTAAAGATTTGATGAATATTGATAATTTAAACTGTTATGTTAAGATGTTGTCTTCCGGTCGGCCAGTCAAACCATTCAATTTATTTGTGCCATTTCCGCCTCGTGGGGAGAGTTCTCATATTGATAAAGTAAAGGAATTATCATATTTGAAATACGGGCGAGAAAGGGAACAAGTAGAAGCCGAGATTATGAAAAAGTATGAGAAAAAAGAACCGCCGCCAGTTCCCCCAGCACCATTTAAAATTTAATTAAAAATAATATGAAAAACGAAAAAACATTTGTCATTATCAAGCCGGACGGAGTACAGCGATCTTTGATTGGCGAAATTTTAAAAAGATTTGAGAGAATTGGTTTGAAATTAATTGGATTAAAAATGCAAATACCAACAATGGAGATGGTAGAAAAACATTATACTTTAGATCCAGAGTGGTTAAGAAAAGTTGGTGAAAAATCTATCAAGGGTTATCAGTCAAAAGGTCAGACACCTCCCTCTATGGAGCCGTTGGAAGTTGGTTATCGAGTTTTAGATGTTCTTAAAAAATATATTACTTCTGGTCCGGTGGTGGTTATGTGCTGGCAAGGGGCGCACGCGGTTGGTATTGTGCGAAAAATTGTTGGTGGAACGGAACCACTGACTTCTGATGTTGGTACTATTCGTGGGGATTTTGTTTTAGATTCCTATCAGATTTCTGATACCGCTGGACGAGCGATTCGTAATTTAATTCATGCTTCTGGATCAGTGGAGGAGGCTAATCAGGAGATTAATCTCTGGTTTAAGCCTGAGGAACTCCTTAATTATCGGCTTATTCAGGATGCTATCCTTTACGATGTAAATTTGGATGGTATATTAGAGTAGCTAGCCGTCAACCTGGCACGTTGCTGCAACGTTCCAGGTTGACGGCTGGCGTGTAGGGACTATAATAAAGGTAGGAGTTATTTAAGGTATTTTCTAGCTTAAATAAATTTTAAGGGAGTTCTATATCGGTAGCGACCTTGGTCGTTTATCTGCGGACACCCACCTAGATTCATTTCTGGGGAATACCTCGTAGTAACTCCTATAAAGAAACTATATCAATTGGTATGGTTTTTTTATTTTAGGGTGCTATAATTAATCTATGTTCAAACAGAAACCATTTCCAGCTTCTCTTATTGTTTTAGTAATTTTAATTGCCCTTCATGGAGTGGGTTCTTACTATTCCTTATATTGGCGTTTTTCCTGGTATGATGTTTTGGTTCATATTTTCAGTGGTTTATGGATTGCTTTAATTCTTTTATGGTTGGCTTCGGTTTTAGGACAAATTAATTCCTTAAAAGAATATAAGGTAAAAAGTTTTTTGATTGCTTTTGTTTCCGCTGTCCTGATCGGTGTTATCTGGGAATTGGTAGAAAATTACGGACAAATTACTTATACCAATATGCAAGGCTATGGTTTAGATACCGCCTTGGATATTTTAAATGATGCCCTAGGTGGAATATTAGCCTATCTTTATTTTGTCAAAAAGAGGAAACAGCCGATTCAAGAAGTGGAAATTATGCATCCTTTTTATAATCAAACTGGCATAATAAAAAGCTAAATTATTATGGCTAAGCTGACTTTTTATGGGGGGACAGGAACAGTCACAGGGGCTAATTTTTTATTAACAATAGAGAATTGTAAAATATTAGTTGATTGTGGTTTAGTTCAAGGTCATAAATTTGCTGAGAATTTAAATCGATCAGAATTTTTATATAATCCAGCAGAGATTGATTATTTATTAGTGACTCATTCTCACATTGATCATATTGGGCGAATTCCTAAATTAGTGAAGGATGGCTTCAAAGGTAAAATATTAAGTACACCAGAAACTAAAGAGATAGCAGAGCTTTTATTTTCCGATACGGTTAAGATTCTGGAGAACGAGGCTCGCCACGAGGGCATATTACCCCTTTATGAATTGGCGGATATTGCCCCGACTCTGGTCCTTTGGGATACAGTGCCTTATCATACCATTAAGGAGTTACAGGATGGCGTCAGTGTTAATTTTAAGGATGCCGGGCATATTCTAGGCTCAGCTATGATTGAATTATCACGAAACGGACATAAGATGGTTTTTACTGGTGATCTTGGTAATTCACCGTCTATTTTATTAAAGGATACGGAAGAAATTATTGATGCTAATTATATTGTGATGGAAAGTGTTTATGGGGATAGAAATCATGGACCGAAAGATGAGAGAACAAATAAGCTGAAACAGGTGATTCAGGATGTCATAAAGAATAAACGCACCCTGATTATCCCGGCCTTCTCCTTGGAACGGTCCCAGATGATTATTTATGAGATGAATGAATTGTTTGAGAGTGGAGAAATTAAACAGCAGATTCCGGTATTTTTAGACTCACCTTTGGCTATAAAAATTACTTCGATCTATAAAAAATATACGGAGGATTTTAATGATCAAGTGCGGGCCGATATAAAATCCGGTGATGATATTTTTAATTTTCCCAAATTGAAATTTATCGTCCAGGGCGGAGAATCGCACATGATTGCTAAAGTACCGAATCCTAAGATAATAATTGCTGGGTCGGGGATGTCGGTGGGTGGGCGAGTGATTTTACATGAAAAGCATTATGTCTCCAATCCTAATGCGGAGATTTTATTTGTGGGTTATCAGGCAGTGGGAAGTTTAGGTCGTCAGCTTCAGGATGGGGCTAAGGAGGTGGAGATTTTTGGCGAAAAGAAGGACGTACGAGCTAAAATAGAATCCATTAGTGGCTATTCGTCTCATAAAGATTCTGATCACTTGGTGGAATTTATAGAAAAAGCAGCCGAGGCCGAAAAATTAAAGAAAGTCTTTTGCGTGATGGGGGAGCCAAAATCCTCAATGTTCTTAGTGCAAAAATTAAGGGATAATTTAGGGGTGGACGCTGTTTACCCCTCATTCAAGCAGGAAGTGGAGATTGAATTATAAAAAAACTCCCGATAATATCGGGAGTTTTTATTTATTTAACTTGAGCTAGGACTCGTTTGAAAGTCTCGGGATTGAATTCAGCGAGATTAGCGAGGATTTTGCGGTCCACTTCGATGTTTTTCTTTTTCAAAGCATCGATAAATTTACTGTAGGTTAGACCCTCTGGGCGAACACCAGCATTAATTTTCACATTGAAAAGTCGGCGCATATCACCTTTCTTGTCTCGGCGATGAGCGAAAGCATAGGCGCCGGCATGGGCAATGGCATCATTGGCCATCGCCTCTTTGGTGGAACGGCCAAATCTGTAGCCCTTAACCTGTTTTAAGATATTTCTCCTGGTTTTGGTCTTTAAAACCCCTCTCTTTACTCTGGTCATATTTTTATATTATAGAAAGGACAAATATTTGATTTTAAAATGTCTGGCCGAGACTTCTGAGCGAGGAAACCCGAGGACTTTTAAAATTAAATATTTGTACTTTCTAGATTATTAAATTAACTATTAAATTAGGCTCCGTTAAGGAATCTGGCCTTGGCTTTATTCTTAAAATGAACGCTGATAGTTCTCTTTTTAGCCAACTGAGTCCTTCGTGATTCCTTGGAATTGAAGTGATTCTGTTTTGCCTTTCGACCGATAATTTTTCCCGTTCTGGTTACTCGCAATCTTTTGCTAAATGATTTATTTGTTTTCATCTTATTATTTTATTAATTTTATATTTATACTTTATACCTATACTGATCTCTCAATTACCATGGTTAAACCTTTCATGGCCTTTTTAGGGGCCTCAGCGATTTTATATTTTTCAGTGATTAATTTTAAAATTCTTTCTAGTCTTTCATTTAAAAACTTGAAGTCCATATACTTAGCTCGGCCAGTGACATATAGATCAAGTTTGATTCTATGTCCTTCGGCTAGCCACTCTGACGCTTTTTTAGCCTTTAGCTGTAAATCATGTTCATCGGTCGCTATCTTTACCTGTAAACTCTTAGTCTCTATGGTTTTGACCTTAGTTTTAGCTACTTTCTGTTTTTTCTTCTCATCGTATTGATACTTACCAAAGTCGGTAATTTTACAAATTGGTGGTGCAACATTTGGTGATATTTCCACTAAGTCCAGACCCAGTTCTTGAGCTTTGGAGAGAGCATCCCTTAACGGAATAACGCCAAAGTTTTCACCGTCTGGGCCAATAACCCGAAGTTCGGGGGACTTTATTTGATGATTTATTCTAATTCTTAAATTACTCAACTTATTATCTAAGTTATTTACAGACTGTATTTATAGCATAATACGGCTTTTTGAGCAAGTGAAAAGGCGTCCTATGCAAGCGACGCCCTTTGTACCCTTTTTGTTCACCCCGGGTCGTATGGTGGATTGACTGATCCCTTCTTAGAGCTCTTTAGCAGAGGTTTGATATACAGTTCCCCTTTATCTTTTTTCCGAAGATACAACAGCTGTTTAATGTGTCTGACAACGGCTGGTATAATTACATATGTTAGCAGTATCAGAGCTAACAGTAGTAAATATCCCAGCCTACGAGGCCAGATAGCCTCTGCTTGGCAGGCTATACCAGCTAGCCAGAATCCAGCGAGCCAGGCCATATACGGGAGAAGTGTGGAGAATATCTCCACAAACTTCACCACTAGCTTGCCGCTGTCTAGTAGCAGATCTAGAACGAGCTGACTTAGATAGAACAATATCCTTTTCACTAGTCTCTCCTTTCATGTGGTGTACTTTTTCTGTATATTAGACTACCACATTCCTCTTTCATTGCCAATCTTCGTCTCTATAAAAAAGCAGGGCAGGTCACACTAATGTGCAACCCGCCCTGTCGAATCTGATTGGACCGACCTTGTAAGGTTTACCGGCCAATCAGTTCCGAAATTGAGTTGAGGAGTGATAAATGTAAATCCAGAAAGGCCAGAAGGCAGATGGACACCAGGATAATCACCATATCTCCCAGCGTCTGTTCCAATTTGCCAATCCTATCGTAACGAAGAAAAGCCCCACAGTCAGCAAAGGTTCTTCGTCCCTTCCTCATTTGATGAACTATCAAACCCAAAAGAAAGGACGTCGCCAGCATGCAGGCGATTAGTAGTTCCTGTTCGTCAGGTGTAAACACACTAGGACGAATCATCAAGAAACCCGCTCCGACGAAATAAAGACCACCTAGGACTACCAATATCCCCATTACTGCATGTTTAACCTTATTCATCACCCCTCCAGTTGTTATTGAGAATGTTCTGTTTCCATCTCAAAATCTAGCACAGGATCATATACTGGTCAATGGCGAATATTGATTTTTAGAGTTATGTGTTATACTTCATAATATGCGAATTGGTTCTAATAAAATCATAATTTTACTGGGTATCGTAGCTATTATTTTGGCTGGTATTTTCTGTTCCGCTTATTTTCAAATGTCTAATGGTGATTGTCCGGGTGCTGGCCATACTGATGTCTGGTGTAATAATGTTGTGGTTCACGGTAGTATTATTAGTAATGCCACAATTTCTAATTTATTTATATTATTAATTTCTGTCTTTATTTTCCTATCCTTTTTAAATTTTAGAAAGATACAACAGAATTTTTTCTTCCTATTAGAAAATATTCGTCTTATTTTATATAATCGTAAATATTTTTTCATTTCCAATCCTTTACAATTAGCTTTTTCTAGAGGAATTTTACATCCTAAAAAACCGGTCACTTTCTAATTAGTTCTATTTATTAGAAAGTATTAACTAAAAGAGTGTCGCGCTTTAATGGACAGTTGCACGACATGATTTTGCAAAATCAAATGAAAAAGAAAGTTATTTTTCTATTCCTCTTTATTGTTTTGGTGACCGGTATTATTTACCTTTTGGCTCAGGTGGAAAATAAACAAGTTACTGCCAATTCAATTTTAAGTGGAGTAGAAGCGGTGATATATAAATCACCAAGTTGTGGTTGTTGTGTCGGCTTTAATGCTGAAATACAGAGGATTGGTGTGAAGACAGAAATGATTGCGACAGAAGATATGCAGGCAGTAAAAGATCGATATAATATTCCTCGGAATATGGAAAGTTGTCATACGATGGTAATTGGAAATTATTTTATTGAGGGGCATATACCTTTTGAAGTTATAGAAAAGCTTCTGACCGAGAAGCCGGATATTGACGGAATCGCCTTACCTAATATGCCAGCGGGAACGCCGGGAATGCCGGGGATTAAGTCTGGCGCCTATGACATTTATCAGCTTAAAGATGGAGTTTCTTCTATCTATATGTCTATCTAATAAACAGTATGAAAAAAAATTATAGATCTATTGTATTAGTAGTAGTAATTGTTATTGTCGCTTTTATTTCCGGACTATTAGTGCCTGATGAGTCAATTATTTTTGGCTTGCATCATCTAAATATGATAAGTATGGAAAATATGGCTGAACATAGAACAGATTTATTAGCTCAGCGTGATGCTATGGTAAAAGAAATGATTAACAGCGGTAATTATAAATGTTGTTTAATGAAACCCTGCTCTTATTGTATTGAAAAGACACCCGGCCATGGGGAAGGCACGACTTGTGATTGCTTAAAAGATATTGTGGAAGGTCGTCATCCCTGTGGGGAATGTATTGGTGAGATTTTGGAGGGTCATGGAAATAAATATTTAGCAGAATATTTTCCCGTGGCCTTGGCTGAAGAAATCGGGCCTCAATATCTGGACACTTTAAGACAGATTATTTCTGAGAAGTATAATGTGCCGATTGTGGAATTGAAATAAAAAACTTAACAATGAATCTTAATTAGATAAAATAACAGCGCTCCAGTGGAGCGCTGTTTGGTTAAAGCTATTAGACAGTTTGTACAGCTGGATGAAACTGATCCCTATGTATACAATTCGCACAATGTTGAAGATCTAACCCTTTGTCTTCAACGTGGCAGAATTTGTTTTGGGTGACAGATGGGCAGGCCGCTTTTAATAATAACTCTACGCCACTTACTTCCTGTTCTTGTTCCCGGATCTGTCTTAAAAGAGCAATTCGACGTCGGATGAGTATATCTATCGACATAGTTTTCTCCTCCTTATTTTTGTTTCCTCTTACATTAAAACAAAATGTCATATCATTAGCAAGCTTTTTTGGCATCTCAAAAAAGCCCCAATTGTGCTAAAACCTTCAAGGTTTTAGCACAATTGGTTTCTTAAGGTGGTTTACCACGAGCGCAACAATAAAAAACACCTTTTTCTCAAAAGGTGTTTTTTATTGTATAGTCGGGTGGAAATTAGTACACCAAGTTACCGTGTCCCGCCGTAGCTTTAGCGAAGGGGGAGAACCGAATTGATATAAAAAAAGAACCCCACCAATTGTGGACGTGGGGTCCTTCATTGGTGGGGTAAGAGCGAACTATTCAAGCACTGTGTTTGACGTTTACTCCGCCTGTTGAGCTGATAGTCATTTCGCAGCCGGTGCATGGTCCAACATACAGTAGATAGTGACCAACAGCCATGACTCTGACTGAGGCGTTATCCTTGCCTTTCCTTTCGATGACAACAATGTTGTGTTGGAACTCGTTCTGGACGACAGATACCTTCAGCTCAGGATCTTCAAAAAGAGCACTCATCTTATCCTCCTATTGTTTTGCTGATTTTTTAGTTTTTCACTAAGTCTTGTTCAAGAGTAGCATAGTTGAGTCAAAAAAGTCAAGCTTTTTGCGGCAAATTCAACAAGTAAGTGCAACACCAAAAAACCTCTAGTTTCTGCTAGGACCTTTCTGTTTTCATTCGGTTTCTATTCTAGTGGAGATGGGC
>Ga0268280_1000631_pt1 | contig 27796 bp, 41 predicted proteins | sample saktaG_9_FD_190139 | JGI IMG/M metagenome (GOLD analysis project Ga0268280, IMG submission 190139) | Saline water microbial communities from Sakinaw Lake, British Columbia, Canada - sak_2011_5_24_40m | ecosystem: Environmental > Aquatic > Non-marine Saline and Alkaline > Saline ...
GATTGGAACGGTGAGGTTGAGGCAATGACCGACAAAGACCATCTCACAAGTTATCTCCGGCCAATCATCGAGGAGCAAGGCGGGAGGTTGGTTCCGATGACCTCCGAGGAGCTCCAATCGCTGCAATATGATTCCGCTCAGTTTGATGGCCTCTTTGTCTTGGTCTATGCGACCATGGACAATCCCGTCAAAAACCTCAACACAAAGTCGGTCGAGATCGGCCTCGCTCTTTCGGGCCTTTTTTCGACGGGTGCTGAGGAGTTCGAGCTCCTCCGGATCATGCGGATGATTCGCAGGATTCAGAGGGAGCTCAAGCTCCTAGTTGTTCCAGAATGGGAGGGGTTCTATGTGGACCCGATCCAAATTGACAGTAACGGAAACCTTTTGATTGCAACGATTCCGATCACGGTTCGGTTCGTTGATATCGCTGAGGAGGAATAATATGGACATCTCGAGGGCCAAGAGAGGGGCCTTTTACCTGTGGCTCGAGGAGAGCTTTGGGGTTGTTGTGGACGAGGCGGATCGGAAGTATTGGAAAGTCGAGGAGTCGACGTTTCCGACCGACCGCACAAAGAAATCAGGAAACGATGTTACGATCGGGGATGATGAGGATCGGGGGGTGCATCTCCGAAACCCGGCATCGATCACGGTCAAGAGCCAGTTCCATCCGATCTGTCGGCTCTTTCCAACCTCCGAGTTTGATATGGACAACGACCCGATTCCTCCCGATTCGAGTGCGCTCTATGCGTCTCTAGGAGGAGTGGTTGTCGGAAAGAAAACACTCACGGCCGCCGGGTCGACGGCCAGCATGATCCAGCTCGCCGAGGATGCCTACATTGCGACCCCAAGCGAGAGCTTCCCTCCGGGGTCCATGTTGGTTGTGCATAGTGCGAGCAACCAGCGGAGCAACGTCTTAGCGGCCGCTCGGGTCAAGTCAGTTGATGATGTCCTCCGGCAAGTCACGCTTACGGCTCCGCTTCCGCCGTTGGCCTGCAATCCTCCGACCGTAACGCTCGCCGCCGGGTTGGTTGTGCATGGGATCCTAAGTTTCTACAAGAAACCGCTCCCCTCGGCTATCACGGTTGGAATGGAGCGCAAGGGCGAAAAAGAGTTCGATATGAAGCGAGCCATTGGGGCCGTTCCGTCGAGCTGCAAGATCGAGTTCCCGAACGATGACACGGCCTCGATCACTTTCTCTTTCAACGCTGCAAAGATCTTCTCTCCGAAAGAGCTCGACGCCGCCGGAGAGCTCGGGGTCCCTGTTGATGAGGCGTTCCCGTTCCCGGACGCTCCTCAAGCGTTTTGCGGAGGCCTGTGGGCCTATATCAAGACCTCGACCGCGGAGGTCAATACTCCGGTGCATGGATCGTTCTCGATCGATCTCGGCATCGAGGCGAATCCGCTCCGTGGCTGTCACGATACCGACCCAAACGGGGTTGCCGGTTGGAGCGTGATCGCTCGCAAGATCCGAGTTTCGATGACCCCGTTCTATGTGGGATCGGTTCCGTTCGGGTTGTATGACCCGGAGGAAAACGACATCGAGCAATTTACCGTAACGGGTTGGGCCGGTCCCAGGGGAGAGTGCTTTGCGTTCTGTGTGCCGGCGGCCGAGCTCCAATCGAATCTCGATGAGGGAGATTCCGGCGGAGACAAGACGCTCGACCTCGTTGTTTCGGCCGGCCAGTGGCTCGGGGATGGAGACGGCGAAACCGACTATGAGGACGACGAAAGCGGCAACAAGCCGTTTGTTTGCGGGTGGCTCGCCGGGAGCTGAGTTGTAGGGATCTAACGGGGGATGCAATGTCTTTCAAATTGTACCAGTCGCAACGGGACCTTCTAGTTTTTGTCTCCTCGGTCGATGATGCTGTCGATGTCTCGACCGAGGAGCTCCGGGAGGCCTATCGAACCTATCTAAAGACGCATGACCGAAAGCTGCTCAAGCTCATCGGATCATCGGTCGAGTTTCACTGTCGACCTCTCGACATCTATACGCTCAGAATGGCCGAGGAGCTCTCGGAGCGTCGATGTCTGGCCGGCCTATACACTCATCCGATGACGGCGGCTTTCATTCTCGGGTTGAGCTGTGCAAAGATCATCGGGTCCTTTCTCGATGAGAACGGAGAGCCTATCCAGGTCTCCCCTGGGGATATGTATCGATTCCGGCATGGGAGGAGAACGCTCTCGGATGAGTTCGCTCTCCGCCTCGATGAGGATATCGCTCTCGAGGGAGCCGAGTTTCTCCTCAATTCTCTCCCGGACTATGGAGACGATCCTATCCCGAAGGAGGAGGAGCTCGCAAAGGAACCGAAAGCCGTTGCAAAGCCGGCGGGTAGAACCAAAAAAAAACGTTCTGGCTGATCCGCCAGCCGGAATGGGAGCACGTCTTTCCGGAGGATTGTAACCTTTGCACGGTTCGGTTGTGCAAGCAAAAAGGGACAGTAACGCTCCGGGGAGTTGGGAAAGCCGATCGATGCATCCGGAAATGGTTGGAGGATGACCAGACGGAGCTTGAAAGCCTCCTCGACGGAATCCGTCTTTGGAGGCATTGGAAAGCAGGGGCCTTGGGTGCCGTTGTGCATCGGCCAACCAGAACGCTAACCGACCTCATTCTATGGATTGATGAGGAGGTCGATCGATATCAACGGCTCCTGAATGAGCGAGCCATCGAGGAGGCAAGGAATGGCCACTAGAATTTCGCAGTTCACCAAAAAAAAGAAACGAGCGGAGCACGTCAAGTATCGGCATCCGTTCCGGCCGCTTCCCTCCGGGGCCTGGATGGCGGCCGTCGAGCAGTTCATTCCCAGGAGCATCCGACACGTTTTTCTTCTACATTCAGGGGGCGTTGGGGGAGTCGAGACGGCGATCTCCGCTTGGCTCCTTGCGATGCCGGCGAATGTCCGGGAGGCATGCATGATCCTTTCCAGGGTCGAGCCGGTCTCGGAGCTCCCGGTGCTATGCAAGGGCCTTGAGAACCGAGACGTGATCGATGATATCCTGGCCTCCGACGTGAGAACCGTTTGGATCCAGCCGTCGATTGGATACGCTCCGGACAGGATACGGAGGCTCATCGATAGCGGGAGGAGTGTCTATCAGCTCATCATAAGCCAACATTCCGGGACAATCTCGGAGGTCTCCAAGAGCTCCCCGACTGCTTATGTGCTGACAAGTGAAACGCTCGAGGGGATCTGTGGATCATTGGATCCTCGATGCATCCTCCCCCATTGCGTACGGTCGACTGCGGAGGTTGTCTGTCGTGAGAAGCCTCGCCGGATCGGATACGTTGGACGGATGAGTCGGGAGAAGGGGATTGATTTCCTCCCGGAGCTGCTGGCCGAGCTCCGCCTCAAATCCAAGTCGGCCGGTTGGAGGCTCAACGCTTTTGTCCCGGAGACCAAGAGCGCAACCGCAACCAACGAAACGGTGAAATCGGAGTTTCTCCAATCGGCAAGGGATTTGAAGGTTCTTGGGGCCATCACAATCCAAGCGGACATTGAGAACGTCGAGGAGATTTTCTCCAAGTTCGATGTGCTTGTCATTGCCTCCGACTATGAGGGATATTCGATGGTTGCTCACGAGGCGCTCGCCTCCGGATGCGGGGTTGTCGTTCCTGACAACCTAGCGATCGCAACCGAGGAGGCTCCCGGGTTGGTGGTCTACAAAGCGAGGGACGCAAAGGACGCCGCTCGAGCGGTGACAACGGCCTATAACACGGATCCGATGGAGATCCGAACCGCCGCCGCTCGGCATACTATCGAGGGTTGGAGGGAGCTCCATCTCGCCGCAATGTTGGAGATGATGCATGAATGCTGACAAAATCGCCGACGAGAAAGTCTATCCACAGGCGAGCTCTTTTGACCTTGCGACGCATGCGCCGACTAGGCTCTTGAAAAGGCGGATCGAGGTCTATGAGAAAGAGCTCTTGTTTTCCAAGTGGACCCCGGAGTCGATCATCGATATCGGGACCGGAAAGGGTTTCTTTCTCCGGTTCTGGCCGAGCGTGAAACGTTCTCAAGCGGTCGAGTTTCTTGAGGAGCTCGATATCCCGGAGGGATGCCGGTTGTTCAAGACAACCTTTCTCGGAGCTGTCGGGATGGAGCCGGCGGATCTCATGCTCGCCTTGAGGGTCCCCCATTATCTCTTTGCGGAGTCTCTCTCTCCTCTCTACATGCTCAAGGCGGCGATGCTTTGCAAGGATCGGCTCCTATGGGAGTCGAGGCCTGCAGCTCCGGAGGTTCGGGCGATCAAGGGGAGATGGGAGCAAGCGATCGCAAAGGTTCCATGGATCAAGCGTCGAGGGACCTCAAAGGCGTTCCTGGATCTGGCCTCCCGTTTCTTCACGCTCGAGAGGAGGTTCGTCGCTACGTTCAAGGAATACGACACGCTCTCTTTCCGGCGGATCATGCCTCCGATTGTCAAGACGACCGAGACCGCTCATCGAACGGAGCGTAAGGGAGACCGATGGGAGAAAGCCGGCTACACTGAATCTCAAGTAATGCAGCATTGGAGCATCTTGCAAGCTCTCGGGATCTCCGAGGTTGTCGAGGCGTTTCTTGAGGGTCCCGATGGTCGATTGTGCGGAGAGATCCAGCGACACGTTGAGGGTCCTCCGAGCTCCCGGGAGAAGTGTCAAGCGATGTTTGTTTGGCTCTATGGTCGGTTGATGCCGATCTCCTATATCCCGGTCGACATCGTTCCGAAAAACCTCATCAACGGGGTCCCGGTCGACATCTCTTGTGCGATGCCGGTTGAGCTGAGGCTATCGCAAAGCGACAAGGCCGACCCGATGTTTCGCTCCGCCTTGATGGATCAGATCCGCCAAATCGAGCCGGTTGACGTTGGCTCGATCCCGTTGTAAGGTTCTGCTGTCGGGGACAACGGCGCTCGCCGGTCCTCACAACCCCTCTCCGGTTTCCACAATCTAGCATTCTAACGGGGGTCTCAATGGCCGAAAAGCTCACGCTCACGCTATCCGTCGACAAAGACGGCCTTGTCAACATCGACTCTCTCCGGGGAAAGCTCGCTTCGGTCGACCGTCAAGCAAAGGCGACAAGCAAAGGCCTCTCTACTATGGGGACCTCTCTAAAGGCCGCCGTGATTGTAACGGGAGTCAACCAGCTCCTCGGGGCCTTGCACAAGGTCGGCCGGATGGCCTCATGGGTCGGGAAGCAAATGGAGGAGGGCATCAAAGCCAACCGAATCGCCTCCGCTTTCGATACATTGGCCGTTTCCTCCGGAAAAACCGGAAACGCTCTCCGGGGTCTGCTGCAGGAGGCAACCGGCTATGAGATGACACTCACGGATTTGGAGAAAACCTCGACAAAGGTTGCTCTTGCGACGGGGAACCTCGCCGATTCTGTGACGGTCCTTGCATACGCTCATAAAATCGCCGCTTCGACTGGAAAGGAGACGGCTCAAGTCGCCGAGACGCTCGCTCAAGCGTTGGCCTCCGGGAGAACAAAGAGCCTCCGACAATATGGGTTGATGATTTCTCAGTCTGCGGAGTATTCAAAGGCGGCCAAAAAGGCCGGTGTCGATGTGTCGTGGCTCACGGAGCAAGAGCAAAAGCGAGCCATCAATACGGCGGCTCTTGCCAGGATGGAGCAAAGGCTCGCCTCGATGGCCGATATAACTAGCTCGGCCTATCTCAAGCAAAAAACGGCGATCCTCGACGCTCAATCATCGATGCAACAGTGGATGGCCGGAGGAGCTCCGCAGGAGGTTTTAGGGACCGGGTTTGAGGGAGTATTCAATGCAAGCTCGGCCAAGGAAAGCCTCGATGTCTACGTTCGGGGCCTCGATGACCTCACGGCCAAAGAGGCGGCCTCTGCTGCAGCAACCAAGGCTCGGCAAGATGCCGAAACATCAAATTGGGGAATCGCCGCCGGGGAGACGGATCGGGCCTACATTGCAATGGATGGCTTGATCGCTCAAGAGAAAAAGCTCGGCAAAGCGGCGGAGGATGCAAATCGGGCGGCCGATATGGCGGCGATGAGCATCGCCGATGCCTCCGAGGAAACGACGGCCGCTCTCGAAAAGGCGGTTTCCTTTGCGTCGAAAGTGAATTGGGGGAATGTCTTTGCTCTTGGGATGGGTGGAATCGACTCGTTGATCTCCAATGCCTCCCGGAGATGGCAGTCGGCCTCCCAAGAGCTCCTGGCCTTTGAGGTTGCCAGGGATCGACTTGCCAGCAAGCCGAATCTTTCCGAGGATGAGACGGCCGCTCTCGGCCAGCTCAACGACGCAATCTCGGAAACAATCATGGGAATGGAGGGGCTCGACCGCTCCATGGAGGCCGTGCAAGGGGTCAAGCAAATTCTCCGAACCTCGACCGTCGATTATGTTGCGGTTCTCCGAGAGCAGATTCGAGCGACCATCGAGGCAAAGGGTCCGATGGCCTCCGAGCTCGCAAGCCTTGAGCAAAAGCTCAAGTTCACGGAGCAGCTCTATTCGAGGGAGCTCAAGCTCCTTGGTCTCCATCGGCAAACGACCAAGGGATCCTCCTTTGCGGAGCTCGTCGGAATCTCTCCGAGGGACTCCGCCGCCGTTGCGGATATGGAGGTCCGATTCGAGCGGTTGAGCTCAAGCGTTGAAGCCCTGACAGCAACGGCTGGATCGGAGGATTTCGAGACGTTCCAGGGGAGACTCGCAACGATTCGAGAGCAAAGCGACCTCCTCCGAGTCTCCATGGATGATTCCGGGGTGAGTGCCGAGAATGCAAAGCGTTACTTCAATGGCCTTGGACAAGAGCTGCAATGGGTCGAGGAGAGAGCGAGAGCGGCCGGAAAGTCTCTCACGGATGAGGCCTTTGATGAGTTCAAAAGGGCAATGGATGAGATGGGTGCCCCCGGTTGGGACCCGAAGAAAGAGGACCAAAAAAGAAAACCGGGGCGAGCTGCAAGAGCAAAGCCTCAAGACATCACGGAGGAGGAGCTGAGGCTCCGACTCAAGCTCACGCAGGATAACCTCGAGCCGATCCAGATCGCCGAATATGAGCATGATCTCGCTGTCTATAACGCCAAGAGAGCCAACGTCGGGAAAACACGGGAGCTCCAAGCAGACCTCGCCGAAGTCGAAAAACGCTACGCCGGCCAGCTCCGGGAGATCGGCAAGGCACGAGCGGATGAGATCGTCAAGCAAGGGAAGAAAGAGAGAGAAGCTCTCCGGGAGTATCTGGCCGGCCAAAAGACAAAGGCCGAAACCTACCGGAGAGAGGCGGAGGATCATGCAATCCTGACGGGAGAGCTCACGCAGTATGAGGCGGAGCGTCGCAAAATCATCTCGATGGACCTCTCCGATCCATGGGATGAGCGGTTGCAGCGGATCAGGATGGAGACGCTCGCCTATAAGGAGCGGGTTGCGACACTCCAGGAGACCTCGGAGGCGATCGTCGGCATCGGAAACGCATTCTCTCAAGCGGTCTCCGATGCGTCTCAATTCGGCGAGGTCGACAAGAATGTGATCCGGATGGCCTCGAGCGTCCGGGGCCTTGCGTCCGGGGTCGGTCAAGTAGTCGGGGCCAACGGAGAGATCGGAAAGATGGGTTCCGGTTTTGTTGCAGTCTCCGCCGCTCTTGCGTCGGTGGTTGCGGCTCAGGGGAGCTCCGCCAAAGAATCGGCCGCCATCATGGCCGGATTCTCGACCGCAACGGCTCTCATCCTGGGGGCGATGGCCTTTGTATATCCGGCCCTGGCTCCGGCGGCCCTGGAGGCTGCAGGAGCGGCCGTTGCCTATGGAGTGATCGCCGGGACCTCCGGAGGGGCGGCCGGGTCTCATCGGGCCTCGGTTGCCGGGTCGAGCCTGGGGACATCAATAGGACAGTCGAATCAATCGAGCAATGCCTCCTACACGTTCGTTTTCAACGAGGGGTTCGCTCTCTCGACGCAAGAGGGAATCGCAAACAAGATCGTTGATTCTCTCGACACTATCCGTTTCTCCGGGAGGAAGATCGCTCCGGAGCTTGTGAGGTCTTTCGGATGAGAGTCTCGTTCTATCCAGTCGGAAACCCGGGGAGCTCAATAGGGTTTGATTGCGTCTCACCGTTCGGAGCGGGGAGCTTGACCATCACAACCAACGATTCGATCCATGGTCAATATCGAGAGCTGCAGGAAAGCGGCGGCCGCAAGGTCTCCGGGACCGTCGAGTTCTGGATCTGCAAACGGGAAACAACCTTTGATGATGACCTCACGGCGGCATATGAGTGTGCGGAGGATATCCTCTCCGGGTCTTTCTCGATGGCCTTTGATGATGGGACCCCGTTTGATCGGTGTGTGATGACCTCGGAGTTTGCTCCGGAGCGGATCAGTCAATGGGTGGTAACGGTGAGGATCGAGGTGTCGGCATGGTACTGATTGAACGACCCCCAGGGGAGACGGTAACGGCCGTTGCTATCATCTCCGCCGTCGAGTATAGCGTCGAGGTTACGGCCTCCGAAAACATGAGCCGAAAGGCGGTTGCCTCCGCTCTCGCCGCCCTACTGTCGATTGCGACTTCGGAGGAATGGGATATCGAGCCGGCCTATTTGGGGGAGGGGCTCGCCTCGATGGCGATTACATGCTCGGCCTCCGGGATTCTGACCATCTCTCCGGCGGATTGGAGCGATACATTCGAGCGAGCATTGACGGCCGATGTCGAGTCGACCGGATCCGGGGTTGTCAATCAATACCAGGAGCAGCACGCAATCATCGGCCTCCCGATCTATGCTCCTGTCCGGGAGCAAGTCGAGGATGCGATGGTCCTATGGAGGCCGACTTATCGATTGATCCAGACCTACCTTGAGCAATATGGAGAGGTCCCGGTGATCGACGTTTCGAGGGAGAGGCACGTTGTGGTTGTCGACCGCACAAACCCAAACCCTTATCGATTGGATGACCGAACCGGATATCTTGCGCTCCAACCCCTCAGTTTGTCCCGGTCGATGCAACAGCTCGGGATGAGCTCAATGCAATGGGTCCAAGATCCTGTCGAGTGTCTCATGCTCGATTTCGAGGTGACGTGATGGCGGATCGATGGTTTGCGGTCGAGCTCGGAGGTCTCATCGCAGCGGATGGAGCTCCTCTCTATTTGGTCCCAAGGTCGACCACGGAATCGGCTCATCCCTCGTTTGTGAATCGGCTGGCTTGCATTCCAGATCAAGTGATCTCGATGGAGTACGGGAAGCTCGATCCTCTCTCCGGGGTTGCCGAGGCCGGGACCGTGCGGATTCGGTTGGTCGACATCGAGGAGGAGCTCGCCGGTCGATTGGCCGTTGGAATCGAGAGTTATTTGACGGCCGACTATACCGTCGGGGACGAATATCTAACGGTTGTATCAACCTCCGGTTTCCCGGCCTCCGGGTTTCTATTTGTCGGTCGGTTGACAGTCGCTTTCGATTGGATCGAGGATGCAACCCGATTCAAACTCTCCGCCGTGCAACCAGATTTCGGAGTGATCGACGTGGATACGGTCAAAGCGTCCGGGATCACGGATGGAGGAGCTCGGGTCGGGTCGACCCCATGGAAGTTTGACGGGGCATGGATGCGGATCCTCGATGCCGATGGTGAGAGCCTATGGTTCGGGGTTGTGGATTCCCTCGTTGCCGACCCCAACGGGATTGGATGCTCGTTGATGGGTTACACTGTCGAGCGGCTTCTGTCGAGGTCCAGGAGGCCGGAGGGGCTCCGAGCTCTCCTCCTGTCCGGCCGCAACACAAAGGGCCTTCCGGTGGTTCCGAGCTCCGGGTCCTTTGCCGGCGATGTCCCGGTGTGGATCGCTCCCGGGAGGGAGTTTCTCCGCTATGACATCTCCTATTGGTTCCTTGGGGAGTCGGAGATCCATCACGAGATGATTACTCCGATTGTTTCCGCCGGATGGAATCGCCTCTCGGATCTCGTTTCTGCTATCGATGAGGCTCTATATTTGGAGACCGGAGGAGAGGACTACTATATCCGAATCTCGGCCTCCGGAAGTGCGGAGGCATTCTCTCTCCGCTTCGACGGAAGGGGTCTGACTCCGGTACATCTCCTCAAGAGCGTTACGCTCAAGCTCCATCTCGAGGGGAGTTCCTGGCCGGAGCTCGGATTTGAGAAAGACTATTTCGAGGTTGCCGAGCGACCATATCAAGCAGAGGAGGACCCGGTTCCGATCTCGTTTATCCTCCCCGTAGGGTCAGTCAAGTCGCTCATCCTGCGCCGGCAAGATGTCGAGCTCCCGATCCTACAAACCAACCTCGACTTTGAGGACGTTCCGGCCTCGGCAATCGTGCAGTTCGGCGATGAGCTCCTTTACTATGGAGCCATCGAGGAGGACTCGATTCTCGGAATTCCATGTCAACGGTTGACGGGTTGCCGGCGAGGAATTGCGGAGACGTTCCCGACCGAGGAGAGCTATCAAGCCGGCCAGAATGCGGAGGACATCGAGATCCAGGCGGTTGATTGGATCGGGGACTATCCAACAGATCCGCCCAACGGCTCCCCTGATGCCTCCTCGTTGATCTCGATTCGTGGATCACTAACCTCCGGCCTCTGGAGAGATAGGGGCCAAGTTGTCCCTCATCTCCCGGGGACATTCCTCGATCGAGATCAGGATACGCCGCCGATCTGCGGAGAGAGCGGAGGGGATGCCTCGACTCTCGGGGATTGGATCGCCGGGGGAGTGCTCCTCGAGCATGCGTTCCTTTGCTCGCTCAAGGGCGGGTTGGAGCTCATCCGGTTCGGCGGATACAGCGCAACGATTCAAACGCAATTCCTGGCCGAGCATGGGGTCCAGAAAACGGAGGGGCTCGGGACCGTTCGCAACGTCCTATCGGTTGGATCCGGGGGGACCTATATCGATCACATCTCCGAGAGGAGAACCGGAGTGAGCCAGAGTGAGGCGATGGATTTTCCGGCCTGGAAAACGTCTCAGTTTGGAGGTGGCATCCTGGCAAGCTCTAAGCTATGGCTCCGCCGGCATTCAATGGGGATGGAGATTTTCTCCGGAGCAATCGAGGTCTCCCCTGCTCAATCCCCTCTCATTGTTCCGGGAGCCTGGATCTCCGCTCCGCTTCCCTCGGGAGCTGTGGTCACTGGAATGATTCTCTCCGCCTCGATTCCGTTGATGGGGTCCTCTCAATATCGAGTGTCAATCTGGAAATTGCCTCTCCCGGGAGCTCCGGAGTTCCTGGCCTATTCGCTCCCGGTTGCCTCGACTTCTGGAATGGAGATAACGGCCGATGCCTCTGAGGCCGATGGAGAGCTCTTTGATGGAAAGACGGGCATCTCCATCTATGCGTTTCCCAATGCCGACTATTCGGCCGGGAGGGAGCTCTCCGGCGTATCGGCGGAGGCCGTCGAGGGAGGGGTTGTGTTTACTTGTGCGGAGAACGTCGAGGATATTGACGACTCTTGGACGATCGACGTATCATCGGCCTCGGGGTTTTCCGAGACCTTTGCAGACCATGAAACGCTGATATCGCTGCAGGTGGAATGATGGCGAGCTATGTTATCGACCCCGGGGGCGGAGGAGACCATCTCACAATAGCGGCCTTTGATGCGGCCAGAGGGGATGGAGATGTCGGGCTCTTGGTCGACGGTCCCCATTCTGTCGGGACGGGGCTCTCTCTCGCTCATGCAGTACAGCTCCAATCGGTTGATGGGGTGAGTGTGATCACGGGGACCGGGAGCTATCTGCTCCGGGGGCCGGCATCAAAGACGGTGACGGTTGCGGGCGGCTATGTGGATTGCGGAGCTTGTCTCCGAGGGCTCGATATCGAAAACACGAGGACCTTTGATGTCTTGCTGTCTCGGTTCGTGCTCCATGGTTCGGCGGATGGAACCAATCAGCACGTCGGCTGCTATCTCAATGCGGGAGGAAAGCTCAAGGGGTCTATGATCTTCGAGGGTGGGTATTCGGATGCCTATCATACGGCTATTTGGAGTGCCGGCGGGGTATTCGATGGAACCTCCCCGGATATCCAGTCTAAAGGCCGAGGTGTACGGGTAGAGAGCTCGACAACTGGGACAATGGGGAAGGTCGACATCTACCAGGAGATCGCGAGCTACAATAACGGCTTCTATCTCAACTATTCGTCGGGATGCTCGCTCAAGGTCAACAACCTCCGGATCCGGCATACCTCAACGGGGATCTACAAGCCGGCCGGTTGTATCTACGCCGATCACGTCGAGTTCAATTTTGTGACCATCGACGATATAAATTACGGGGTGAGCGACGCCAAGGGGGAGATCTTCCGGAACGTGATCGTTTCCACGATCGGAGTAAATGCTTTTAGCTCCTCTGGAGGATCCGGCCAAACCGCTCCTGATTATGTGCTCTGGGATGGAACTGGATCCTTGACTGCATCCTATACGGCTCCAACGAATCAGATCGAGGGGGATCCAGAATACTCGGATTCGGATCTCCATCTCCGCTACAGCTCGCCAGCTCGAGCGGCCGGCCTCGCCATCCTTGGGATCGATGATGATTTCGATGGAGTCGAGCGGCCGGCCTCCCCGTCGATCGGTTGTTTCGAGGCGGACTCGAGCTCTCAATACCATTTCAACGGCGGGATTCAAACGACGGGGCCGACCGACTATCAAGAGAACATCCCGATTGGAGGGGTCCCGGAGGCAATGATCCGTCAGGTCAATGATGCGATCGCCGCCGCCGGGTCCCCGATGGTTGCGGCGGCGATGCCGGCGGAGGATTCGGCCGAGGCCTTGGTCGACCCGGAGATCCCTCTCCCGGCCTATCCTCATCTCCTGGCCGTCAGGATAATGGGGATTGGAGGACCCGTCGACCTCGACCTCCTGGATTCCGAGGATACGGTTGTCTTTTCAGCCGCCTTGAGTGCGTTGGTTTTGGTGAGACTGACCAAGTACATCTCGACCCGGCCGGTCGGGGATCTCCGACTTCGGGTTTCCCGACAAGGGGAGACGTGTGCGCCGGTGTTTCTGTGTGTGCAACAGATCTCCGAGAGCTCAACCGACGGGAGCCAAGACATCTCCATCGATGCATCGGGGCCGAGCTATATCTCAAGCCTCCGCTTTGATGAGTCGGGACATTTCCTGTCGGTCTCGACTATCCAGGCGCTCTATGATGGAATCGAGATCGCTCGGAGAGCTCCCCAAGTCTATGTCGCATCGGCTCATCTCACGGAGGATGTCACGGCCGGCTATTTGGTTGCGACAACCCCAGAGGTCACGGTGAGGGCCGGGATGCGATTGGTCGGGGCCGTGCATGGAGACCTATCCGGAAAGACACTTGAGCTCCGAGCGGCCGGCCAGCTCATCGAGGAGGCCGGGGTCGATGGGGTCACGCTGGCAAAGACGGAGGCCTTTGCGGTCGATACCGTTGTCTCCGCTCGACTGAATATCGACTCGAGGGGAGCTTTGCTCTATGCATGGTCGATCTATGAGGAGGTCCCGACGTGAGCAAGGTGATCCAGTCGACGCTTTCCCCCGGCGGATTTGGTGCTCGCAACCTGCAACGGTTCGGCCTGGGGATGGCCTCTCATATCGACCTCAATAGCGCCTCTCTCCTGTCCGGAATTTGCAAGGCGACGGCTCAAGCGGGGCAGTCTCCACAATTTGCAATCCCGATCGCCGGGGCAAGGATGGATCGAGATGCATCGCAAATCTCTCATCGGTTGCCGGTGTTGTGGGATGGAGAGGCTCTCCCGGTCTATATGGTGATTCCGATTGTTCTCCGGCCTTGGTGCTATCGGGTCGGAGTCGACCTCCTGGGTTGGCAGATCGCAGGGGATGAGGATGCAAAGGTCGAGATCCGGTTGTTCGATGCCGACGTTTGGCAGCTCGGGAGCGGAGACGGGGAGATTGGAGCCGGATATATCACCTATCGGCCGCTCAACGCAAAGCTCCAAATCTCCGGGGACGATACCAACCCCCTCGACTATCTACGGGAGCAAGAATGGTCTGTCACGGCCTGGGCCTCCGGCCAGTCGATCGAGATCGCCCCATCCAATGCATTTATCAACGCAGTTGTCGAGCTGCAGCTCACTTGGGGGCTCCTCGACCTATGGCCGCTCCCCGAACAAGGGATCTCCATCGGGGGGATTAGAATCATTCCTCATCTCTCGCAATCGGTGATGGATGAGGAACCTCCGGAGACCGCATGAAACACTACTGGGAGGAGGTCGAGGCTCTAGGTGTTGCTCGGGATCAGGTCCCGGCCGCCGTTGCAAAGCTCCGGACGCTCGCACGGTCGACGGGGACGTGTGAGCAATGGGCGACTCGGGCCGGGATATCCTCCTCGACGGTGCGAAAGACGCTCTTTGACCCCGTTCCTTGGCCAATCTATGTGTTTCGGATTGCGGGATGGTTCAAGCTGGATCGGGCAGGAATGCTCCGAATCATGGGGGTCTCCAATGCAGATCGGTGATGTATTCATAGAAAAGCTCTGCAATGAGAGGCACGAGCGGATCAACGCTCGCCAGAGGGAGCTCGAAAAAAGGGTTGAGAGAATGGATGAGAGTTTCGTGAAGATGAGGATCAAGATATCCGTTGTGATTGGAGTTGCGACGTTTGCCGCTACGCTGCTCAGTCGATGGCTTGACAAGCTCTTATGAGAATATCTCTGGGTTGGGCCGAACAAAGCAAGTGAGATAAAATCCATCGAGGCTGTCTTTTTCCCTTGCGTCGACCTCGAGGATCCTCACGCCGAATCCCTCAATCTTTGTCGAGCTCCTGGCCGCCGCCCAACAATCCTGGATTGAGTCAGGGGAGGCCTTGCGGCTCTTTGAGTGATTTCCCTCGGAGACAAGGACCTCGGATCCATCCGACCCCAATACGGGCATAACGTGGCCGTTCCAGGTCTTTTCTTTGCGCTGATAGATGGCGAGGTCTCCGAGTCGAGGCATCTCCGGGAGGACCCCCTTGATTCTCTCAAAGACGACCCCAAATCCATCACGCTCCGCCCAATTCTCTCGAATCTTCCCGGGGGAGCTCATTCCTCCCTTGGTCGACGCACCGGCCTGTCTCAAGAGATAATCAGCGGTGTCTCCGCAATATGCATGGGTGAAGCGATCTTTGATGAATGCCTCGGCCTTGGCCTTTCCCCATACGGGCTGAATGATGTCTCTCGCTATGATCTTTCGACCTTGGAGCGTGAGCTCATCGGGAGCGACACGAAGGAGCTTGAAAGACGCATTGAGGAAACGCAGCTCCCAGGGAATCGTTGGCCGAGGTGGTTTGATTCGCAAGAACCTCAAGAGGCCGATTGGGAGCATCATTCCTCGACCTCTCGATACCAGGAATTGATCGACTCGCAAGAGAGCTTCCCGTCAACCCGTTTGCAGTAGAATTCCAGGAGCTCCCCATAGGCTCGGCATCCGGCCAGGAGGCCTCCGGAGAGGGTCCATTTCCCGTCAATGTCAACCGTTGCCTCTGGAGCAATCGTGATTTCCGTGCAACCGTTGAGAACGTATGCTTCCCCCTGGGCCTCGATGGCAGCTCTCGATTCGGAGAGGAAAGCTCCCGGAATGGAAGCGCAACCAGCTCCGAGGATGAAAACGAGGATGAGAGCCGAGAGGCCGGAGCCGGCGGGCGGCTTCCCCCCTTTATAAAGCCGAGCGATATCGGATCCCCAGGCGGCAATGGCCGCAAAGAGAAAGGCGGGATCATTGGCCTTGAGTGCCCAAGCGAGCAGCATGACCGAGATCACGAGGTTGATAAAGACGGGGAGTGTCGGTCTGAATTTTGGATCCTGTGCCATCGTTGGCCTCCTATAAGTTGGCTCGATCCTATCCCCTCGTCTGTCTTCTGGTCAAGATGGATAATCTCAACGTTGGCATGAAGAATCTTGCATTTGATAGTTGACACTCTCAAAGGACGGGGTTACGGTCGAGCTCTGATGGTCTCAGTCGGAGGGGGAGATAATGCGGAGTGCGATAGCGATGACAACTAGCGTTCTATTGGCGAGGAGGGGTTTATCGGTCCTGGATCTCGCTAACATCCTGGGGATGAGCTATTCCAATCTCCATGCTCGGTTGAGTCGGCAGGTCCCCTCGAGGGATACGGCGGAGCAAGTTGCAACCGGGTTGGGGATGAGTTTGGATGAGTTCCAGGCGGCGATCCATGAGGAATGGACGGCGGCCAGGAAAGAGGGTTGGGAGGTCGATTTTCCTCGATGGTTCGTGGAGGGGGTCGAGAGTATCCCAGGGGGAGCCGAGGAGGTCAATGATGGGTAAGCATTGGAGCGATACGGTGTGGACCGTGATTGATTTGGAGACAACGGGCCTCGACTTCGAGACCGTTCATGTTGTGCAGCTCGGGGTTGCTACTCTGCAGCGTGGCAAGGTGCTAGGGATCCGGTCGACCTTGTGCAACCCGGGGATCCCTATCCCCCCGGAGGCAACGGCCATCCATGGGATCACGGATGAGATGGTCTCCGATGCTCCATCGGAGCTGCAGGTCCTCCGGGAGCTCTTTTTCGAGCTGCTCGAGGCCGAGTGTATGGTTCACTATAACGGCCTCGGCTACGATATGCAGATCCTCGAGAAGATCCTCGGAAAGAGGGCGATCTTTGCGCTCCGCCGGGTTGTCCCGGAAGTCGATGTGCTCACGATCGTTCGAGAGAAGCACGTCGGAAAGTTCTGGAGTGGCAAGGGTCGGCACAAGCTCACGACCGTAGCAGCTCGATTCGGAATCTCTTGGGTGTGCGCTCATAATGCCGGGGCCGATTGTGTGATGACGGGTCGGGTGCTGTGGGAGCTGATACAGTCGAATGATTGGGTTCGGGGCCTCCCGGGGGACATCGATGTCGGATTGAAGCTCAGGCGGCTAGCAAGAGATCAAGAGGAAGCCTCTCAACGATGGGTTGAGAGGCAGCGAGAGGACAAGCCGGCCTAACGTGTCGTTGGTCGAGCGTACAAGGGGGATGCAAATGTCTAGAACGTACAAGAAAGCGGTTTCTTTGATGCGGGATCAGATCGAGGTTCTCCGGAGCTATTCGGGGTTGATTGTGACGGATCAGATTCTCACGGCGAGGATCCCGAAGGCGAGGATTTCGACGGTATTCCCGGACGTTTCCGTCGAGGAGCTCAACCCGTCGAGAAAGCAGTTGATGACTGCTCGGGAGTGCGGCGATCTCATCAAGGGGGTTACTGTGGACGCTCCGGAGAGAATCTAGGAGGATGATCATGGGATTGAATGATTTTGCATTCCGGAGGATGCGGGAAATGATGAGAGCTCCGCTCCCGGACAACGCTCCGAGGTTCGACTCGGCCGATCATGCGATTAGTTGGATTCGAGCCTCGATGTCGGCCGGAGAGGTCGAGGTCCGGGTTGCCTTTGCCGACTCAACTAACGCGATGAGGAAATACGTTCGGGGGATGCTCGACTATCCAGGAACCGATCGTCAATGTCTCATCATGGGGGACCCTGCATGGATCGGGGCCGGGAGGGGTCGAAATGGATGATCAGTCGATGTTTGTTGCTCGGGTGGTTGCGTTCCTTGCGATGAGACCAGGGATCACGGTCGAGGAGGTCAACCAGGACGACTCAGAGGATATCAAGATCCTCATCCGTTGCCAGGGTGTCTTTTCGATGGTCTCTGGCCTCTCGGATCGGATGCCGGTCTCCGATGCCGACATTTGGTGTCGCGAGATCCTGGGGAGCGGCCTGGGGGACGTGTGGAATGCATCCATCAACCAGGAGCTCGACTCGGAGGTTTCGGAGCTGCTCGAGGATCAAGGTCCTCAATTGGTCGAGTGTCCTCACGGATCCGGATTGTGCGACGGTTGCAATCATCTCGATCCTCACGTCGAGACGATCGGTTGTCACGACGAAGAATGCAGGGAGATCCGTGGTGGAGACCGGCTTTTTCCTCGGAACAAATGCGTTACTGCAAGAAAAACAACTGATTTGATATGAGAACCGAAAGAATTGGAGGGATTATCGATGAGTTACGATGAGAAGGATTTGACGTTCCCGGTTGATTTCGGGACCGAGAGAGAGCGACGCCGGCGAAGAAAGGCAATGACATCCAAGGTTGTTTCCATCGGAGGGAAGCGGCCTTTACGGATCCTGGCCGCCGTTGAGGGAGCCCAAGAGCCGCAAAGCCTCGGCCGTTTGTTCTGTGGGCTCCTCCGGGAGCTGTCGGTCGATGGTTGGAGAGATGTCCGGAGGGTTGCTCAGGATCTCATCCGGAAGCCTGGGGGAAAGCGAGCGATTGGAGAGATGGCTCTCCGGTGTTGCGATATCCTCGACTCCATGGCGGAGGTTGAGGCTCAACGAGGGTCTAAGTCTGTCCAGGGAGGAAAACCGGCGGAGACGGGCAAGCCAGGAGCTCGGCGCTCTTGAAGAGTCCCCGATAGAGATGCGCAATGCAAGGGAGGCCATGGAGGAGTCTGTCAAAGCGGGAGCGTCAGAGGCAGAGAAATTAGCTGAGATTAGGGCGTCCATAGAACTGCGTCTTTTGCAGACGAGAGGCGTGCTATGAGCAAGCGAACCACGACAATCCAGGTAGACATCACCGGATGCACGGACACGCACTGCAAGAGCAACAACGCCAGCATGTGCCCTCAGTTGCTACTCGGTAGCGATGGGTACAACTGGTGTAACGCCCTACAGAGCAACGTCGACTTCAGGAACCGCCTTCCTCTTCGTCTCCCCGCATGTATCGCAGGCGAGAAGCGAGAGCCGGTGACTGCCGAGAAAGAGGGAGCCTGACATGAAGATCACACTGACCCTATCCGAGCGAAACGAGGCAACAGCGGAGCCGTACTGGCTAATCCTGGACCCGCGCCAAATGCTGCGCATCGACCCAGACATGCTGGCGTCCATGGTGACAGGCCCCTTCTTTTCCAGGGAGTCCGCACAACTGGAGCTTGACTCGCACCGATACCGCTACGGGAAACGCGCCGTGGTCTACTGCATGTCTGGATACAGGAGCGATGACTACCGGAGAGCGGTCAAGGCCGCAGCGATGAAAGGAGACCCACAATGCTGACCACAACGAAACGGAAACTACGCAACCCAGGCCCAGACATCCATGGCGCGTGCAAGGGCCGGTACAAATTCCTGTGTACATGGGCACCCGAGGGCGATGACGAACCGATCTCTCTCATGGAGATCCTCGACAACAACGGGCTCGACGATGCCGTCTGGGCGCTACGAGCGTGCGACGGGTCCGAGGACCTCGCTCGGTGGTTCGCGAGGTGGTGTGCGCTGACGGTGCGACACCTATGGGAGATGCCAGAGGTGGTGGGCAGGTATCTACGGACAGGCGATCCTGCGTTGAGGGCCGCATCCTGGAACGAAGCATATGGCGCATCCTTGTACGCATCCTATTACGCATCCTGGGACGCTGCCTGGGGCGCAGCAAGGGGCGCAGCAAGGGGCGCAGCAAGGGACGCACAGCCCAACTGTCTGCGACGCCTACTCACCGATGGCATTCCCCCAGGTGACATCACCGACGGGGTCGTCGAAGAATACGGGAGGCAGCCATGAAACGAATCCTAGTCGAGTACGACATCACCGGCGCCACTGAGCGCTACTGCTACGCCGTGGACGGTGGAGCCGGGAAGTGCTATCACTGCGACCTGAACATGCAGTATCGGTGCCCGTTGTTCGGGTATCTCAGGACAGAGATTGTTGGCGAAGGCTACTACGGCGGCCGCGCCCCTGTAAGGCCCGACGACTGCCTCGCTGCGGAGAGGCGGTATGAGGAGGTTGAGGGATGCTCGCTGTAGTCGTGTCGCTACTCATAACCGCAGCCAAAGCACCCTCTCAAGAGTGCTGGAAAGGAGAATCGAGATGAAGAAAGCAATGTGCGCAATATGTGACAGGCTGGAGGCAACGACGCACGTGAACTGTGGGCCAGGAGAAGAGAACACCCCGATGTGCGGCATGTGCGCAAGGCATCATGGAGTGCTTCGAGACATAGGCGCATCTATCTCCGCTTCTGGCTCGTTCAAGCTCGGACAAGAGGACTCAGACAAGTTGATGGGCATGATTGAAGAAATGAGACTGCATCAATGCTAGCCCTACTCACAATCATCCTGCTCGCTGGTGCGCCAACCCTCTCACCAGAGTACCAGGCCGCGCTGTCCAGATGTGCCGAACTCAGCGGTGAACCCGAGGCCCTCGTGGCTACCATCATGCAGCCGAACCACGAACTGGTCCGGTATTGCACGCACTGGGAACCCACAGACGACGGGCGCGTGTGGTGCCCCAACGACAGTAAACACCAGGCGAGTTGCCGAAAGAACTGCATGAGGAAGCGACACGTCTGGCGCAACCGCCTCGACCTGGGGTTGTTCGACCTGCGATGTCCGCCGGCCAGAGTCGGTGGTGTCCCTGTCCGCGGTTTCAGCCAGTGCCGGGCGTACGGCGTCGAGCCCGAGTGCGCCATGGACCCGATGTGTGCGGCGGAAGTGGCGGCGAAGGTGATACTGGAGGCGAAGAGGTTGCCGCCGAAACCGTGTGACAGGGACAAGGCAAGGAACGCTATTGGCGCCTGGTTGGCGCACTACGCTGGTGGTGGCGAGTGCATCACGAAATGCTGCGCTGCGAGGGCGCGGCGACTTAGGAAGGCGGGAATCAAATGAAGGAGACGATCAATGAGTTGGCTCTTTTCGCAGGCATTGGAGGTGGCATCCTTGGAGGCCACCTGCTCGGGTGGAGAACCGTTTGCGCAGTTGAACGTGATGCCTACTGCGCAGCCGTTCTTGCGCAACGACAAAACGACGGATTTCTCCGGCCCTTCCCTATTTGGTCTGACATCACGACTTTTGACGGCAAGCCGTGGCGAGGAATTGTTGACGTGGTTTCTGGCGGATTCCCGTGCCAGGACATTTCGTGCGCAGGAAGCGGAGCAGGAATCGAAGGAAGCCGTTCGGGACTCTGGAAAGAAATGGCGCGCATTATCGGTGAAGTACGACCTCGCTACGTCCTCGTGGAAAACAGCCCGCTCCTTGTTCGACGCGGCCTTGCCGTGGTCCTCAGTGACCTGGCCGAAATGGGGTATGATGCGGAGTGGGGAATTATATCAGCGCAAGACGCCGGAGCTCCGCACCTCCGGAAGCGGCTGTGGCTTGTCGCTACCGACGCCAACCTCATCCATGATGACCTCACAGGACATGGAGCAGGCGAGATTCGCAGGGACCGACAAGCGAAGACCGAAGTACCACTGCGCGACACCAACGTCTTGGGACTGGAGAAGCGGGAAGGCGAGTCAAGCGACCCTGGAGAAGAACAGCAGACCACTGAGCGAGCAGGTTGGTGGGAGTCTGAACCCGACGTGGGTCGAGTGGCTGATGGAATTCCCTATCGGGTGGACCGACTTAGGGGGCTCGGAAATGCCCAGGTTCCGAGCGTGGTGCGACTTGCATGGGGTGAGTTAACTGTGCGCTGCGAGGGCGCGGCGATTAAGGAAGGCGGTGAAATGATGGGATACGACTACGAGCCAGAGTGCCAGACGTGCGAGCATCGGAAGGAGGTGTGGGATGGAACGACAGACCCGGAGCCATGGATAGACAGATGCGACCTGGATGAACGAATCGAGATCCTGGTCTACTGGGACCACTTTGAGACCCCACCCGGCTGCCCGCTGTTGCTGGAACGGGTGAATGAGATGGTGGAGAAACGACTGAAGGGAGGAAGGGATGAAAACTAAGTACAAGATAACGAAGCCACAAAGAATTAGTATGAATAGCCCCGCCTGGAAATTGGCAAAAAGACGGATGCAGAGAATAAAGGAACTAAAGAGTGCAGAATTCGCAGCTAGGATGGCAATATATGAAAACACCTCACATATGAGGTGTTTCTGATTTCTTGAAGCGGGAGACCGCAAGGAGGTGACGCCATGACGAAACGCTACGGACCCAAACCGATAGGCGGGAAGCCAAAGAGCTTCAGTGCAGAGGTGAATGATCTCATTGAGGAAATCAAAGAGGGCCAATTTGGAGATGGTGCCGTTGACACCATCGTCGAGATGCCACCCATTGACATCCAGGAAGGGATTGCTGCGGCGTATTATATGTGCCAGGTTTGCGACGCCATGACCGAGCAGGAGGCCAAGCAGAGAATCGCCGACAAGGCCAACGAGGGACTACCCGTGCCGGTCTGGACGGTGGAAGACTTCGAGGTGTACGAACATGAAGACGGCGGCTGGTTCTGTCGTGACGTGCTTGTTTCCACGGATGGCGTGCTTTCCGTGGAAGACATCCTCCCGCTGGCAGACGAGTCAAAATGGGTCGGCTACTCGCTGCTGGAAGACCTGGTGGAAAACGGCGCCAAAATCCCGCACGACCGCGTCATCCGAGAGCAGGCAGAGGAAATCGAGCGGCTGAGAGAGGCTGTGAGCGTGAGGGACACAAGGAGCACACAAACACACATCCTACTCGATGGAAAGAGTTCTACCACCTGCCGATATTGCGGGATGCCTCCGGAGAAGTGTATGCCTGATTGCCCGCGAGCGACCCATCCGCTGGAGGGCAAGCCATGACCATCACCTGCCCGAAGTGCATGTCTGAATACGTCATGCGCTGTCTCCCGGACTCTGTACGGTGCGGGAAGTGTGGTGCATCGCTTGACCTGAAGTGGAAGTGCAAGGTGAAGTTGGTTTCAGTCCCGACGAAGAAGGGGGTGGCCTGATGCTAGCAATCCAAAGACGAGACGGAAGATGGTGGCGCTCTGGCGGTCAACGAGATGACGGAACAACGAGATGACGGAACAACGACTGAAGGGAGACCGCAAGGAGGTGACGCCATGATACCAGAATGCGATGGATGCCCATGCTGGAGACAGGACGAGTTCGACGTATGGCATTGCGGACGACCCGAGAAGTGTCCTCTCCCGATACGCAACGGAGAGCTCCCGCACAAGTGCCCCGTGTGTTGGGGGTTTGGCAAGATTCAAGACCCGGCCCCTGTCGGGATTGCAATCAACACAATCGACTGCCCGGCCTGTGGTGGCACGGGCGTACTTTGGAGGTGACGCCATGAACTTTGGGCTAATCAGGGTGAAAGGATCAAGGCGGTGGCATGTTGCCGCACCAAACAAGGCGTCTTCAACGCCCGGGTCTATGCCGGTGCTGTGCGAAGACCTAGGAATACCCAGAAGCGTCATCGAGTTTTCTGAGTCTGGCTTCGAGCCGAAGATAGGTGAGGACGATGAGTAAAAACAAAGTGAAGCCAGTCGAAACGAAAGAGGAATCTGCGGCAGCGTATGTGGCTCTCCTTGCGAGCACAGCAGCCGAAAGGGCGCAGATTTTGGGCGAGTATGCTAGGAAGAAACTGGCCTGCGTGATGCGGGAAGAACGTCCAGACGACGGGAAGAACTGCGCCACTGAAAAGAGCAGAGACCATCCACCGCTGTTCAGCGAACTCCGTGAGAACCTTATTCTGGTGCATGAAGCAATGAACACCATCCAACAGATCCTGGGAAGGGTAGATATCTAGGGGTTCGGTCAATGGTTATCGATACCATGGCCGGCCTGTCCGGTTTCGAGTTCCGCCTTTTTGATGAATCAAGGCGGAGTGTCCGGAGGCCTCACGGTGAGGCCTCCGGATCGTTTCTTTGGCGAGCTGAGGGGGATGCAAATGATCAATATACTCGATGTCGCAGGGATGGGCTTCAAGGAAAAGCTCAAGCTGTTTCGGGATGCCTCCGGTTATTCGTCCGGTTGGGCTCCCCAATGGTTGATTGAATTCAGAAAGGGATCGTTGTTGATCTATCGGCATCGAGAGGGAGCTCTCGCCGCCGGTTTGGCCACTTGCAACGAGGAAGTGAGAGGAATCGTCCGGATCGATATCTATGTGGACAAAAAGCGGAGGTTGATGGGGATCGGGTCGAATCTGCTCACGGCTGCTCTCAAGCTCTACGATGGTCGGGATTGTTTGGTCGATCTCTATCCGGAGAATCTGGCCGGGCAAGCTCTCTCATCCAAGGTGAGCAAGGACAGGAGAGCTCCTCGATGCAAGGACCTCGAGGCGTTGAAGTTTGAGGAGGCTCCCGACCCGGCCGATTTGGTGATGGACGATCTCGCAAGGACGATTGCCAGGAGGTTTGCCTCGGCTTTGGAGATTCAAGGTCAAGTGATCCGCAAGGTCCTCCCGGTCGGTTGGGCTCTCACGCTCGAGACGGTCTCCGGAGTCGATGGACCGATGAGCTATTGGAGACCGACTCCGCCGACGCCGTTCCGGGTGATGGAGCATCCTGGGGTTCCTGCTAACAACATCGTCTTGGTTCTCAATGGTGACATCATATCGGCCGATGAACTCAACCGTCGAATCAAGGCGGCTCTTGAGGCTCTCCCAAAGGAGGGTTGAGGAATGAAGCATCCATGGTTCAAATTCTTTGGGGCGGATTGGTTCCAAAGCGACGCAAGGACACTCGGGACCCCGGAGGAGAGAGCGGTCTATATCGACCTACTGGCGATGGCCTGGGGGTCTCCGGTTCCCGGATATCTCGCCGGAGGGAGCGTTGAGGCTCCTCGCTACTATTCGAGGGATCAGATCGTTGGAAAACTCACGACACAACATCTCGGCTTTGAAGCGGTCAGGTCGACCTTGGAGGGGTTGGAGGCCGGCGGATATTTGGCCGAGGATGGAGATGGGTTGTTGTTCCAACCTCAATCCCTCGAGCGTGCAACCCTGGAAGGTGAGCTCTCCGACAAGCGGAGAAAGGCGGCCTTTGAGCGTTGGAAGCGGGAAAGAGAGCGGAGCTCGGAGGGAGGCCGGAAGAAGAAAGCGAGCAAAGCAAGTGCATTGCACGATGCATCAGATTTGCAATGCAAAAGCGATGCAACGAGCAAAGCAATTGCAATCCCCCAGAACCAGATCCAGAACCAGATCCAGAATCCCATATCCATCCCCCAGGTCTCCGACGCCGGCGAGGGGGAGGTTGAGGTCGATTTCTCGGGGATACTGGAGACGTGGAATACTTACACCAGGAGGAGCGGGAAGTCGATCGGTTCGATGACTGACAAGAGGAAATCGATGCTGCTGGAGAGGGTTGTCGAATATCCGGAGGCCGGATCTCCTCGATGGTGGATTGACCATTTGAGCCGAGCCAACCTATCGATGATTCTCTTTGCACGTTGGTTTAGCTTCGATTGGTTGATCGGGTCTCCGGAGCCGTTCGATCGGTTCGCTCAAGGGGGATATGCTCTCCGAATGTATGAGGACGAGGAAACGCAAGGGGTCAATGTGAGCCAGTGGCCTTGGATTTCTCAATATCGAAAGGTCTTTGGGGTCGACCCGGGGGATCTCTCATCGCTGGATCATTCGAGCCTTTGCTCTCGGGTGTGGAAGGCAAGCCGGGAGGACCCGACCGACCAAGACGTGTGGACCTCGATCTTCGAGCGAGTCTCGGAGGCGAGAGGGGTTGTCGAGTTCGGGGAGATCGCCGCAAACATCGAGCAATGGGTTGGGGCACAACCAGGAGGGGCAGACCATGATCATCATTGAGGAGGCTGGATATGTTGTCGGGGAACCTCCGAGAAACGAGAGAGAGCGTGAGCTCTTCGATGATGGGATGAGGCATGCTTTGATGAGGGTCCTCTCGATGGCCGACGCTCCCGGGAGGAAGGTGACACGGACAACGCTTGTCGGATATTTCCGGAGGCAGAAAGAGCATCTCGAGGATATGCATCGAGGAATCAGGAGGGGCGTGTGATGCCATACGATTATGATCCGGAGTGTGACGGGTGCGAGCATTGAGAGAGGGATTTCGACGGGGAATGGTCGGATGATCATCCGAATATAGACCATTGCGCTCTCGATCCAAGGGTTGAGATTGTTGTTTATGCGGATCACGTCGATACTCCACGGGGGTGTCCGTTGATCATGGCGGAGGTTGCAAAGATGGTCGATGAGAGGATCAGAAAGGCGAAAGAGAACCAGGGGGTGAGAGATGGGAAACAACACTAAATCGGCGATCTATGGGCCAAAGATGGCGCTCTCGGTCCTCCCAAAGCCGAGCGGAAGCTCCTATCGTTGTCCGCGGTGCAAGATCATCTATTTGCCTCGATGGCGATGGACTGAGGCCGGTTGGGAGCTTGTGAGTGCAAGCGATGATCTCGATGTCCATCTCCTATTTTGCAGAGGATGACTGCAAGATGGTAAGTGATTCAGGAGGATGGCCGAGCTCCAATGACCTTTGGGAATACTGGATCGGACGATCACGGACAGAGCTCCGACTCTTGGAGATTCAGGCGTCTTCTTTGATGGCCTCCGGGAGATGGATGGAAGCCGCTTTGATGACGCCGGAGATACTTATCAAGGCATCGATTCTCGAAAAGGTTTTGGAGCGTTTCGGGCGTGAAAGTAGTCCGATTTGGTCAATTTTCGGTGGAAAGCCATCAAATATGATGACGTTTCGGTTTGATGATCACAAGCCAAAGAGTATCAACTGAGGGGGTCGAGATGCTGGATCGGAAAGCAATGGGTCGGAGCGCAAGGAAGAAAGGCCAGGGGTTCGAGCGGGAGGTTGTTTTGATGGCGAGGGAGGCCGGAGTCGATGCCGAGAAGCCGAGGGGGAGCGGGTTCGGAGGTACCGACGTTTACATCATGGGTCGACGGGTCGAGTGCAAGCGGCGAGCCGGAGGAATGGGAACAATCTATCGATGGCTAGAGGGAATGTGGGCCGTGGTCTATCGGGCCGACCGTGAGGATGCATTGGTCACACTTAGACTCGGAGACCTCCTCGAGATCCTTGCGATGCTCCAGGGGGAGCCAGGAGCTCAGGGAGGGTCGAATCAAGAGGGGGCTCCCCCCTGTGGAATGGCTACCGGGGTCCCCCGGACAGTCAAAAACATTCCCAGAATAAATTGCGCTCTATTGAAAGGGGCCTCCCAAAGCTCCCCGGATGGACAGAATCGGGATTGACGGCTAGCATGATCCCGGAGGATCCATGAGCTCAGGTGTCCTCAGAAAGATGATGGGAAAGGCGCTCCCAAAGGACCTCGCCAGAATCTTCAGAAAGATTGAGGACCTCAACGATCGGGAGGCCGTCGAGGTTCAGCGTGAGCTCCTGTCGGCGATGATGATCCAGGCGGCCGAGAATGCGGCAAGCTCCGATGATGAGGTTCTCAAGCTGGCCTGGAATTCCCAGGTCCTCACGCTTGCAAGGGAGCTCCGCAAGCTCGTAACGGTTTCCGTCAAGGCGGCTCCGGCAAAAGCGAGCAAATACAACATCACGCTCAAGCGGTCCAAGGATCCGGTGCCAAAATAATGGAGCTCGCTCTCGACATCTCTCTCGGGATCCCGTCGGACTTTTCGGCCGAGGATTACTATCCGCCGCTCCCGGAGCAAGAGGAGTTTCTGCTATCGGGAAAGAAACATCGTCTGGCTCGATGGGGGAGAGGGTTCGGAAAGACGCTCACGGTTTGGAGAGCAACAACGATCGCTCTCTTTCAATATCCCGGCATCCGGTGGTTGTACTGCGCTCCGATCAACCGGACGTTTCAGGATGCGACCTATCCGGCCATCGAGCAAGATCGCATTATCTGGAAAGCATTGACGGGCGAGGATTTCGTCAAGAGCTGGAACAAACAGGTTGGGATTCTTCGACTCCACAATGGATCTAGCGTCACGTTCCGGAGTGCAACCAACATCGACGGCCTCCGGGGGGGGACCTATGGAGGAGCCTCTTTCGAGGAGCCTGGGTACATAGACGGTAGCTCAACCGCTTGGACCTCGTTTGCTCCGACGCTCCGAGGTTGGGGGCCGCAGTCGATCATAGCAGGGGGAACGCTGTCGGAGTTCGGAGGGATGCTCAACGTCTTTGTTGAGCTCGCCGCTCAACGGCCGGATTTGTGGTATTCGAGCATCGCCGCAACGGAGGACAACCCATTCTTTCCTCGGGAGCCGCTCGATCTC
>Ga0268280_1000632_pt1 | contig 27783 bp, 31 predicted proteins | sample saktaG_9_FD_190139 | JGI IMG/M metagenome (GOLD analysis project Ga0268280, IMG submission 190139) | Saline water microbial communities from Sakinaw Lake, British Columbia, Canada - sak_2011_5_24_40m | ecosystem: Environmental > Aquatic > Non-marine Saline and Alkaline > Saline ...
CTTTAATGCTCTCAATATTCAAGATTCTCAAAGGGGCATTCCAGTTGTTTTAATTGGCAATAATTATCTTATTGGCGATAGTCCCATTATTGAAAATTTAAACAGTTTAATAGAACAAAATAAAGAGGCAGAATGCCCAAGTTTAGAAATTACAAATGGAGAAGGGGAAGCAGGTGATGTATCCCCGATGGAAAAATTGGGTTCACTATCTTTATTAACCGTAATCGGAGGAGCCTTAGTCGATTCAATTAATCCTTGTGCTATCGCAGTATTACTCATCTTAATGGGAGCCTTACTTGTTACAGGAGATAAAAGGAGAGCACTTAAGGCAGGTTTAGCATTTACTATCTCTATTTATATTGCCTATTTCTTATTTGGTTTGGGTTTATTTTCAGCAATTCAGATTTCAGGATTATCTTATTGGTTTTATAAGGTAATAGGAATCTTGGCAATAATTATTGGATTAGCTAACCTTAAGGATTTCTTTTGGTATGGCGGGGCAGGTTTTGTTATGGAAATCCCAAGGGGATGGAGACCTAAACTAAAAGAAATGCTTGGAAAAGTCACATCTCCCTTAGGAGCTTTCTTAATGGGTTTTGTTGTTTGCTTATTTGAATTACCCTGCACAGGAGGACCCTATATTGTAATTCTAGGTTTACTTGCAGACAGAATGACTATGTGGGCTTCGATTCCGCTATTATTACTTTATAATTTAGTGTTTGTTTTACCCTTGATTGTTTTAACATTGTTAATTTATTCAGGATTGGCTAATGTTGAAAAAGCAACAAAATGGAAAGATAACAATTTAAGAATATTGCATTTAATCGCAGGGTTAATCATGCTTGCCCTGGGGATATTAATCACCTTTGGATTTGTTTAAAAAACAAAGCGTAGAAAATCCCCCCATGTAAATGCCAAATTTTAACCGACGAGCTAACTCCTTAAAGTTGAGGCTTTGGAAAACGTCCGTTTTTCTGTAACTAAAGATAGCTTTTTTAAGTATGAATTATTGATTAAACAATGGCAGACATGTCAGAGAAAGAAACAAGAGAAGAAGTAATTAATCCACAATTAGAAAAAGCAGGTTGGAAAGGCAATCTTAAAAAATACATTAAAGAAGAAGTTAATTCTGTCAAATCTAATTTTAAAATAAATGAATTTATTTTCAAAGATGCGAATATTGAAAGAGGAGTGGATAGGTTTATTGATTAATTGCTCTTAGCAGATGACAATAGTCCACTCGCAGTTATTGAAGCAAAAAAGTCATCATTAAGTTTTTACAAAGGAAGAAACAATTGATTTTATGAGGAAAAATATCAAAAAAGTTAAGTTTTATACTATAAAAGGCAGGAAAATAGGAAATAAAGGAATTAAAATTATCAAAGATTTCCTAAAAAATAAACAAGCATTTAAGTCGTAATTGAAAATTAGGAGAAATTAGAGAAAAAAGCAACCAAACAGTATAAACCCAAAAAAGCACCAAAAATACAATGATAATAGAGCTAATAATTGCACTTATCGTCGGCGTTATGGTGGGGACTTTTACAGGCATAACTCCTGGAATTCATATTAACCTTGTTTCTGCACTTCTCCTAGCGACCACAACTACTTTTCTTTTAGGAATACAACCCCTTGCACTAGTTATATTTCTGGTGGCAGTAGCAATAACCCACACTTTTGTAGATTTTGTTCCTTCTATTTTTTTAGGAGCGCCCGATGAAGATAATTTTTTATCCATTTTACCGGGACATCAAATGTTAATAAAAGGAAACGCATATTCAGCAGTTATTTTAACTCTTTATGGAAGCCTAATTGCGATTGGTTTAATTTTGATCCTAACCCCTCTTTTCTTATTCTTCCTTTCCAAGGTTTATCCTTATGCTCAAATAGTTATGCCCTACATTTTACTAATCGCTTGTTTCTTCTTAATATATTTTGAGAAAAACAATCGCCTGATGGCGATTATAATCTTCTTGCTTGCGGGATTTTTAGGTTATGCTACCTTAAATTTACCCATAAAAGAAAATCTTTTACCAATGTTTACTGGTTTATTTGGAATTTCTTCTTTAATCACTTCCATAGTAAAAAAACAGAAAATACCATCTCAAAAAATTATTCCCCTAAAGAATATCACATTACCTAAGAAAAGTTTCTTGAAAGCAATATCTGCTTCAATAATTGCTTCTCCTTTATGTAGTTTTCTTCCAGGCTTAGGAAGCGGCCAAGCAGCAGTAATTGGAAGCGAGGTAATTGGCGAGCTAAATCAAAAAGAATTCTTAATTTTATTGGGGGCAGTAAATACTCTTGTTGTTGGTTTATCTTTTATTACTCTTTACACAATAAATAGAACCCGAACAGGAGTTGCAGTAGCAATAAGTAAATTAATAGATTTAACACTGGGGGATATTTATGTTATAATAGCAACAATAGCTATTGTGGGTTTGCTCTCTTTTTTTATAACCATAAAAATATCTAAGTTATTTGCAAGAAGGATAGATAAAATTAATTATAGGAACCTTTCATTAATAATAATTGCCATTCTAGTTGCAATCATCTTATTCTTTACAGGTTGGCTTGGTCTACTTGTAGCCCTTATTTCTTCCTGCTTAGGATTAACCTGTATTCTTCTAGGCATAAGAAGAACTCATTTAATGGGATGTTTACTAATTCCGGCTTTGTTGTTTTATTTGTAATTATCATAATAAGAAACTTTAATAAACTGAAAAGAATTAAATAAAAGATGCTCCAATTTATTTCAAATATTATTTTGGGTTTAGTTTTAGTTCTATCTCCCGGCCCAGCTATTATAGAAGTAATGAATAGGGGTCTAAAAGAAGGATTTGATAAATCTTTGTTATCTGTTCTTGGGATAATGATATCTGAATTAATTTGGTTTTCATTAATTATATTTGGATTAACTAAGATAGCAAGTCCAAAAATACAAATGATTTTAGGAATCTTTGGTGCTTGCTTTTTAGTTTATTTAGGAATTAGTTATCTTTTAGAATCTGTAAAAAATAAAGAATTAAAAATTACAAAACTAAAGAAAAACCCCATCTTGACAGGATTTTTATCAAATTTTTTATCTCCCGTAAATGCAGTCATGTGGATAGGCATAATTGCAGCAGCAATAAATTTAGATAAAAGTATTTTTGCTTTGTCGGGCTTACTATGGGGCATTTTAGGGAGTTATGTCTTGGTTGCTCTGGCTTCATTATTAGGCAAAAGAATATTCAATGAAAAAATAATAAAAATAATTTCAGCCATATCCGGCGTTATTCTAATAATATTTGCAATAATTATGTTTCTAAGAATATTGTAGAAGCAGAGCAACATAGAAACTACTGTTCTCAAAGAAATAAAGAAGGTTATTATGGAATTATAAAATAAAAATTTAGTTCATAGAGAACATCCAAAGAAGAAAAGAACCGCAGATTAATACAACAATCAAGCCAATAATCCATAAAATCTTTTTTTTCAGAGAAAGACCGATAATAAAAGAAATAATCCCCAGAATAGTTAAAATTATTGAAGTTAATCCAAAATAGGATTCTATTGCCATATTTCTCCTAAGAAAGACTAATATAAAAACCCTTCCAAGGGTCACATAAAACTTTCAAACATTATCAACCTAGCCCTTAACAAAATCCCCAAGCCCGCTTTGCTTCTCGGTTTCTTTGCCAAATATGCTTTCGATATATCTTCGTGTTAAAAGTAAGTTTTGTTTAATATAACTTGGAACAGCATAAGTATTCGCAAGTTCAGTAGCTGGCTCAAGATATTTTACAATACTGCCATAAGAAATTGTAAAGATTATTTTACCACCACATTTGCTGCACTTTCCAGCAAGTGGCGGACGCCTAAATTTAGTATTACAAGCAACACATCTAAACTCTTGCTCACAAAATTTTCTTAAATTACCTCTTAAATCCCTCATAAAATGCCTGTCAATAACAAGTCGAGCAACATCACTTGCATCAACAGCCCTTAATTTAACAACCAAATCCATCTGGGCTCTAACTTTTTCAGCCATATTTGGAATTGTTTTATAGGAAGAATTAGTCATCCCATTATTAAAATCATCAGTGTCATGAGTAAATCCGATATTAGTGAAAGGACATATCCCCTTTGCTAACCTTTGTTTGACATTATCTATCTTCACTTCACTTGAATGATGACCGCCTTGCTCTGCAAGCTCATATAACTCTAAAGGATAATTCCCACACATCTCTAAATCTAAAATTTGATCATCGACTTCACCAGCCCTAATTCTCGCGTTTAAAACAAGCGGCGCATCTTGAGTTCCGCCTCTATGAGAAGGTAAAAATTGTCTTGAAAAATTAATTAAAGTATCCAAAAGCATCATTACTGCAAGTTCATCACCATCACAATCTCTACGACAAGCAGCATGAATATATGGTGAAGCAAAAATAGTTTGGGTTTTACTAAATCCAATTATTCTAGAGACAACACAAGCACAATTATGTGGAGAAATACAAACCGTAAGCTGACCAATCAAGTCCTCTTTTTTCCGAACATTATAAAATGGTTTTAATTTATAAAACTTAACGAGTAAATCATCGATAAAATTACAGATCCTAATAAAAACATCATCACCTCTTTCATCAAGCGTATCTGGACAAGCAGAAAGAAGAATATCGTGTGGCTTGAGCTCAAGAATCTGGTCTTCACTTACTAGGGGCTTTCCATGAATATCTTTTTCATAACCCAAAGTAATTAATTTTTCAATTGGTGCAGATGCTTCTTTAGGTTTAAAATGAGTAATCGGAGATTCTGTACCATCATATCTTATTGTTCCATCTTTATTTACACACAAGCTATGCCTTGCCCTCAAGATTCCCTTGGCAAGATGTTCAGGAATATGATTTTCATTACTTGTTCCCTTTACACCCTTAATTAGAATAGGAACCTGATCCTTATCAACATCAACTAAATTATATGCTTTTTTAAAATAATGTTTCATATCTATTTTCCTATTAGAATATCTTTGACCTACCTTATGTTCTGGACAAATTCGAGTATCAAACTTTGCCTTACATTCCCTACAATAATACATTGCTTTTGTTGGACTGTTACAATCTTCACATCTAAAATAAATTGTTTCCTTATTACAGGTGTTGCAAAAATAAATCGGGAATTCTGCTTTTACTTCCCCTAATTCAAAAGCAGTATTAACACTTCTAAACCTACCTCCTTCTTCTGCAACAGGAAAAAGAACACTTGGACTACCAATTAACTTTCTTAATTTTGCTTTTTCGGGCCTACCCATTCTACTTCCTATGAATGTTCCTGCCTTATCCCTAATTTTATACTTAGAAACGAGATTGATTAATTCTAAAATCTTTTTTTCTTTGTTTTCTTCAGTAGAAAAAAGAGAAATAATATTATTTATCTGCAAGTCTATTTTTTTAGAGTTTAATTCAGAAATATTCTCACTTATTCCTAAATTCAAAAGCAAAGTCTTAGCATTATCTTCTGAAATAACTAAATTTTCTATTGTTACTTCATGTTCTACCCCCAACAGTTCTAAAGCTCTTTTGGCCTTAGAAAATTTTTCCCTATTCGCTTCCCTATAGGGCAAAACTATCTTTCCTTCAGAGATAATCGTATTTAAAAGATAATACAAAAGTTCTAAAATTAATTCTTTCTCGACCTGTGTCCAAAACAAAATCAACCTGGGATGAAGAGAAACACCATATGTCTTGCTTAATTCTAGTGCTTTTTCAAAACTAACTTTAAAAGGATCAATCCCGAGAGCCGCATAATCCTCTTTTTTTTCTAAAAGAACTTTTTTTAATTCAAGTTCCCACCACTCCTCAACGTAACCAGCTTTAATTAAATCATAGTTTCTATTTAAAACGTCTCCAAAAGGAAAAAGAATATCTCCAAAATAAATAATCTCTTCCACATCCGAGTAAATTCTTCTAGATTCCGCAAAATCATAAATCTTTCTTACGCTTCCATTCTTTAATTTTACTATTGGCCCATCTATAGAATCGCAGGAAGTAATAATACACCCCTTTGTTGGTTTTTCAATTTTTAATTGTGTTCCTGTTGATAAAAATCCATTAGAAATACCCATTGTTGCAGGATGAACAGAAGTTGCTGAAAAACCTGCCACCCTACTCCTCCCATATCTAAATCTAAAACCACCACTTCTTGAGGGGTGACCAAAAACAGGCCTTCCTGCCACTAAATCTTTAATGTAAGTTGGACTTGTATCTGTGCTTCCTTTTTCTCTCTTCTTATGAATAATTAAGTATTCATCTAAAAATGCCCAATCACTAATCTTAAATCCTTTTGCCTGTAAGCCCTTCAATAACCTTTGTGCCTTCTGTGCCTTCTGTGCAAGCCCTTCTGCTAAAACCAAACACAACCCACCCCTAATAAAATTAGTCTTGACCCTAGGCAAATCTTTAAAATTACTTACTTCTCTTTGTTCGGTTGGTTCTCCTGAAATTTGAATAGGTAAATTTTTAGCTAAAAAAGTAGTTTCTTCCTCTGTTGGAAAATACTGCAAATTAGTGACCCTTTCATGATAATCAACTACTTCTGTAACAAATCTCTTTACTTCTTTCTCGTCTGGATCAAATTTAGCATACCCAAAAGTTTCCCTTATATAATCAATTAAGATTAGGGCCATACAAGCAGCAGTTGTTCCTGCACTTCTTATGGGTCCTGAAAAATAAGGAACAAAATATTCTTTTCCCCCGTTATTTTTTTCTATTTTTAATTCAGTAAATCCTTCAATAGGGCTAGATACTACTCCAAGGGTTGCATAGGCGAAACCAACCCTAATTCCGGCTTCCATTGCCTGCAACAAACTTTCAAATTTGCAAAACTTTTCTTTAGCGATTTCTTCTGCAATTCTAAATACAACACCATAATCTAACTGTCCAAACTCTTTTTCTAGTTCTAAAATTCTTTTTATTATTCTTTCATCATTTATTTGAGGGTATAAAACACTAATCAAACCAACTACTTTTTCAGCAAGAGTTCTAGCAAGCGGAATTTCTACTTTATCCTGTGGATCAAGTCCTTTTGCTCTAGCTTCTTCAGCAATGCCATAACAAACCCTAACTTGATCTTCAAGTTCTTGAAAGTATTTATTCATATTTGTCATTTTTATCTTTTTCTTTTAATTATTTTTTTAGTTTATTTTTTTTAATTAAGTAAAATCCAAGATTTTAATTTCTCTTGTTTTTAAATTTAACATAGGAACCTTACAGGGGTCTGGAAAGTTTCCAACTTTTTCCTCAAACAAGGTTTGGCTCTGCCAACAAGAACTGCAAATTATTAAAGTATTATTATACATATCAATATCAGTTCTATGCATGTCTCCTGTTGCAACTATATCCGGAGGTTCCTTTATAATCAACATATCCTCCTTATCACTAGGGACATAAACATTACCCGAATGCATTGGGCTTAGGTGTCTATGCCTTAACATGTATTTAACAACTTTTGAAGGATTTTTATTAGCCTGATTTTGTCTTAAATCCTCAATCTCATCAATCCAGCCATGCATACTCGCACCATGATACATTACAACCTTAAATCCGGGCCTTTTTTCATTAGAGTCTACTTCGATCATAGCAGGATTACTTACTAAAAAAAGATTACTCATCTTAGTTAATTCAGGAGCGAATTCTTCGTCAATTGGAGGTTGGGGTTCAGGAACCCGAACAGCATCATGCTGCCCCGGGCACATAATCATAGTAATGTTTTTAGGAACCCTCTCGAGTAAAAGAGAAAGTGCCTTATATTGTTCTTTAATATCTTTAATAGTTAACAAAGGTTCTTGACCTGGATAAATCCCAACTCCATCAACATTATCACCCATTATAAATAAATATTTTATTTTTTCAACCTTTTCCTTCATTATAGGGTCCTCTATATCTCCATTAAGCCAATTTAAAAATTTGTTAAAATTAGCCTCTAAAAACAAAGTAGAACCCATATGTATATCTGAGATAAATAGAGCATAACTCTCTTCTTCAGATCTCTTTTTCTCAGCAACAAAACTATCTGCAAAGAATAAATCATTAACAAACACCAAGTCCCCATTACCAGAACACCTGAATCCAACCATATCGTCGATAACAACTTCTTTCGCTTTTTCAAAAACTTCTTTTTTATCCGAACTCACTAAGGCATTAATCTTGCCGGTTAAATCTTCAATTTCAAGGATAATATTTTTATTTTTAGTTATTCTTTTACTTGAAACTAACCCTATGAAAGAAAAACTTCGATTTGCACCGATCTTATTTATTGAAACCAAATTAGAAAGTTCCTTTCTTTGCATTAAAATATCCTTGAAAAAATTATACCTATTCCTAAAATGAAGAACAAAATCCTTCACCTCTATTCTTTTGTAGGGAATTATATTTGAAGAGAGAATCTTCACGGCTGGATGTTTTTTCTTCAGGTTAAACATTATCTTATCTTCTTCTTCTTTTTTCTTACTCATAAAAGGATTAAAGATAAAAAAAGAATCTAAAAGAGCTTTTTGTTCTGGACGAGAAGAAACAAAAAAAGCACGAATTTCATTTAAATTGAGTTCAAATAGTTTCTTAGAAATAATTCGCTGTTTAGTCAAAGCAAAAAGATGACCTAATATTTGTTCACCTAGATTATTGTCTGCTAATTTTACAAAAAAATCAACTATATCTTTATCTAAAAGAAATCCTTTTTTTGCAAAAGTCTTGATTATATTTTCGTTTGTTTCCATGTTAAGCCCCCTGATTGACTTTGTTCTTTTAAAGCAATTAACCAGGTTAAGACTACTTGTTGAAATTATTTTTAACTTTTTAAATAAATCTATAAAATAATATAGTAATTATCTTTAAAGCCCTAATGAATCTCCCAATATCTCTTTAATTTTTTCGATTATGCCAGAAGGAATAGCCAATTTAATCTCCTTGGTTCTTCCATATCTACCCTTACTTATAACTTTTGCGTTAATTATACCAAGCATATCAAATTCAGAGAGTATATCGCCTACTCTTCTCTGAGTTAAAATTTCCATATTTATTTTTTTGCATAAATCCTGATAAACGTTATAAACATCTCCTGTAAAAATCTTCCCATCATTGTCATCAAAAAGCTGCTTTTGTTTAAGAGTAGTATTTTTACCTTCTTCTAAATCAATAATTGCTTGTAAAACCGCCTGAAATTGCTTTGGTTCTGTTTCTACAATATCTAAAATCTTGTCTCTTTCTATCTTATGATTAGCTTCATCTATATGTTTGGTCCCTATTTTTTTATCTCCATTTCTTTCAGCAACTTCCCCAGCTACCCTCAATAAATCTAAAGCCCTTCTAGCATCCCCATGTTCCCTAGCAGCAAAAGCAGCACACTTAGATAAAGCAGCAGGGTCTATGGCCCCATCTTTAAATGCCTCATTAGCTCTCTTAATTAGAATCCCTTGAAGTTGAAGGGCGTTATAGGGTGGAAAAACTATTTCTTCTTCACCGAGACTACTCTTGACCCGTGGATCTAAATTTTCTAAAAACCTAAGATCATTACTAATTCCCACTATGATAAACTGGGTTTTTGTCAATTCACTGTTTAGTCTAGTTAAAGTATATAAAAAATTATCTGAAATTTTCTTCACCAATTGATCTATTTCATCTAAGATTAAAATAAATAATCTTTCATTAGAATTTTGAAGTAAATTAAGGAACCTAGTATAAACTTGACCTGTAGGTAAACCTGTTGCAGGAACTTCTCCGCCTAATTGTTTAATCAATTCAGCAAGCATTCTATATTCCGTATCTGCTACTTTTTTCAGTTTACAATTAATGTATTCTATTCTTAAGGGAAATTCTTCTTTGGCTCTTTTTAATAATTCATCTTTCACATATTGTACAGTAAGAGTCTTTCCGGTGCCTGTTTTCCCATAAATGAATAGATTAGAAGTTTTCTGACCAATAAGAGAAGGAGCGAGTATAGAAGCAACGACTTCAATTTGTTTATCTCTGTATAAAATTTCATTAGGAGAATAATTAGATTGTAAGACTGCTTTATTTTTAAAAAGAGTTCTAGAATTTATTGAATCAAAAATTTTATCTATTTTTTCCATCTTTTTTATTTTTTTAATATTAGTTTAATAGTTTATTTATTAGAGGTTATATAAACATAGTTGCTTTTGTGAATATATTTGCTAACCTATATTTCCCATAGAGTATTCCTTTAGATTAAGATTACCCAACGAGAAAAAAGAAAGATAGTTTATAAAACAATGTTTTCACTCAAAAGAAAGAACACCTCCTTTTCGCTTGGAAAAACAAAAAGAGAATAAATAAAAGTAAAAAATGAAATAAAATAAAAAAGAGACTCTCACACCCCTAGATAACCACTGGAGAACAAAAAATTAGACTTTACATTTCTCGAATGCTCAAATTTATGAAATAATTTTACTAAATTATTACTTTTATTAATTTTTTTTAATTTAATCAAAACTACTTATTTAATATATATTATATATTATATATATTATAATATATATACTATACTATACTATATATTTATAAATAAAAAAATAAAATAAAATAAAATAAAAATATGTTTTATAAAGATTATTATAACTTCTATGAGAAATCATAGGGTGGGTGTCTTTCAGTAAATTCCTTCTATTTTATTATAATAACACGATTATAGAAATATTTATAAAGACGCTTTTGATATCTTAGACTATGGCAATAGAAAAAAAGGCATTTAAAGAGTTATTAGGTAAGCTAATTGTAACAAAAGAAGGTAAAAGATTAGGAGTTGTTCAAGATATTACTTTTGAAACAAGGACAGGCGAACTAATACATGTCGTTGTAAAAGATCCTACGCCCTATACTAGAAGCATTAATTTAGAAAAAACAGCAGAAGGAGAAACTCTTATTCCTTATAATGCTATAATCGCAATAGGTGATTTCCTTGTTATCTCTGAAGAAGATTTAGTTTAATATCTTTTTCTCAAAATCTTCTCCTTTCATCCTTTTCTTCATCACTCTAATCAATGAAAACATCCAAAAAACAGCCTTCTACTACCTCTAAATCTCTTTGGGAGATATTGGTTCCTAAGTATTCTAATGAGGGTGTAGAATTTCCCCTCACCCATCATCAAGAATGGGATAAAAAGGTGAGAAAATTAACAGGTGGCTTGACTATTTTAAAAAAAGCAAAGGGACAATGGGTTAATCTTGAAGGTAAGCTCTTCTCTGAGGATATGATTCCCGTAAGAATTCATTGTTCTGAACCCATAATTTCTGAAATTATTGATTTAACATTAGGTCATTATCACCAAGAAGCAGTTTTAGCCTATGAAATTAGCGAAAGGGTTATTTTAAGGTATAGAAAACAATAATCTTTAAAAACCACGATTATTACAACATTATATGAGGATAATCGGATTAACATTAAGTAAAATTTCAGTAGAACAAAAAGAGCCTATCAAAGATAAACTAGAAATTAAAGCCGGATTAAATATTTCGGATATAAAGAAAGAAACACTAGGTCTTTCTGATAAAAATTCTCTTAGAATCGAATTTGTTTATACTGTAGATTATAATCCTGGCGTCGCTTATGTAGAAATTAAGGGTGCTATTCTTACAGTAGATGAACAAGATGAATCAAAAAATATTCTAAAAGACTGGGAAACTAAAAAAATCGTTGATTCAGTAAGAATTCCATTATTTAATTTCATTATGAATAAATGCAATATAAAAGCAATTCAATTAGAAGATGAACTTGGTTTACCCTTACATATACCTATGCCTAAATTAGGTGCAAGACCCCAAGAAGATCCAGCAAAAGATAATAAAGATAAAAAATCTAAGGAAAAGTCCAAGGAGAAAAATCCAGCTAATTACGCCGGATAACTTTTTTAATGGTAGATTATGCGCCTTCTCAGAGTAAAGCCAGTCAGACTTCAAAAAGATTGTCTTATGATCCTAATTGTCCCCTTATTAATGCCAAGAGTCCTACCTGTTCCATCAGTAATAGCCCTTGTTCTTTTCGCGACCATTCTTATTGCGATGTTTTTTTCAGAGAACTTCAGAGAACAATACAAGGTGAAAGGACTAGTAGAGAATCTATTCTAGGTTAATCACTATAACTAAAATGGTAAAAACAATTACAACTTTTCAATGTGGGAGTTTGGGCTGCAAAAAAAATTATGATTCTTTTTTAAAGCACAAGCATGTGAAGCTAGGGGTATTGAAGGTCCAATCATCAAACCAGGATTAGTCTTTGAATCTCTGCTTACAAAATTAGAAATTCCGGATAACGATTCTTTCAAATTAGTTCTTTGTGAAGAAAGCCCTATAAATCATCAAAGAGCTTATTCTGTTATTTCTATTTTAGACTTTAAAGGTGGAGAATCACATTTGGACAGATACCCTGTCACTTCTAAAAATATTTTATACCTTTTAACTCAAGGGGGTCATGTTTTGTTATCAGAAGAGAGGTTTCAAGATTTTCAAAGAAGATTAGTTTCAGAAAGAAACAGATATCCTTTTTTAAGAGAAGTAATAGGACAGAGTAAAACCCCCCCACTTTATAGAACTAATCCAGAACTAGAAAGACTAATTGAAGATTACAGGGCCTTACAAGTAAGTGCATAGTTTTTTAAACTCTTTAAGTCTTATTTATTTTAAGTAAGAGGTGTTGGCCTCTTAGAGCCTTATTCTAAGCAATTAAATAAACAAAATAAAACAAAGAATAAAATGGATGCAACTAGAAGAGAAATGTTAAGAAATTCTAATTTAGCTTATACTAATTCTTCAGAACCCCAATTAACAGGTGCTACAAGAATAGAAGGGGAATATCATCTAGGCTTAGCAGTTACAAATCTTTATGTAGCCCAGCATGGAAAATTGCCTAGCTCAGAAGTTCTAGCAAGACTAAGCAGTGCTATTGAAGTTATATTAGCAGATTCTCCTAAAGCAAAGAGTTCTAATGAAGCAGAAGAGCGTTTAGCTCACGCTTTCCAGGTTATTGAAGCAGAAGCTTAATAAAATGCCTCTCGATTTAAGAACACAAAAGCTAGCAAAACTAGTAGTAAAATATAGTGTATTTGTAAAACCAGGTGAAAATGTAGTTATAAGCGGAGGCACAGAATCCCAAGATTTTCTTTTAGCACTTTATAAAGAAGTATTGCTAGCGAAAGCACACCCAATTCTTCGTGTAATTATTCCTGGAACAACAGAATTTTTCTATAAAAATGCAAACAAAGAACAATTAGAAAAATTTCCTGAACATTTTGATTTCACGGTTAAGAATGCTCAAAAGTATATTGGTGTTTTAACAGAAAATAATACTCGTGAGTTAACTAATTGCAATCCAAAAAGGATGACTTCTCGAGCTAAGATAACTCACCCTATAAGCGAATATATCTGTAATGCAAAACCTAAAATTTATCGTTGCACTGTCGGTTTTCCTTGTCAGGCTTTAGCTCAAGAAGCAGATATGTCTCTCCAAGAATATGAAAAGTTTGTTTATGGTGCCTGTTTACAAGATTGGAAGAAATTAGGAAAGAAAATGGATGAAATAAAATCTAGATTTAAGAAAAACTCAAATGTACATTTAATTGGCGAAGGTATTGATTTGAAAATGAGGGTTCATGGACATTTGGCTGTAGCTGATAAGGGTGAAGAAAACATGCCGGGCGGAGAAGTTTTTATGGCCCCTGTACGTGATAGCCTAGAGGGTTGGATAAAATTTGATTATCCTGCCATACGCGATGGAAAGGAAGTTACAGATATTTTTGTCAAGTTTAGCAAAGGAAGAGCAATTGAAATAAAATCAACAAAAAATCAAGATTTTCTAATAGAAATGTTAAGCACTGATGAAAATGCTAGCTATGTTGGTGAATTGGGTATTGGTTGCAATCCTAAGGTAAATCGGTTTTCAAAAGAACTTTTATTTGATGAAAAGATAGGTGGAACAATTCATCTCGCATTTGGCGCAGCCTATAAAGAAAACGGTGCAGGTAATGATAGCGCGATTCATTGGGACATCGTAAAATCTATGAAAAATGCTAAAATAATCCTAGATGATAAGATTATCCAAGAAAACGGTGAGTGGAAAGTTTAAATGGGGCACATAACTCTCGAACAAATTGAAGTCTTTACTCCTTTAGATAAAAGCTGGCTTATTACCTTAGGAATTCTTGATTTAATAAACGATAGACAACAGAACATAATTAATTTTTTAGATTCACAAGACCCCAGTACGCTTGGTACAGATTTAAGAGCCTTAAAAGGTATAGCAGAAGCTTGGCCAAATAGATTTACTCAGGCCTTAGATCCTGGAGAATCAGGAAGATTATACAGAACAGTAAAATGGTATTACTGGCAAAATAATCTTGATTTAGAACTCCCAACCTCAGAAACCCTAACAGCAAGGAGAGCCAGAATCACAAACAATCCTGCAATAATTCATTGGAGTCCTGAACAATTATTGGCTTTGGATAATAATACCACACAATGGGCCACAACCCAATATATTTTTTCTCCAAGGGATCAAAGAAGGAAAGTTGCACCCAGGTTTCATCACGGAAAAAAATTAGTAAGAAGCGCAGATTTTAAATTAAGAGTAGGTTATGGTGCAACAGAGCATTTCGATAGCAAAAAAGAAAAAGGCGAGAAATGGCAAGCAAGAATAGACCAGACGATTTTTAATCAGTATGTTGCTTTTATAGAATGCCTTAGAACCGGAACCATGTGTTATGCTGGAGAGCAAGCAGAAGATTATTGTTTTGAAAGAGCCTTTGATTTAGTTGACGAAAAAGAGGGGAGATTGATTTATCCGAGTGTAGGAGGCCATGAAACAGACAGATTTAAAGAAATGGAAAGAGTAATAACAATAGCTGACAAAACAGGAGTTATAGATTCAAAAGATCATCGTGTTGTTCAAGCAATGGTAATGAGGGCCACGGCAAAAGGCCTTTCATATACCCTCGCAAACCCCGGCGCACTAAATAAGACTCAGCCAAAATTTCTTGAGTTTGTAGATTATGTAAGAAATAATGTTTGATCGTTTAATTACAATCCTCTCAGTTTCCCAAAATCCAAGGCATTATCTAAATCTTGGCAAATAAAAACTTCAAAACCAGGTAACTCTTTATTGGGCACAATAGAAAAGTCAAATCCGCCCCCAATATAATCATCAAACTCATTAGCAGATACTCCTTCGGTTATATTTAAAAAACTAGGCATAACAACAAAATCTTTTTTCTTATATCTTCCAACTAAAAAACATTTGTATTTTTCTGCTTTTACTTTCATACCATCTCGAAGCGTAACTGTTGGATGTAAATGGCCCATAACAATCAAATTAATGTTTTTATCATAAATTTCAGCATAATCTTTGTGTCCATGAACAAAAGCAATATCTTTTTCTATATAATAATCACAATAATATCCTTCAGGACTATTTTTCTCATGATTGCCCCTAATAAAAATTAAATTTTGCATTTTAATCTTTAAATCTTTTCTAATAAAACCAATCAGGTCATTTATTTGCTTTTTTTCTTCATAATCTGGCCCAAATCCATGTTTTATATCTCCAATAAAAACAATTTTCTCTATTTTTATTCCTCTTGCCTTTATGTTTTTAAAAATAGCCCTAATTTCCTCTTTGACTTCTTGTAGCTGATTTAGGGGTATTGCTAATCCTTGTTTTCTTAGCTTTTCTTCGTAGCCCAAATGCAAATCCCCTATAACTAATATTTTTTCCTTAGGAAATAAGAGTGCCTTACCTAAAAACAAGTATTTTTTATTCAGAGGACTATTATTTTTTGTATGTTTCATAGAAGCCCAAGTTTTTCCTCTAATTTAAACCTATCTTTCAAAAAGTATTAGCATTCTAACTGATTCTAGATAAGTTCTACAGGTTGGTTCATAATGCTTACAGTCTAAGCAAGTTCTGTTTGTTCCCCCTGCATCTTCAGCATGTCTCAAATAACAATCAAAGCACAAATTAGGCTGCATCCCCCTCTGTTCTTCTTTTTTCAAATCATTCACAGTCCTAAGCCTTTCAATTAATCCAACATCAACAGGAAATACCGTTCTTTGGGGTTTATCCGAATTTATTCTTTTTTTTGGCATAATCTAAAAAACAACAGGGGTTTTTAATTATTCTTATTTTAGAGTACATACAATATAAAAAAATCCAAACCTATGCTTTTCCAAGCGATTTTAAATGCAATTCATGCATTCTTTTTAGGAAATCTTGTTTATCTTCTATCCTTAAAAAATCAGTATGCCCTTGTAGAACCATATTTAAAGCAAAAGGGCTTGGAAGTCTAGAATTAATGAACTTCAATTGTATTTTTTTTTCTTTTATCCAACTAAGTACTTGTTTTGCGTTATCAATGTCCATTAAATCTTCAAGGACTTCTCGTCTAGCTTCTTTTAATATGGGAAAATCTTTACTTATTTTTTTTACACTAGCTAAAAGAAAGTGAGATTTCATTTGTTGTTTTCCAACGCTTCTACTTACACCTTTATAATTTCTTAAGATCATTAGGCTTCTGGAAGCACAGTGTCTAAACCTTCTAGCTAAGATATCTGTTTTGTTTATAGCCTCTTCAAGCAGCTCTCTTAAATTTTCTTGTTTGAGCTCTCTAAATGCTTTTTCTATGTCTAATTTTTCGCCTGCAAAGTAAAACCCATTATCACTTATTCCTATTTCTACATCTCTGTTTCCATAATGGCCCATTATATATCCTAGGGCTCTGGAGAGGGCATCATTCACTCTTCTGCCATACATACTATTTACAATAATATAATTTTTTTCAGCTTTATAACTCTCTATTGTGATCATCTTTGTATTTGGAATAAATGAATACTCATATTGTTCTGAAAAATAATTAAAAACAGATTCAGAACCCCCTGGCCCTATATGTAAGTGCTTTGAAATAAACTCTATTATTTCTTTTTTGCTCTTTTTTGTTTCAAATTTCTCTTTTACTAACTGTCTCAGTCTATTTATTTCCAAAGCTGAATCAAAACTCAATGGTAATGTTTCAGAAAACCAACTAGGTATTGTTGGAGGCCTATTAACACTCCCTTTTACATAAAGATTCATGCCTCGAGTATACAAATAAAGATACTTTGCACCACCCAAAACAAAAACATCACCTTTTTTCATCCTTTCTAAAAAGCCTTCATCAATCATCCCAATATGTTCGCCCGAAGGTGCAAGTTTAACTTCAATAAAGCTTTCTTCAGGTATAGTTCCAAGATTAGTCATGAATATAACTCTTGCAAGTTTACCTCTTTTCCCTATTTCCTTTGTAGTTTTATCATACCAGATTTTAGCGTAAACATTATTACTCTCTAACCCTCCATATTCTCCAGAGAGATAACTAATAACTGAAAAAAAGTCGTCCTTTGACAGGTCTTTATAACAATAACTCTTTCTTATTGTTTCAAGCAGTTCTTCTGCTTTCCAAACTCGAGATATTGCCATACCAAAGATTTGTTGGCTTAACACATCTAGGCAGTTTTTAGGAAAATGAACCTTATTTATCTTATGCTCTACTATTTCTTTTTGTATAACACTGCATTCTACAAGATCATCTCTATCCATAACAATAAATCTTCCCTTTATAGTTTCATGTAATTTATGCCCAGCTCGACCTAGTCTTTGAATAGCTCTTGCACTAGACTTTGGAGAACCCAACATGATGACTAAATCAATATACCCTATGTCTATTCCGAGTTCTAAACTCGTAGAACAAACTACTACCTTTAGTTTTCCATCTCTTAACCTTTCTTCAATATTGAACCTATGGCTTTTAGCCAAGCTAGAATGATGGGCAGCAATATCTTCGCCATATTCTGTTGGAAATTTTTCCTTTAGATTATGGACCACCCTTTCAGTAGCACTTCTTGTATTAGTAAATATGAGTGTTGTCTTATGTTCCCCTATAAGCTTATTTAGTAAATGGTACATTTCTTGGCTAACATTTTTATCCTCAATTAAATCATTTACAGGAGTCAATACAGCAATATCTAATTTTTTGTCGAATTGTACATTAGCTATTTCTACTTCTCTGTCTTTTGCTTCTCCAACTAAAAATCTAGCTACTTCTTCCAAGGGTTCTATTGTTGCACTCAAACCAATTTTAACAGGCCAGATACTGCTCAAGTTATTCAGTCTTTCTAAAGTCAGACTCATATAGGTTCCTCTCTTATTGTCCATAGCATGAATCTCGTCTACTATGCAGAACTCAAGAGCCCTAAGATTTTCTACAAATTTTGGAGAAGTTAAAATAATTGTCAGACTTTCAGGAGTAGTTATTAAAATATGCGGCACTTTTTTTGCTTGTTTTACTCTTTCTTTTGTATCTGTATCTCCTGTTCTTAAGCCGACTCTCATTTCTTGAAGCTTTATTTTCTTTTTTTCAGCCAGATTATTTATTTCACTAAGGGGTTCTATTAGGTTTTTGTGAATATCATTACTCAACGCCTTTAAGGGGGAGCAATAGATGGCATAAATCTTATTTTCTAACTGATTTTTTTCAGCCAAAATAACCAAGTAATTTATTATTGAAAGAAAACTTGTTAGAGTCTTAGTTCCGCCAGTAGGTGCGGATATAAGTGTATTCTTTCTTTCCCAAACATTCATTACACCATATTTTTGAGGTATACTAAAATTTTTAAATTTAGAAAAAAACCATTCCTTGACAAGGGGGTGAAGCACAGCTATAATCTCTTCTTCCTTTCTTTCATGTGCTTGCTTTATTATAGTCATATTTTAATCAATAGGCTCAGCAAAACTTGTTTTCTAGAATTAGTTATTACTGGTATTAGAGCAACCTTATGCCCTTTTAAGAGTTTTTATAACTTTCTAATTAGAATTATTCTCCCAGAGAAATTGGATTTGGATGGTGGTAATATGAAAAACAAAAAACCATATTAGCTAGGTGGTCATTTCTAGTTTTATCATATACTCCTAAAACCCGATCTACTCTTTCTTCAGAAGTTTGCCCTTTTCCGATGGGTAGGTGCGGGTTATTTTTATAAGTCCAGAAACCCCGATCTACATCTACTTCTAAATCACCATAATCCTTGCGAGCTTCATCTAAGCTTTTTATAACAGGGGTGAACAGATTACTTCCGAAGCATAAGACAACTAAATTTTCAGGTTTCATTTTTTTATTTTGTATATTTTAGATTTAATTTTCTATCTTCTTTTAAGTATTTGAAGGCGTTTCTAATGAGGTCCTTAGGGCTTCCAAAGCTTCTTCATAACAATCACAGTTACATTCTAGTTTTTCAGGCCCTAAAAAAACTTCCAAAGGACCAATTAAACCTATTCTTTGTACTTTAGTAATTTTACAAGCAATATGATAGTGTTCTCCTTCAGGCCCTAGTTTTAATGTTTCCCATTCTCCAACCTCTGGCTTATGTCCAAATCTATAACTTTTCCACTTGTTGGGAAAGCTAAGAGATTCTATACTTCCGTCTGAATGAGTGAGTAATAGTCTATATTTCATAACCTTCTTTATTATATTTACTTTTTTAAACATTTAGGTTATTAGGCATATATTTAAAAAGTTATTCGGTTTTCTCTCTTTAAGATGAGAATTTCTAAAGAAAAAAGAGATAAAATTGCTGAGCAAATCTTAAGCTTATTATTTCATAGTTTTCCTAAACAACTTTTTACAGCAGAAGTTGCAAGGGAGATGGCCAGGGACGAAGAATTTATTAAAAATATGCTCTATGAATTAAAAGACAAGAATCTTTTAGTTGCAATAAAGAAGAATGAAAAGGGCCTTAATTTTATTCGAAGAGTAAGATGGCAATTAACTGCAGAAGCATTTAAAATATACCAACAAAAGACTTCTAATTAATATCTAGTCCAGAACCTAGTCTATCAAATTATACTCTTTTTATAAGATATATGTTTATATAATCAAGCCCTTTTTCTTTGTTATGTTTAATATTAAAAGAGAAAGTGATAAAGATGTTGTTAAAGAATCATTTGAACGAGTTAAAGAAGACATTTTCAATTTAAGTAATGAAATTTTAGGTATTCGAAGTGAAATTTTACACATAAAAGAGACATTAAAGCTATTTGATAATGAATTAACTAGTTTTAAATTAAAAAATCAGGATTCTTTAGGTAGTTATCCACGTTCATTTAGTTCTTTATCAGATAATTCAAGAGATTTTTCTAAACAAAGTCCAACACAAAGACCTTTTTTTCAGTCACAAAACAATACTCCAACACAAAACCCAACAGTTCCAAGCGAAATAGGGGGGTTAAAATACCCAAATTTGGATACTTCCATAGGAAATGAAGGGGTTCCAACAGACAAACCAACAAACCAACAGACAGATAATCCAACACATTTTTATGCTCAAAGTGGGTTAAACCCTGCAAAAAGTAGCTCTAAGGAAGATTCTAGAACCCTTAAACAACACATCTTAGACGCGACAGAAATCCTTAATTCACTAGATACCCTAAGAAAAGAGGTACGACTCAAGTTTAAGGCCATTACAAACCAGGAAATGCTTGTTTTTTCGACGATATATGAACTAGAGCAGCTTTACGTTGAAGGTGTTGAGTATGAACAAATTGCTTCTAAGTTAAAGCTTTCTCCTAGCTCAATTAGGGATTATGTTCATCGTTTAATTAATAAAGGGGTCCCTATACTCAAAAATAAGGTAAATAACAAGAAAATACTCTTAAGTATCTCACAAGAACTTAAAAAAATAGCCTCTTTAGACACCATTATTAAGCTTAGAGAGCTCTAAATAATCTTGATTTCTTATAAATTAGCCTATCATTTTATTCTATCTCCTCAGATTTAAGCATTTAAAGCCCTTAAATCCTCATTTATTCAAGATCTAACTTTTTTTTTGTTATTATTATACTTTTTCGTTGTAACGAATTAAGAAGAGATAAAACTAAAGTTAGGTTTGTCATTCCTTCTATTTTTGCTTACTTTAAGCCCTAAAATGACTAATTTCAGCGATTTTATTTTTATCTAACTTTTTTCTCTTTTTTGTTTTTATCTCTCTTTTTTAGTCTAACTTTTACCTGATCTAACTCTTTTTTTAGGAACTAAGATTCGATTCTCTCTCTTTTCTACCATTTGTCAGGTTTTTTGATTCTTCTTTCTCTCTATCTCACTTTTTGACTCAATTTTACCTGTTTCATCTTATTTTCCTTTGTTTTGGTCTGTTTTTACTCTATTGCTAACTCTCACTTTTCTCCTATTTAAGGAGTATTTTAGGCTTTTTCACCCTAAAATACTTGTTTTAAGGCATATCTAACTCTCACTTTTACCCTTTTTGAGGCCTAATCCTCTTCTATTTCCTCTATTTTCCTTGATTTTTGCCTCACTTTTACCCTTTTTAGTAGGATTCCCTTCATTTTTTCAGGTATAAAGAGCCTTTTTTTGTTATTTCTTTCTATTTGTTCTTCTATTAGTCCTGGACATTTCTGTCTTATCGTGTTTATTTGCCCTCTTATTGTTGTGCTATCTTTTCCAGTCATGGCTCCAAGATCTTCATAACTTAACTTCATATCTGAATTAACTAAAATCATTATAATTGCTTTTTCAGATATAGAAAGTTTATTAAAAAATGCTGCTTGAACAGTTGTTTGAACAGCTGTTTGAACATCATAAACGGCTGTTTGTTTATGTTTGGCTGTTTGTCGCTGTTTAAGCAGCGCCCCATCTTCTGTCTTTTTTACATCAGAAAATAATTCTTTTATTTCTTCTATATCTTTTTTTACCGAGGATATTTCTCCCTTTATGTCTTTTAACTCGTTTTTTATACCTAAATCTTGCTGATCAAGGTGTTTAATCCATTTACTAACATTTGTAAAGTCCTGTTTAACACTGTTTAAGGCTGTTTGAACAGCCTCTTTATGGGTGTCAAACTCATCTTTTTTTACTTTTTTAAACAGCCAATTAAACATAATAATATATCTTCTTTCCGTCTTTATAAATCTTTTGTATTTTTAAACACTGTTTAAACACCTTAAATAAAAACTTAAACGGCTGTTTAAACACTCTTAAACAACCGGAATTATCGTCGATAAACGGCTGTTTAAACGCTGTTTAAGTGGATTTTCAAGTAATTACATGGACCCCTATCTTTAAAAGACCAATTCTGTAAGTTTCAAATTTCTTAGTTTCTTTTTTGCTTTTTTTAAATCAATACAAACCTTTAAAAAATCTGTTTTCTTACCTCTTTTGAAAGGAGGTTTAAAATGGCAAAAAAATCAGCTCTTGAAGTTCTTGTTGCTTTAGCAATATGGATCTCTGGAGTTATAGTTTCTTTGGCTGTAGGTTTAGCTCTTGTTAATGGTACACTTGTTGTACCCTATATTGGAGTCTTAAATGTTATAGCTGGATGGATAGTTGTTGTATTGACTATCCTTGGAGTTATAGGTGCTTTAGTTAAAAACTAATAATTAATTTTTACTTTTTTACTTTATTTTTTTCTCTTTTTCTCTTTTCCGATTGCTTTTTTTCAGTTATTTTTTATTAAATAACTAAGCTCACCTAAGTGCATAACCTGGCCCGATTTAAAAAGAAACAAAGCCGCTCACGCGGCAATTAGTCAAAAATCCTTCGGATTTTTGTTTTTAAAATCTTGCTATTAATTAGCGAAGGTATATATACTTCAAACTACTCTTAAGTTTAATAAAATGGCAGTAACAATACTTATTTCAGCTATTTTAGCAATTTTGTTTGGGCTTTTAGTCTTAATATTCCCAAAATTGCTTAGAATAGCCATTGGATTATACCTCATAATATGGGGAATCTTACAATTATTCCTTTAGATATAATCAACTAAATAAATCTAAAAACTAATGTTTAATAGTGTTAACTACAATAATCCTTAAAAACATAAGAGATATAATAAAATCATGAATACTTCAAAAAAATCCCTAATCTTTGCACCCCCATACCCCCCTATTCTTTTTACAGGGGAAAAAATAAAGACATTCAGAGTGACTGGCGGAGAGAACTATAATCCCGGAGATTTATTGTCTTTATGTTACTTGGATCAAGAAGAATTTGCAATAGCAAGATTAGTAGATAAATATAAACGAACTTTTGAGACATTAAAAGATACAGACTGGCAAGGCCATGAAAGATTTGATTCAGATATGGAAATGTTTAGAATTTATTCTATTTGGGAAGGATTCCAAGTTACTCCAGCAACATCTTTAGATGTTTTAGTTTACTCTGACTTTAAATTAACAGGAACACCAAGACAAACACCAGGGTTTGCACAAAGCTTACCTAAGTGCGAGCATCATTGGTTAGGTCTTCCTACAAGGGTTCCAGGTTTTCCAGGAAACCTCTTATCTTAATAACATGACACCAGAAAAACCAAAAACCTATTATTGCCCTTGGTTAGAGGGGGATATTCCAGGTGTTGCAGCTAGAGGTTGTAACTATTGCAACTTGGATAATAATACCTGTCGACATGATGATAAACCTTGCGTAGCTAAAGAGGGTTTAGAGCTCTTTGCACAAAGCTTACCTAAGGAAACAGAAGACCAACGAGATAGGGAAGCCATTCTCGCAGCACATAAAAGAGGAGAACATCTTTCTATGGCTGCATTAGCTGACTTATTTGGAATATGATTTAGATCTAGTTTTAGCTCTTAATAACCAAAAATCTCAAAAAGTCAAGAAAAATCCCTCTAAAAACAAAATAAAGGCAAAATAGTTGTGACAATACACCTTGTGCGAAGTCCGCTTTTCACGCTTGAGCGAACGTTTTTAGCCTCATTTTGAGTTTAGCTAAGGGTTTAGTATTATCTAAATTAAAATAAGTGATCTGCCTGGTGAGCAATTTCAGCAAATCTAGCTTTTCTGTCTTGCCTTTCCTTTTCAATAAGTATTCCTGTAATGTCAACTATTTTTGGTGTGCACTTTGGTAAGCTAAGTGAAATTCTTTCAACACCACAAACACAACGCAGTTGATACTCTACTTCGTAGGGTTTTTCTACATCCCTAAGATTTAGTTTCTCACCAAGTACTCCTGTTCTTAAAACTTCAAGAACAATTGCTTCTGGTTCTCTTCTTGTAAGATCGGTTTGTTTGAAAGCCCGAACTTTTCCTTCTCTTACATAAACTCGCGCGTTTTTTGAGTGTCTTATATAAATTCTAGTTTCTTTGCCCTCTTCTAGCTCTAAAGGATTTACATTTGCATTTCTTAGTAAATCAGAATAATCTCTTTTTGGCATATCTTTATTTGTTTTTTTAGTTTATAAGAATTATTGTTTTTGAGATGTTTGCACTTAGCTCTCTAAGTTACTTCTAAATATCCTTATTCACAACCAGCCCTTCTAGCAATATCTTTTAAAGAATAAAGTTCGTCTTCACTAATTTCTTGTTCTAATACAAGCGCGTAAGCTTGTCTTTTAGTTCTGTTTAACATTACATTCGCAATTCTTATGTAATCAGGAATAATATCCTCGCTAAAACTTATTCTACTTTCTCCTGTAGCAGCATGATATAGGGCTGCTAAAAAACGAGTCAGGCCTACACTTGCTTCTTCATACCATGCATCAATTTCTGCCTTTGACTTAAATCTTTCAACCGTTTCTAAATTCATGGTTATTCCATTTTTCCAATGTTTATAAGAATTATTATTCTGAATTAGATATTTGCACTAAGCTCTCTTAGTAAACACCACAATCTTTAAACATTCTAAAAAGTTAATTAAATAGCATGAGAGACGATACTTGCCTTAAGGAATTTATGGAAGAAAACTTTAGCGGAGAGTATGCTTGGTTTGGTGAAGGAAGAAGTGGTATTCGCGAGCATTTTACTATAACTCATGTGGCTTCATGGGTAACTCCCGAGAGTATAGCTGAATCTGCTAGAATATTCTATAAATCAATAGATTTTAAAGATTCTGAAATCCCTAGAATAAATGTTTCTCAAAAAGCCCTTGATGATTCTGAAGTTCTTCTAGAAGTAAGGGTAGACCCAATATTAAAAAATTACAATAGACAGTTATATTCTTTCTGCCCCATAGATATTACTTAATAGAAAATCTTTGTCATAAACAGAACTCACATCTTTAACTTGATCAAGATTACCCTTTACATCCACTCCTTTTCCTTTGTTAGTTACTCTTACTTCACCAGAGTCATCTTCTTCTAAAGTTCCTTTTGCTAAAACTCTTAGGCACATAGCTTTTCCTCTAGCTTTACCGCCTAAAATAGTACTCTGTCTGTAGGCCATTAAAATTCCTTCTCTTACATTAATACCTTTTTTACCTGGGTATGCTGTATAAATTCTTATTCTTTCTCCATCTTCAAAGCCGCCAGCCTTACAACCAATAGTTCTAAAATCTTGGGTGTCTGCACCAACTCGACTTCTTCTAATCTTTTCAGCCATTGATCTTCCTAACATATTTTAGTTAGTTCTTTCTAATTTTTAAATATTACTCTTTTTATTTTTTAATACACTAGAATTATATTTATTGGGAGATTAAGTTAGAAATAACATAACCAATTCCAGCCCAAATACTTAACTTAACCAAATCTACAGCAGCCATATATGCATAAAGCTTACCCTTGGCAAAAGTTTCACAATCAGGACAGTAAGCGCCAAAAGCCGCACCACTTTTTCTGCTAAGATATTCATGCCATTCACCGTTTTTTATCTCTCGATGTATTTGTGCAGTGCTAGAACCAGGAACTAACTGGCAGCCTAAAACTTTTTCAACTAGTTTTTGCATCTATTCTATTCGATTCTTTTATTTTTAAACATTATTGTTTTAATTTATACTAGTCAGTCCTTTTTTAAACTAGAATTAAAATTAGGTTTACTAATCAGAATCAGTCCGCTCTTTACCGTCAGCAAAATACCACTTACCGGCCAATCTATAAGATAACTTTCCTTTTGTACAATTAATAAACTCTAACTTATCATCTTCAATAATTGTTTTTGCTCCAAGGACTACTTTTTTATGTCCTTGCATATCTTCAGTCATATATGCTAATTGACCCTCTGCCTCGCAAATCCTTATTCCTCCAGAATAGCTATCTTTCTTTGCTACCTTTTCTACTTCCACGCCATCATAAAATACTGTTGCGGAATTTTCTAGGTCTAAAACATAGGCTAGTTTACCATTTATTATTCCAGGCATAGCTATTCTTTGACTCCAAGATTTAGGATCATATTCGTGTTGTGTCTGTTCTACTCCATTTAAAACCACAAACATCTTTCCATCGTTTTTTGCTACATAAATTAAATTACCCTGTGAATCCGAAAGACCTTCTACAGATTCGTATCTTTTTCCTTCTTGAACCCTTCTTTCTAAATCTACAGTTACCACCATCTGTTCTTTTTTTTGTTTCGCCTTGAATACTGCTTTTTTTGTACCAAATTTAAGATCTTCGATAATAGGGTAGCTAGCTACAACCTCATTATTGAAAACAAGACTATCTGAATAATTTAAATCTTGTTCATAGGAACCTCTATCAGCCCTAAAGTCAGCAGTCTTAGTTTGACCTACGAAGATAACTACTCCATCTTGAATTATAGGGTTAATTTTTTTTATTTTATCAAAAGTTACAGATTCTGTTTCTTCGGGGCAGATAACTAAAACTTCTTTATGACTATCTCCTAAGTTTTTTCCAGCAACATAAGCTTGATATCTTCCAGTATGGTTTCCCTTAGCATCAAATTCTTCAAAGGCTGGCCCAATACTATCTTGACCTTTTGATCTAAAATTTCCTTTTATAATTTGCTGTTTTCCTTCAGCATTTACAACTTGCATAGTAAGTCCACCATCAAAAGAATTTAGAGCGCTTAGAATCTGAGCAAACTCTTCTGTTCTTTTTTCTTGCTCTTGCTTATGATAAACAAAAACTTCGTTTCCTGTTCTTAACCTTTCTATATGAGATCTGGGTCTTATCTCTCTCATCTGAATTACATCTCCGCCAATTTGAACACTGGTAAGGCTTGATTTTTCATTTCTGTATTCAAGAGTATTATTTCCTAAATCCAGAACCGCGAAACATCCTTCCCCAAGTCCTGTTGCTCCTGGATTTATTGCAATAGATTTTCCATCATCATTAAAATGCGGGTTATGTGTATGACCAAAAAATATAAATCTTTTAAGATCTTTTGCATTTATTGCTTCTGCTGCTTCATCAAGCATTTCATTAGCATGAGCTAATCTTTTTTCAGGAATTTCATCTTCCCTTTCTGCTAAATCATGCTGAATAAATGCAAGCATATCCTCAAGTTTAAAGGTAGTGCCATTCTCATGAACTGTTCCTCCGATAGCTGAAACTTCTCTAAAAAAATCTCTTCTTGGCATTCCACTTATAGCTTTATCCCAGTATACAGAATGAAGTTTTATCCCCCTAAAAGAATCTATATCTCCATGTAAATCTCCGCAATCGACTACTGTATCAATTTGATGATCCCGGGCATATTTAACTGCCCTAAGAATAGCTGCTCCGTCTTGGTGGGTATCAGAAGTTATTAAAATTTTCATCTTACCAACTCCCTTAGTTTAGACTCTTTTTTGTATGTTTTTTTCATACTTATTTTAACCAAAAAGACTATTTAAACCTTTTGACTGTTACCACTCTATAGTTACTTTATACACAAGATTTATAAACTAAAAGTTTTGTTTAATACCATGGTTAAAAGAATAAGTTACGGAGTTATCTCAGATGTTCATCAAGATCCAAGAGTAGTCCCTATAACAATAGATGTTTTGAAGAAATTGGGCGCAGAAAAACTTTTGGTGA
>Ga0268280_1000634_pt1 | contig 27705 bp, 21 predicted proteins | sample saktaG_9_FD_190139 | JGI IMG/M metagenome (GOLD analysis project Ga0268280, IMG submission 190139) | Saline water microbial communities from Sakinaw Lake, British Columbia, Canada - sak_2011_5_24_40m | ecosystem: Environmental > Aquatic > Non-marine Saline and Alkaline > Saline ...
CACACCCACGTGCCCACCGGCGACGCCCGCGTGCTGGAAAACGGCACGGCCTACCAGACCGATGTCGGCATGACCGGCGCCCTGGATTCGATCATTGGCATGAAACGCGAGCCCATCATCAGCAAGTTCTACAATGGCATCCACCAGAAATTCGAGGTGGCCGGGGGCAGGCAGATTCTGGACATGACCGTGGTCGATGTCGACGCAACAAGCGGCAAGGCGCTGTATGTCGAAGCCTTCCGTTATAATGAAGCCGACTATGGCCAGCAGCTTGCCTGATTGAAATGTCCGGGTGAACACAATTGATCGCCCCGGCATTTTTTATTGACATTCGGCACAGCCCCCCCTACAATTATCTTCAAGTGCAGAAAGTATCAGTTTTTCAACTTGATGGCGGAGTGGAAACAATATCATTATCGCATCTTCTCGCTGCAGCGGGGAGAAATCACGGTTTGCATGGGCAAAGTAAAAGTTTGCTTCGGGCGCATCCCTGGATATGCAGCGTAAAATAATTAAAATTTCTGCCTACATCTGCTTGGGCATGTTTCTCTTTTTTGTCATTCGCGCCGACCCTCGCGAGCTTCTGCGCATTATCGGCCGCCTCTCGCCCCTGGGCATCCTGTGCCTGCTGTTGCTGCGTGTTGTGTTCTGGATCGTGCGAACCCTATCCTGGCGGATAGTTCTCAGGCAATGCAGCACCAGCCGCATTCCATTTTTCACTATGCTTTGGGCCGAGCTGGCCGGGCATGCAGTAGGACATTTTACCCCCTCGGCCAAGTTGGGGGGCGATGTTATGCGGGCCATGATGCTCGGCCCTATTCCCAAGAACCAAGCTCTGGCATCGGTTGTGCTGGACAAGTCCATTGAGCTGATGGCCACTGTCCTGATGATGAGCCTTGGCTTATTCATTGCCTTGGTCCGAATCCGCATGTCCAGCATCCAGCGCATCCTGTTTCTGTCTCTGACCAGCGCAGCCGTTATTTTGATTTATTTCTTTTTTCGCAGGCAAAAAAAAGGGTTGTTCATCTGGATCATGGAGACCCTGAAAAAACTGCGTATCAAATCCAAGTACCTGGAAGCAAAGAGGGAGCGGCTGATCGAGACCGATACGATCATCACCGCCTTTTATGCCCGCCATCGCCGGTCCTTTTTGAGTGCATTCATGCTCTACATCCTGATGATCCTGCTTTGGGCAGTGGAAATACACCTGACATTCCTCTTCATCGGCATGCATGAAATCACCCCAATGAAAAGCTTTTTGATCACCACACTGGGCATTGTCGCCAACATCGTGCCGGTGATTCCGGCCGGTATCGGCATTTATGAAATGACCTATATGTCGGTATTTGCCATTGTTCGCATCCCGCAAAAATCCGGTATCGCGGTTATCCTGGTAAGGCGACTACTGAATTTGCTCCTGGCTGTCAGCGGTCTTTTTCCCATGCTGCAGATGAAATCACTCCAAGCCGTCAAAGGGGAAGCTGCTGCCGTTCAGATTTCCAACCCGTCAGCAGGAAATAACTGACACGATAGATCAGATTCAATACCGTTTCCACCAAAAGCGCATAGATGATCAGATCCAGGCGGTTCAGTAGTCCCATGACGAAAATAAAAAAAATGGCCAGGGCGCGGCCTTCACCGCTTTCGCCGCTTTTCGCATCGTTAAAGCGGTTGAAGATATAGTAGAGGATAACCTGAAGCAAGTATAAGGAAATGACGAACAAGCCCAGGATCAGCCTGTTTTTGTCTCCGTTGCCGACGCGGTAGAAACCGATGGTGATCCCCAGAAGCACGCAGAAATCAGATATGCGGTCGAGGAACAAATCAAGGAAAGTGCCGAAGCGGCTGCAGGTGTTCCGGACTCGGGCCAGCATGCCGTCGGCGCAGTCAAAAATCAGGGAAATTTCAATCAACACGCCTGCCCACAGGATGGTGCCGGCTGTTCCCCAGGCGAAGAGTGCCGCACCGGAGATGCCGAAAATGAAAGCGATGACTGTGAGCTGATTGGGAGTGATGGCGGTGGGGAACACCAATGATACCAAAATGGAAGCAAGAGGACGATTTATCCATTTCTCAAAATTCAGGAAACGTACCAAAAAACCTTTGCGATCCTTCTTCAACTGGGCCTGGTAAAACGTATTATCTGTTTTCTCTTTTTTCTTGGCCATTTTTTCGCATACATTATATCTACGCTGGGGATAAAAGTCAAAAAAAAGGGCGGGATTTGCCCTCAGGCCCCGCTTCACTCGGCGGGGGAATTGAGGATTGTTTTCAGGATGGCTCGTACGTCGGCATGTTTCAGAGCGACGATATTGTTGTCCATACGCCCCTTGGTAAAAGATTCCCGCACCAGTGCATCCAGGTCGGCCGGACCAGCGCCGTAAGCGGAGAGGGAAAAAGGTATTCTGGCAGCTACAAAACGTTGCATCCGGCCAAGGGCTTCAGCGACGTCGGCACCATCAAGAAGGATACGCAGCCGTTTCGCCTTGGCCGGGATTTGCGCCGCGTTTATATTCCAAAGGGGCAGAAGGGGCATCGAACAGGCAATTCCATGGGGAACGCCAAAACGCAGCGTCAAGGGGTAAGAAATGGAATGGGCGGCCGCGGTCTTGGTGTTGGAAAAGGCCAAGCCAGCGAAAAGAGAAGCTCGCAAAAGGTTGGCGCGGACCGAATCCGGAACAGGATCCGCCAGGCGCTCAATATTCTCGAGAACCAACTTTACAGCAGCCAAGGCAAATTCATCCGACAGCGGATTTTCATTGCGGTTCCACAGCGCTTCCATGGCATGCGCCAGGGCGTCGAGGCTGGAGGCAAAGGACGCGGACAACGGCAGGCTGCGGGTCAAGGCAGGGCAGTAAACGGCGAAATCAGGGTACATGCCGGGGTGGGAAAGCGAATGCTTGCGGCTGCCTTTTTTGTCCCAGATGGTCGCCCACATGGTCAGCTCAGCGCCTGTACCGTGCGTGGTGGGAGCGGCGGCCAACAGCGGGCCGCGATTGCCAATCCCGGTGGGAACTGCAAGCAGTAGGTCATCGATGCGCGTGCGACCGCAGGCCAGGGCCAGGCGGACAACTTTGGCCGTATCCAGGACAGAACCACCGCCGACGGCCAGTATCCAATCGGGAGCGATCTGGCGCGCGAAATCAAGCGCCTGCTGCATATTACCCTCAGTGGGATTCGCTTCTATATCGCTGTACACCGGAACCCGGCCGAGCCATTCCAGCCGCGAGTCGGCCGCGACAGTTTCCAGGAAAGCAGGCGAATAAACGATCAACAACCCTTTCCCGGGAATAATCAGCGCGGGTAACGTTGCGGCCAGATCGTCTGTCCAATGAATGGCGACGGGATTGGTGTAGCGCCACATGGATCAATCCAGAAACGTCATCAGGGCATCGCGCATCTGTTCGGGCGTTTGTTCGGGCCGTGGCAATCCGGCGGGTGTGCCTTTGCGGATACGTACATGGACGAATAGGGGCTTGGCTGCATGGGACAGGGTGGATAAAAGTTTCTTGAACTGGGCGGTGGTGGTGACTTGCTCCTGAGCCGGGTAGCCGCAGGCTCGGGCCACAGCGCAGAAATCTATCCCGGCGGCTATGGAAGGCTGGCCACCGGTGGATTCGTAGGCCTGGTTGTCAAACAGTACATGCACAAGGTTTTTAGGCTGATAGTGCCCCACGGTAGCCAATGAGCCCATTTTCATCAGCAGGGCGCCGTCTCCATCGAGTACAAAGACTGTGCGCTTGGGATGTTGGTTGGCCAGGCCCAATCCCAGGGCGGGCAAACAGCCCATGGAACCCATCATGTAAAATCTGCCCCGGTGATCGGTATACTGCTGAAGTTCACGACCTGAAAACCCGGTAGCCCCCAGCAGAATGTCTCGAGGGTCCGCCATCTCTGCCAGCAAATTGATGTAAGCCAAGCGCGGGGCGAATTTTTCATCGATCGGGGAGGTGGTCTTTTGCTCGGGAGCAAAAAAATTTTTAGGGATAATGAAGGCGAACGGCGTGGCCGCGGTACGGCAGTGTTCTTGCGCCTGCGTAAGCGCTTGACAAAGTGCCGCGTTTTCCTTTTCCAGGACCAGATGTGCCACATGCAACTGCTCCAGCAATGCCTGCAGAACATCCCCCATCACCCGGTGCTGAGGAGCGTCCTTCTGCCCCGGTTCACCTCGCCAGGAAATCAGCAGCAGTGCCGGCAGTCGGTAGAGCAATTGCAGGGAAGAAAGGGGATTGACGGCGTTGCCGAAACCGTCATTTTGCATATAGACTACGGGCAGGCGTCCGGACAGGGCGAACCCCGCAGCCAGGCCCATGGCTTCGCCTTCGGAAGTGCAGATGTAGTGCTCGGTTTCTGCAGCGACCGCCAGGTGATGGATCAGGGTCGAGAAAACGGAACAGGGCACTCCCATGAACGGGGAAAACGACGCAGCGCGCAAGCTGCAGATGAAATCGGCAGCGTTCATTGCCTTATTGCCCCCCCGGGATCAGTTGGAGGATCTCCTTGATCGGCATGCAGTTCTTTTCGCATTCGTAGGCCCGCTGGTGTCGCAGAATGGATTCTGCAGTACGAACCATGCTGGGATAAGCGCTGCGCAGAAGTTGGTTGGCATAAATAACCATGCGCACGCCCGCAGCAACTAGATCCTTTTCAAATGTCTGGCTGTATGTGGATGGGACCGCCACCAATGGCACACAGTTGCGGGATGACGAATATTCTCGGCAGAAGCGGATGATCTCGGCGGGATTCTTGCTTTTGCTGTGAATCATGATGGCGTCGGCACCCGCGTCGATGTAGGCTTCGGCGCGACGCAGGGCGTCGTTCATGCCGGCGCCTAGAATCAGGCTTTCGATGCGGGCGATGACCATGAAGTCATCGGTCAGCTGGGCCTTTTTGCCGTTGCGGATCTTATGGGAAAAGCCGGCGATCGAATCCTGCTGCTGCTTTCCGCTCGTCTCGAGCAGCGAATTTTCCTTCAGGCCGACCTTGTCCTCAATGATGACTGCCGAAATGCCCATGCGCTCAAGGGTCTTTACCATGAGGTAGAAGTGCTCGGGCACTCCACCCGAATCACCGTCGAAAACAATCGGCTTGGTAGTGATTTCGAGGATGCTGTTCAGAGTTAGCATTCGTGAAGTGAAGTCCACGCTGCCGTTGTCCGGGCGACCCTTGGCCGTGGAATCGGTGAGACTGCTCAACCAGATGGCGTCAAACTCGCGCGTTTCACTACGGACCGTCACCCGGGTTTTTTCCACTATCAGGCCAGCCAGGCCGTTGTAGGCCTCCAGCACGCGCACCAGGTCCTTGGCTGCCAGCAGGCGGCGCAGCATTTTCAAGCGGGTCCCTGGCGTTGTCCCGATCTCCTTCAGTGAGCTGTTGAGTTGCGTGGAAGAAATGCCCATCGTATATTGCGGCTCGATCAGCTGGCCGCCCCACTCCTTCAGTGTCCGTATAACCCGGTCTCGTATCTCGTGCTGCACCCCGGTGCGCCAATCGTCGCCATGCACCACGAAATCCGGCCGTAGGCGGAGCAGGTTCGGCACGTAATCAAGGGTTTCCTGCAGGACCACCCTGGATACGCCCTTGATGTTTTCCACGATCAGCCGGCGCTGTTCCATGGACATGTAGGGCAGGCGTTTGTAACTGGCAATGGCGCTGTCTGTCAGCAGGCCAATGATGACCCGGCCATACTTCTGGGCTTCGCGGATGATGTTGAGATGCCCGGGATGGATCAAATCGGCGCTCATGGCGACATAGACTGTTTTTGTAGCATTCCGTTTTTTTTTGCTATTGGTGATCATTTTTTTTGCACCTGGATGTTGGCGTTTTTTCCAATTCAAGTTGTTATTCTTACATATTTTGCAGAAAAAAAAAAGGCTTTTTGGCAGGATAATAATTAACCTTGTTGGTTTCCCGCAAGTGGGTCGCCTGTTTCAAACCGGGCATATTGCCGATTGCCGGCTGATGCGCTATAATCAAACCTGGAGAAAATATGTCTTTTCCCGAAACATGGTGATCAAGCGGAGAAGGCCATAAAAAGCGATATGTTACCCATTGAAGAAAAAGTCTACAAGGTGTCGGAACTGACCCAGCTGGTCAAGCTGACGCTGGAGACCCAGTTCTCCGCCATTTCGGTCCTGGGCGAGGCTTCTGGCGTGGTCCTGGCCAGCTCGGGCCACCTCTATTTCACTCTCAAGGACGGCGCCGGGGCCATGAAAGTGGTCATGTTCCGCGGCCAGCTGCAGAAAAGCGCGCTGAAACGGCTGGAAAACGGCCAGCAGATCATTGTCCAGGGGACCCTTTCCGTATATCCCCTGCGCGGCGAGATGCAGATCATCGCCAGCAACATGCGTCTGCAGGGCATCGGCGATATTTTCGCCGCCCTGGAAAAACTAAAAAAAGCCTACCAGGAACAGGGTTATTTCGACGAGCAAAGGAAGAAACCCCTGCCCTTGCTCCCCGGCCGTATTGGCGTAGTCACCTCGCCGACCGGGGCAGCCGTGCGCGATATCGTGCGCATCCTGCGCCGCCGCTTCCCGGGCATCGCCATCGTCATTTTTCCGGCCAAGGTGCAGGGGGAAGGAGCCGCCGCCCAGATTGCCTCGGGCATTGAATATTTCAATAACGCCGACCAGGATGAAAAGGTGGATGTCTTGATCGTAGGCCGGGGCGGGGGCAGTTACGAGGACCTGTGGGCTTTTAACGAGGCTCCTGTGGTCGAAGCCATTTACAACAGTCGCATCCCGGTGATTTCCGCGGTCGGCCATGAGATCGATTTCACTATCGCCGATTTTGTCGCTGATGTGCGAGCGGCCACGCCCTCGGCCGCGGCCGAACTCGTGGTGGGGAAAAAGGACGAGTTCATGAGCCGCATTGATTTTTTGCGCCACAACCTCATGCGCCACATGGAAAAACTGCTGCACGAAAAAAAATCCACTTTGGGACAACTGCTCATGGAATCAAGTCTGGCCTATTTCCCCGGGCACTTGCAGGAGTTGGACCAGCGCTTGGACGGCGGCGAGTTCACCTTGAATCGCCTTTTCCAGCAGTCACTGAATCGCGGGCTCAGCCGCTGGAACCACGCCGTGCAGCGCTTTGCCGCTTTTGACATGGGCGCCATGCTGAAAAACAGAGATCTGCAGGTTCAGAACCTGGGCACAAGCTTGGCTGCGAATTTTTCCCAAAGGCTGCAGCAGCGGCGGGAAAAAATCAATGTGCTGGATTCCAAGCTGGCCGGCATGAACCCTGAAAGTGTTCTGGCTAAGGGCTATTCCATTACCACCGACCAGCATCAGCGGCTGGTCAAAGATTCTTCCGTTCTGGCCGCGGATGAAAAGATCTCTATCCGTTTTGCCCGCGGCATGACCGCTGCCAGAGTGGTCAAGGAGTGAACCATGAAAAAAGAAACCCCTGATTTTGAAAGCGCCCTCAAGAAACTCGAAGCCATCGTGCAAAAACTTGAGAATCCCGAAGTTCCCCTGCAAGAGGGTTTTGCTTTGTATGAAGAAGGTATGAAATTGACCGGGCAGATGAAAAAGGAACTCAACGACATCGAAAAAAAAGTAAAAATACTGCAGAAGGGCGCCAAGGGCGACCTGCAGGAAGCCGATTTCGAGCCGTCTGAAAATGACTGATTACCTGCAGCGCCTGACCACGGCTGTCGATCGCGAGCTCCTTGATGGCATCCAGCCCGGGAACGGTACGCTGGAAGCCGCTATGCATTACGCGCTGACCGTGCGCGGCAAGCGTCTACGGCCACTGCTGTTCCTCACCCTGCTCGATGCCTGCCGGATTGAGGCGGAGCGCTTCATCGGCCTGGCATCCGCCCTGGAGATCATCCATACCTACTCGCTTATTCACGACGATCTGCCGGTGATGGACAACGATGACCTGCGCCGCGGCATGCCCACGGTCCACCGCAAGTTCAACGAAGCTGTGGCCCTGCTGGCCGGGGACACACTGTTGACCTTTGCTTTTGAAAAGATCGCTTTCTCCCCACTGGCCGCTGAAAAGATTGTGGTCATCATCGGCATCATTACCCACTGCATCGGCAAGCAGGGCATGGCTCAGGGGCAGGCCCTTGATCTGGAATTTTCTGGGCAAGCCGAGATAATCGCCGACATCCATCGCTTAAAAACAGCCGAATTGATCAAGGGATCGCTCCTGGCTGCCGCCCAGATAGCCGATTTCGAAGACCACCGCCAGCAATTGCTGGCCCGGGCCGGCATCGCCCTGGGCATGGGTTTTCAATTGGCCGACGACCTGCTGGACATCACCGGCGCCGAAGACCAGGTCGGTAAAAAATTAAACAAGGACCAAGCCAACCGCAGCCCCAACGCCGTTCTGTATTTCGGGGAGCAGGCGGTCAGGGAGAAAATTGACGCCTATTACCGTGAGGCTCAAGCCCGGGTCGGAGAACTGGGGATAGAATTCCCCCCCTTTATGTTCCTGATGAAAAGCATGCTGTACCGGAGCCAATAATGGCATTGCTCGAAAAGATCCTTTCCCCTGCCGATATTAAAAAATTGACCCTTGAGGAAATGTCCCGCCTGTCAGAAGAGATCAGGGAATTGCTGGTGCAGGTGGTCTCGCAGAACGGCGGACACCTGTCATCCAACCTGGGGGCCGTGGATCTGACCCTGGCCCTGCACCGGGTTTTCGCTGCGCCGCTGGACAAGATCATCTGGGATATCGGGCACCAGAGTTATACCCATAAGATCATTACCGGCCGCCGGGAGAAGATATTCTCCATCCGCAAGAAGGACGGGCTGCTCGGTTTTCCTGACCGGGCCGAAAGCGAGTACGATGTACTGAACACCGGGCATGCCTCGACCTCGCTCGGTTTTGCCTCGGGCCTGGCCATCGCCCGCGACCGCCGCGGTGAAAATTTCCATATCGTCGCTGTGATCGGCGACGGGGCGCTGACCGGAGGTGTGGCCCTGGAAGCCCTGAACCACATTGGCCAGGTCAAGCAGCGCCTGATCATCATTCTCAACGACAACAAGATGTCGATCTCTCCCAATGTCGGCGGCATATCCCGCCACTTGAACTACCTGGTTTCCGGCCGGCCCTACATCCGCATGAAGGAAGTGATCCAGAATATTCTCAAGTCCATTCCCGGCCTGGGCCCATCGATGTACGAATTGGCCAAAAAATTGGAAGTGCTGATGCGTACCATGATGGTCCCCGGTTCGCTCTTCGATGAACTGGGCATCAAATATATCGGCCCGGTCAACGGCCATGATTTCGGCGAAATGTTCAAGGAGTTCCAGGCGGCCAAGAAGCACGATTTTCCGGTTCTGCTGCACGTGGTGACCCGCAAAGGCCAGGGTTACGTGCCGGCCAGTGAGGATCCCAGTTCCTTTCATTCCTCAGCTCCTTTCAATATCGAAAACGGCAAATTCATCGGCGGCTGTAAAAGTCCCTCCTATTCGGAAATTTTCGGGCAGACGGTCCGGCGCCTGGTCGAGCGGGACCGCCGACTGGTAGCGCTGACCGCGGCCATGCCTGAAGGCACCGGCCTGGACGCCGTGCAAAAGGAATTCCCGGAAAATTTCTTCGATGTCGGCATTGCCGAGCAGTATATGTTCGATTTCGCCGGCGGCCTGGCCTTGGGCGGTTTCAAGCCGGTGCTGGGTGTATACTCCACTTTCATGCAGCGGGCCGTGGACCAGATCATTCACGATATTTCGCTGATGCGCATTCCGATCCTGGTCGGACTGGACCGGGCCGGGCTGGTGGGTGGCGATGGCCCTACGCACCAGGGTCTTTACGACATTGCCCTGCTGAATCCCATCCCGGATATCGTGCTCATGGCTCCCAAGGATGAAAATGAACTTCAGCACATGGTTTATACCGGCAACCTCCTGGCCAAGCCCGTCTTCATACGCTATCCCAAGGAACCGGGCCGGGGAGTGCCCCTGGATAAGGACTTGCTTGAAATTCCCGAGGGTAGGGCGGAAGTGCTGCGCCGCGGCGGCCACGCCCTGATCCTGGCCGTGGGCCCCCTGGTGTACCGCGCCCTGGAAGCAGCCGAGCAGCTGGCTCTTCAGGATAAAATCGAAACAACCGTGGTTAATATCCGTTTCATCAAGCCGCTGGACCGGGAACTGATCTTTTCCCTGGCGGCCGGAATTGACAAAATTATCACTGTGGAGGATGGAACGGCCATGGGCGGTTTCGCTTCCGTCATCCACAAGGAATTCCTGCAAACCGGGACCAACAGACACGAATTTCTCACGTTGGCCGTCGGGGAAGGCGTCATGCCCCTGGCTTCCCGGGAAGAGCTGTTGGAACATTTCGGTTTGAACAGCGACGGCATATACCGCCAGGTTCGCGCATTCGTCAAAGGCGGGTAGGGGAGGGTTTAACCCCCTGAAGGGGGCGAGCACCCTCCCTTACAAGAACAGCTGGAACGTATCCTTGACAGTTGGGCAATTATTATTTATGATTAAACCATGATTGTGGGCTACAACACCGATATCAAGTACCGCAAAGAGGTCTTTCATATCCAAACCGAGGACAAAGGCCAGGGCAATCCCCTGATCGAAACCCTGGTTTACCTCCACGGCGAGATCCTGCTCTCCCGCCGCATCTCCTATGCTCACTTGCTGCCGGTGGCGGAAAAAACCAAAAAGGTAAAGAGCCTGATGAAAAGTCAGCACGACCAGATCATCGCTGAATTAAAAGAGGGACGTTTCTCGCACCTGATGTCCATGGATACCCAGGACATCGAAGACCAAACCCTTGATGAAATGGTGTTGCAATATTTAGCCGACGAAACCCCCTGATTCATGCCCGAAAATATTCTCCTCATCGACGGCATGTACCTGGTTTTCAGTTCCTTCTACTCCCACCATGCCATGCGCACCCTCAAGGGCGAGCCATCTGGGGCCATTTTCGGTTTCATCAGCCGGGTGGAAAGCCTGATCCATGAATTGCATCCCAAGCGGCTGGTGGTGGCCTTTGATTCCAAGGAAAAGAATTTCCGCCGCGACCTGTATCCCGCATACAAGGCCAAGCGCCTGTCGCCGCCAGAAGAACTGATCCAGCAGCTGCCGGCTATCCGCGAATACCTGACCTGCCGCGGCATCCATTTTTTGGAAAAACCAGGTCTGGAAGCTGACGATATCATTGCCCTGCTGGCCCGGCGTTTCGCCGCCGCCGGCAGCGAAGTGCTGATCTTCAGCGCCGACAAGGATCTGTTTCAATTGGTGGCGGAGCGGATATTTATTTTTCACCCCAAACTGAAAAGAAAACTTGACCGCGGCGATGTCAAGGAATTCTTTGGGGTTTTTCCCGAGCAGATCGTCGACTACCTGGCCCTGGCCGGAGACGCTTCGGACAATATTCCCGGCATCCCGGGCATCGGCGATAAAACCGCGACCAAACTGATCGAAAAATTTGGCAGCCTGGCGGCCATGCTTGCAGGACTCGACCAGGTCGAAACCAAGTTCCAGGAAAAAATCAGGGCCAACATCCACCTTTTCGAACTGTGGGGCCGGCTGCTTGATCTGGACAAGATCCCGGCCGTGGATCTTGACCTGCAGGTGCCGCTTTTTGTGGCCAGCGCCGAAGAGCCCCTGTTTGAGCTGTACCGCCGCTTCCAGTTCAACAGTTTGCTGAAAAAAATGGACGCTGCTCCCCTGGCTGCCAATGCAGAACCTGCCATAGCCGCCCGCCTGGTCAAGAATCCCACCCAACTGAAGGAACTTGCCGGAAAAATAAAAGCGACCGCAAGCTTCGCCTGGGATATCGAGACCACGGCGATCGAATTTTACAAGGCCGGGCTTGTCGGCCTTTCGGTTTTCGTTGACGGCGCCGGGTATTATGTTCCCTTTTTGGTTCCCAGCGCGGCCGCGGCGCGTTTCCGTTTGACTATAACAGATTTTAAAAATGAAATGGCCGGACTTTTCCATGACGCCAAAATAAAGAAAACCGGGCACAACCTGAAGTTCGACATGCTGCACCTGCTGCGCGAGGGCATTCCGGCCGCCGGCATCGAACACGACACCATGATCATGTCATATCTTCTTTTTCCCAACCGTCGTTTCCACCAGTTAAAGGAGTTGAGCGCCGAATTTCTGGGGGTCAGACAGACAACTTATGATGAATTGGTCGGCAAGGGCAAAAGCCGGGTCAAAATCACTGAAGTGGATGTGGAAAAGGTTGGCAGCTACTGCGTGGCCGATTCCCGGAGTTCCTGGCAATTGGTGGAGAAACTGCTGCCGCAGCTGCGGGACAAACGACTGCTGGATCTTTATCGCGAGATCGAAATGCCGCTGCTCCAAGTTCTGCTGAACATGGAATGGCACGGCATCGGCATCGATCGTGCTTTCCTGAAAAAGGCCGCCACTCGTTTGCAGGAACAGATCGCCGCGACCGAAAAAGAGGTCCAGGAGCTGGCGGGCTACGAATTCAATCTGAACTCCTCCCAGCAGTTGGCCGAACTGCTCTTTGAGAAAATGAACCTGCCGCTTAGTAAAAAAACCCGCAAGACCAAGGTCCAATCCACCGACATCGAAGTGCTTAACGAGTTGAAGGGCTTTCCCATCGTCGAAAAGCTAATCGCCTACCGGACTTATAAAAAACTGCATTCCACCTACGTCCAGGGCCTGCTGGACAATCACGATGAAAATGACCGCGTTCATACGTCGTTCAACCAAACGGTCACGGCCACCGGCCGCCTCTCTTCGTCCAATCCCAACCTGCAGAACATCCCGGTCGGTGAGATCGCCGGGCTCAACCTGAGACGGGCATTTGTCGCAGCTAAGGACAGGCTGCTGCTGTCGGCCGATTATTCCCAGATAGAACTGCGGGTCATGGCCCATTTTTCCGGGGATGAAAACCTGCTGCAGGCGTTCGCTGAAAACATGGACATCCACCAGCACACCGCTGACCTGGTCTTTGCCGCCGATCTCTTTTCGCCGCGGGGCGAGTTACGCCGGCGCGCCAAGATCATCAATTTTTCGATAATATACGGCAGCGGCGCCTATTCCCTGGCCAGGGAGTTGGGTGTGAGCTTCGCCAAGGCCAAGGAATTCATCGACCGTTATTTTGAAAAATACAACGGCGTCAGGCTCTTCATGGACAAAGTAATCGCCGCCGCGGAGAAGGATCCCGAAGTGAGGACCATTTCCGGACGCGTCCGTCCCATTCCCGAAATTCTAAGCTCCAACCGCACGGTCAAGGAGAACGGCAACCGCATGGCCATCAACACTATCATCCAGGGCAGCGCCGCCGATATCATCAAGATCGCCATGATCCGCATCCACGGGCATCTGCGCTCCATGCAAAGCCGCCTGATCCTGCAGGTGCACGATGAACTGGTTTTTGAGTATCCTTCCGAGGAAGAAAAAAAGTTAGTCGCATTGGTTACAAGGGAAATGGAAAATGCCCTAAAATTGAAGGTGCCGCTGCAGATCAGTTTGAAAAAAGGCCTGAACTGGGCCGATATGGAGGAGATCACGGCGCAGCCATGAAGGAAATCGATGCTGGGAAGTTCAAGGAAATCTGCAAGCGCGGCATGGAGCACCTGTTCCAGGACCGCCTCCTGCTCAACAAGATCAATGTTTTTCCGGTCGCCGACGGCGACACCGGCGACAACCTGACCCATACCCTGATGCCTGTTTATGAGCAGATCGACGAGATGAGCGAGCCGCGACTGGACGACCTGGCCGCCCGGCTGGCGGCGGGGATGCTGATGTCGGCCAAAGGCAATTCCGGGGTGATCTTTTCGCAGTTTTTCTTCAGTTTCGCCAAGGCTTTGAAGGGCAAGGCCACGATCGGCCCGGCCGATTTCAGCCTGGCCATGGAAAAAGCCGTGAACGAAACCTACGCTTCCATCGCCCAGCCCAAGGAAGGGACCATCCTTACCGTACTGCGCCACAGCGCCGAAGAATTCAAGCGCCTGGCCATGCAAGGAGAATTGTATCATGTGATCTTTGAAAAAGTGATCATCAAGGCCAAGGAAATCCTGGAAAAGACCCGCGATATTCTGCCGCAGCTGAAGAAGGCCAAGGTGGTCGACGCCGGAGGTTTGGGATTCTTCCTTTTCTTCAAGGGCATGGCCGCCTCGGTCCAGGGCAGGCAGGAATACGAGCCCGGGACAGGCAGCGGTGATTTTGACCAGGTCCCGCAGGCCGTGGAGGCCTCCGAGCGGGCCTATTGCGCCGAATGGGTGTTCCGGTCGCGCGGCCGGGGCAAGGATTTTTTCATGGCCCAGCTGGAAAAATGGGGCGATTCGCTACTCATTGCCGGGGACGCCGGCATGCTGCATCTCCATATTCACACCGACAGCCCTGAAAGCGTGGAAAAAGAATTGCTCGGCCACGGTGAAATAATTTCCCGCAAGGTTGACTCATTACTGGAACCGCAAACCCGTTGTCCTGAAGTCGGCGTCGCCCTGATCATGGATTCGGCGGTGGATATTCCCGAACAGACGGAGAAAGCCCTGGGCATCACCATCGTGCCCCTGCAGATCCTGCTTAACGATCGCTATTGCCGTGACCGCTTCGAGATCGGCAAGGAGGAACTCTACCGCCGCATGCGCAGTGAAAAGGACCTGGTGGTCAAAACCTCGCAGCCGGTGCCGCTCGATTTCAAAACCGCTTTCGAATCGGTCCTGGCCCGGCAAAGGCAGATACTTTTTTTCAGCCTGTCGTCGAAGTTGAGCGGCTCTTATCAAAACGCACTGGCTTCGCTGTGGTCACTGCCCGCCGCCGATCAGGCCAGGATCCGCATCATCGATACACGCAATGTTTCGGCCGGCAGCGGACTGCTGCTCTGCAGCGCCGTACAGCTCCTACAACAGGGGCGGGACCTGGACCAGACTGTTGCCGAGATCGAATCCCGGCGCCAGGAGGTCGTGTCCCTGGGTTATGTCGAATCTCTGGAATATGCTGTGCGCGGCGGCCGTTTGCCCCCCTTGGCCGGCTCCCTGACCCGCCTGTTGGGGATCAAGCCGTTGGTGGCCTTTGAAAACGGGGTGTTGGTAAAAAAGGGGATGCTGTTCAGCGACAGGAACAAGGAAAAAAAAGTTGTGCAGCGTTTCCTCAAAAAACTCGACCTGGGCAAGGCCTATTCCGTGGGCGTGGTGTACACCGACAACCCGCAAGCGGCCTTGCTGCTCGAAGACGAACTGGCCAGATCGCCGCTGAAGATCTCGTCCATCTACCAGGTCGTTGGCGCGGCGGTTCTCGGCGCCCACGCTGGCCCCGGCACGTTCTGCCTGTTCGCTCTGGCGGACGAAAGTCGCTCTTAAGATTTATCCCGCCAAGCCCGGCGTTGGTTATACAGTCTCTCAGTGAAACCACCCTCTTCGAGGAATTTTCGCTCCAGGGTTTGCATTTGCCTGTGCAGCAGGTAGCTTGCCTGGTTGATCAGGCAAATCATTGTATTGGCCGCGATTTCCTCAGAACTTTTCTTGAAAGAGTCTGACCGGTCTGGCCTGTCGGACTCGTCTGACAAGAACTTTCTTGCTTCAAGCGCTTCCGGGGAGTTTTTGTCCCACAGGCGCAAGCCGCGTTGGCGCAGAAAGTCTTCGTAGTCCAGCAGGAGTTCCTCCAGGCTGGCCCGGGCCACTCCCGTTAGCTTCAATTCGGTCTTCTTGGATGTGCCCGAAGCCATGCTCCCTTCGGCGATGTTCTGAACGCCGCTGCGCGCTGCCTGCACCATCTGGTCATGAGTACGTGAGCGCTTGTCGATGAAGCGATTGCAAAAAACAACCGTCAAATCATATGCCAGTTGGGCGCTTTGAAAACTGCGCAGCTTGCGGTAGCCGCCGTGGGGAGGGATAAGGGCAGTGTCGCTATCCATTTGCTCTCCTCTTGTCAGACTTGTCGCCTGGTCCGATTTGTCCTACTCTCTGCTTCCCTGAAAGGAATTGTCCCCCATTTTACAGAGAATTATTAATTATTCAATGTGACGTCGCTCGTCCTTGATAAATTTCGCAATTAAGCCGAAATCAAAATATAAAAAGTAATAATGTAAGACCTGGCACCAGAGTCTTCCCAGAATCATCGATCCGGGATTGGCAAATATGTGTGGTGACCATGGGCGCGATGACAATGGGCACGGCGTGCCGTGCCCCTACATGCGGACCACTTTCAATTACGTGCACTGCACCCGGCCCTTTTCTCTTCAATGTAATATTGAAAGACCTGGCACCCATTTTGTCAACCGCAAGGGTATGTACAATTTGTACCTACCCTTTAATAATGTTTCCTGAAAGACCTGCTCCCAATGTTTTTCTTTGGCGTTTAATCCAAAGGGGGTACAAATTGTACCCCTTTTATCAGCGTGGAAATTAATTCCAGTTGTCCGATTTTTGAGGACAACTGAATATAAATATAGTTGCCATTCATTCACCTTTTTTCTTTTAGTTAAAAAGCTTGACTTTTCTATTTGATTGTTGTATAAAAACTACAACAAGAGAAAAAGGAGGAGGTCGTGAAAAAAACGATTAATTTTGGGAGGTATTTTGAGCAATTGCGCCAAGAACGAGGATTAACGCTGCGCATGTTCTGCAAAAAGGCCTTATGCGATCCGGCTAATATAAGCCGAATGGAGCGGGGGCTTATACCGCCGCCAAAGGGAAGGGAGATACTCGAAAAATATGCTGAAGCTCTTGGCTTGGTAGAAGGTTCGGACGAGTGGTACAAGTTTTTCGACCTGGCCGCCGCCGACCAGGGGATCGTTCCCCAGGATATCATGGCCGACGCCGAGCTGGTAAAGGTCCTGCCGGTTTTTTTCCGCACCTTGAGAGGACAAAAGCCAACCAAGGCTGAAATGGTAAAATTAGCCGAAAAGATCCGTGACGGAATGAAATGAACAGCGACCCAAAGAAATTCAAGGCACCGTTTATCAGAAGAGAAGAAGCCTGGAGAATGGCTGACCAGACAAGAGAAAAATACTGGCCATCCGGCGAATTGCCAGTCGAAGTAGAAATACTTTTGTGGCCATTGGGACTTAAACTGGTCCCTCATCCCTCGCTTAAAGAGGCCGGTGATGTCGATGCACTTCTTTTGGGAGATTTGAAGACGATTATTGTCGATTCCCAGGATTACAATAACGACAAAATGCAAAATCGTATCAGGTTTTCGATTGGACATGAACTCGGGCATTACATACTTCACCGTGATGTATTCAAGGGAATTACTTACACAACAATCAATGAATGGATCAAATTCAAGCATAAAATTCCCAATGACCAATATGCGTATGTTGAGCAGCAGGCATACGAATTCGCCGGAAGACTGCTTGTCCCGCATGAGCGATTGGAAAAAGAGTTTCAGCAACTGATCCAGAAGGCGAAAAACGCCAAATTTTTTGACTGGGACAAAACCGGCGATTCCGCTCTCGGATACATCGCGACTCCTATTTCGCGTGTTTTTGGCGTTTCCTTCCGATGTCATAGAAAAGCGTCTTATCCGCGAAGGCTTCTGGCCGATAAAGAAATGAAAGGAATGGGGAAAAGTGATAATTCAAGACTTGGCGCCAATGACTCTCCATTATGACCCAACTGTGGATGAGACCAAACGATTGCTTCTACGGGCGATAATGAATATCAGGATTGGTAAGTAAATCGTTTTCGATGGTATTAGAGAGCCCATCAATTAGTGACATCTGGAATGCTTCACTAAAGCCTTTAGCGATATCAGTGACAACTGCAGAATAAGTGGCAGCCGAAACTTGTTTGTCCGAAAAATCGAAACCTGCTACATAAACTGAAGTTTCATCACACCAATACTTGATATAAACGTCTTTTCCTTTGACCTTTATGGTCTTCTTTAGAACTCTGTGTACTGACATATTAATCCTCCTTTTTTAAAACCACATCAATCATACTAGAACTGACCTTTTCTTTACATATCTCTCATTCTTCCACTGCTTTATTATGTGATTCAATTAGCTTCATCCAATCATTAGTTATATCTCTAGATTCGACAAGGATTGTCAGTCCTTGCCTTAATCGTCTCATTTCAGGACGCATATCTCTAGACATACTTTCTATAGGTCGGCTCGCATCGATCATTTTTTGAGTTGCAGCAAGCCCATTTTGTGCGGCCTCAGACAGATCTAGAATTAATTTAAAGAAATCTCTGAACTTTGATATTGATTCTGGCTTTTCTTTGATTTCCGAGGATGCTTGCTCAACTATGATTCGAATTCCTTCATCGACATCATGAAGTTGAGTAGCATAATTATTACTAAGTTTAAATATATGCTCGACAGGTTCATTAAGCTTTTGTGCCATTTGTCGAGCAATAATAAGTCTACCTGTAAATCCTTTACTTTGAGAATCAGCACGTTTTATATCATTTGTACCGTCTTGCATTATCCTCCCAATTTGTAATATTTCGTTTGTAATTAATGTAAGAGTTGAGCTCAATTCAGGAAGAGTTTCCTCAGACTTAGCTAATCGATCAAGAACTCCAGGTGATTCGTCAGATATAATTTCAACAAGCATTTCACTCTTTTCTGGGGGGATTACCATTGTTCCTTGTTTTTCTAATCTTCTGTTTACGTCAACTAATCGTTTCGCAAGTTGAGAAACCCCCCTTCTGTATCCTTCAGAAGCTGTTTCCTTAAATCGTATATCACGCCAATCTTCCCACTGAAAGTCTCGAACTATTTTAATAAGATCATCTTGTTCTGATTCTTCATGAAGGGATGGAACATCAACGTAATACAAGGGCAGTACTAACTCTCTGGTCCCTAGTTTGGTTGCTTTCCGAGTAAATTCTTGCATCTCGCGTCTACACCCAGCACTCAAAAAATATCGGGGAGTTATTACGGGAATAAAAAAAATGACAGAAGCAAGATTTTCATCAATTGTTTTTCTCCATTCTTCCCCCCAGTTGATATCTTTATCAAGGAATAAGGTGATTTCTTCTCCTGTAATCATTTGATATTGTTCAATAATATCATTAGCGAGTGTTATGATCCTTCCACCCTCCGCCTTGTTGTCGGAATGAACATATGACCAGAAGCCTTTCAGTTTACCTATCGTATTTTCTTTAGATTTAGTCATATTTTCCTCATCATTTAATTAAACATCGAGAATTTCTCTTTTTTAATCTTCAATTCGTTGTTCCATCCTCAACGATTTTTATTTCTTCTTCTGTTAATTCATATAATTCATAAACCAATTTATCAATTTTAGCTTCATTTTCAACTATTTGTCGTTTAATTATTTCTTGCTCATTTTGAGTTTTTGCATTTGCCTTATGACACATGAGTTTCAGCATTGCCTCAACCAATTTAATCATGCGATCGTTTTTCTCATTGTCATTTTTATTTGTCGAATCAATCGTTCTAATGGGCAATTTTTCAACATGACCTGAAAATAATCGAAATCTCCATTGTCCCCCCCTCAAAGCATTGCTTAATCCGCGAATCATGAACCAGAGTAATTTTGAATTAAGTAGTCCAAGCAAATACTTTGAATCGCTTTTAATAAAATAAATGGTATTGCTGAAATATAACCCATTGATATCTAAACAATATTTTGGATAGCGTGAAATATCTGGGAAAATTATTTTAGGATTATTAAAATTCTCAGAATATTTTTCCTGTGGTTGTTGGAGTTCGTACCAGGCTTGCCTTGTCGCTCGTTTGCTTAGCTCTGTTTTAAATTTTTCGAGATGTTCTCTTATTTTAGGATATCTAGCTAAATCAATCCCGTGTTGAGTATAAATGATCCAAACTTTATCCCACTTTAGATAATAATGATCTAAATCTTTCCCACCGACATATGGCTTTATAATTCCAGATGCATTTTTATTGCTTTTTATTATGTTTTCTTTTTCTTCGTTTGAAATAAGAAATGCTTCATTTAACCCAGTCTTGATCCCCATTCCTACTTCTCCAAATACCTCTTTTAATGAAGGAAACTGGGAAAATAATTTCAAACGGAGTGTTGTCAATTCTTTTGAATCAAATATCCAAGCATTTTCAGTAAGTGATTGTTGATCAATATGAGAAATTATTGGGAACTGTTCGGAAAGTGTTTTTGATGTTGGATCACAATCTTGAAGAATCAGATCAACATTAGTAGATTTCTGGGATGATTTGGCAGTAATGACAATGATCGGGTAAACTGTTGCACCCAAAAAAGGAGTGAAATCTCCAAAGTCAACAAATTTTTCAAAACATGAGTGGTTTAATAAAAAAGATCGAAGTGATCGGCCTGCTCTAGAGCGTGCGAAAGTGTTACTAAGGATAAAACCAAGCTTTCCGTTTTTTATTAAAAGAGATATTGCTTTTTCAATAAAATAATAAAAAATATCAGCCCTGTCGGAATGAGTCAAAAAAACATTTTTATAATAGAATTTGTACTCCTTGAATTCTTCCATGCGGATATATGGCGGATTGCCAATCACGCAATCGAAGCCGCCGGAGTGCATGGCATCGGGAAACTCGCGCTGCCAGTCGAAGGGGTTGACGCGTTTCATTTCGTCGGGATCGGGGATCAGACGGCCGGAGAAATAGTCGGGGCCGATGAGGGAGTTGCCGCATTTGATGTTGTTGGCAAGATTCGGCAAAGCCCTTTTGTGAAATAGTTGCCGGGACTGGCCGACCGTTTCGTCGGTTTCGCCTTCCAGGACCTTGAGCAGCAAAGACAGTTTCGAGACCTCAACCGCCTGGAGATCGATGTCCACGCCGAAAATGTGCGTGATTAGGATGCGCTTTTTCTCATTGATGGTCAGCCGCCAATACTTGCCGCGGCTGTCCAGGTAAACCGCCTCTTTGTGTTTCTCTGGATGGTTTTCCAGGTACCATTTAAGACAGTGGTCGAGCAGGCATTGAAAGGCGCCGAGAAGGAAAGAGCCGGAACCGCAGGCCATGTCCAGGACGCGGAAAGGGGGCTTGGTTTTGCCGCCGGCGAGATCGGCGGGACTCTTGCCTTCAATCTGTTTGCCAACGGTGTTTTGGACGATATAGTTCACGATATAGGCGGGGGTATAATATACGCCGCCGGCCTTGCGCACTTCGGGTTTTTCCTCAACCTTGGCTTGATGCCCGGCGGTCAGGCGGATGACCTTGCCCAGGAAACGCTCATAGACCGTGCCCAAAATTTCCACCGGCAAAACGCCGAAGTGGTAGGGCGAACCGTGCTCGAAGTAAAGATTCTGCATGATGGGCTTGATCACCTTGTCATCGATGGTCAGCGCCGGAGTAAGGCGGTCGTGCTGTTCAGAGACTCCAGCCTCTTTCTGGAAATGGAAGATGCCCGAATTGTATTTCTCGTCAGCTTTGCGACATAGTTTCATAAACCGGGCGTATATTTCCGGCTGCTCGCAGAGCTTGAGTAACTGGCCGTAAGACTCACTGCCGCGGTCCTCGGCCATGCGCAGGAAAATGAGGCGGTCGATGGTACGCTGCACGGCGGTGTTCAGATCGTCATAGCCCAGATACAGATTGCGCAGGGCGATATTTCGAGCCAGGGAATCGCGCCAGCCTTCGATCTCCTTCAGGAACTCGCTGTCCACCTCTGAAGTGCCGCGCTTGCGCTTGGAGGCGGCGAACTTGTCGTACGCTCCCGCCCACACGGCTTCGCGCGAAAAAATATCCCACAATTCCCGCCAGCGATCGGCATATTCCTCGCTGCGAAAATACTGAATGCGGCTGTAACTGGCTTTGTCAACGGGCCGTGGCCTGATGGTGCAGTCATACACTCCCAGTTCCTCGAAGTCGGTGAGGATGGAGAGGGGAACCTTGGCGCTCCAACCATAACGACGCAATTGGTAAGACGGTCCCGGATCGACGTTGATGTTGATGCCGCATTTTTTGGCTTCGGTATAAAACTTGGCCAGGGTGCCGACACGGAAGGTGTAATCCGGGGCTTTCTGCTGGCCTTCGATTTCCAGGCTGTCCTCGGTAACGACCTCGCGGTACTGCGGCGCAACCATAGCCGCATTGCGCATATCCCAACCCAAGGCTTCGAAAAAAGGATCGATCAAACTTTGGCGGACATGGGCTTCCTTGACGCCCGCTGCGAAAAAAGCCTGGCGGTTGGTGGCGAAGTACTTACAAAGTTTGGCTATCTCTTCTCTTCCCTGATCATAGGTTTTGCTCATGGTGATTTGTTTAATGTTTAACCGATTCAGCCAATATTGTCAAGGCCGAAGAATGTTTGAATCCCACGTGCATTTTTGTAGGGGCGGTTCGCGAACCGCCCTTACGCAAAGAAATTCAAAATCCCAAACATCAATAGCCTAAACGAAGAAAAGCACAGAATCCGGAAGGACGAATCTTGTATTTAGTCCTGGGGCCCGGTCGTCTGTTGCCATAGTTTTTTATTTTACCCCAAATGCGGTAAAATAAATTCGGAGGTACTCCATCATGAATGTAAAAAAAATAGCTTTGATTTTGCTGCTTATGTCGATCGCCGCCTGGGCCTTTGCGGCCGAGGCGCGCTTTATGACCTATCCCGATATCCATGACGACAAGATCGTCTTCACCTATGAAGGGGATCTCTGGCTGGCAACCGGCGACGGCGGCACGGCAGCGCGCCTGACCAGCTTCCCCGGCGACGAGTACGCTGCCAAGTTCTCCCCCGACGGCCAATGGATCGCCTTTACCGGCAACTATGACGGCCAGCCCGCCGTCTACCTGATGCCGGCCTCCGGCGGCGAGCCCAAGCGGCTCACTTATCAGCCGGGAAGTATCCAAACAGTGGCCTGGACACCTGACGGTCAGCGTATCGTCTTTCGCTCCAACCTCGAACAGTTCATCAGCCGCGATCCCAAGCTGTTTTGGGTCAGAATAGATGGCACGGCCGTGGAGCGGTTGCCGGTCGATCGCGGTACGCTGTGCAGCTTTTCAGCCGCTGGCGCCGAGATGCTCTACAATCGCCGCGGCAACGAGGAATACCAGTGGAAGCGCTACAAGGGCGGCCAGCATACCGATATTTGGCGCTACAATTTTTCCAGCCGTCAATTCACTGCGATTTCAGACTATGTCGGCAAAAACGCCTACCCCATGTGGATCGGCAATACCATGTACTTCGTTTCCGATCGCGGTGCCGGCGGGGTCGCCAACCTCTTCTCACAGGACCTTGCGACCAAGGCCGTGACCCAGGTAACGCGCCATGAAAAATATGATGTGATGATGCCGGAAACCGACGGCGAGCGCATCATTTATCTGCAGGACGGTTATTTGCACCTGCTGGAAGTCAAGAGCGGATCGACCAAAAAAACCGCGATCAACCTGTCCAGCGACCGCTGGCGGATGCGCGACCGCTGGCTTGATCCCAAGGAATACATCCATGGCATGGATGTTGGTTGCGACGGTAAAACAGCGCTGCTGGAAGCCCGCGGCGATCTCTTTCTGCTGCCGGTCAAGTCCGGACAGACGCGTAACCTGTCGCAGACGCCCGGTTCGCGGGAGATCCACCCGCGCTTCTCCCCGGATGGACAATGGCTCTCCTTTTTCTCCGACAAGAGCGGCGAATACCAGCTCTACAAGCAAAAGACGACCGGCGGCGAATGGCTGCAGCTGACCAGCGCTCTCGACCGCGCCGTCTATCGCCAGGCCTGGTCGCCCGACGGCAAAAAGATCCTTTTTGGCAACAAGGAGCTGGCGCTCTATTGGCTCGATGTGGAAAAAAAGCAGTTGACGCCGATCGATGCGGTGCCGCAGTTGAAAAACGACGAGTTCAGCTGGGAGATCGATGATTACGGCTGGTCGCCGGACAGCCTCTGGGTCTGCTACACCATGGTGGCCTACAACCGCAACAGCCAGGTTTTTCTCTACAGCCTGGAACAAAAAAAGAAATTTACGCTGACCGACGATTTCTACAATAACCTCAACCCCTGCTTCGACGGCAACGGCGATTATCTCTACTACCTCTCCAGTCGCAATTTCGACATCACCATGGACTTTTACGAGGATAACCACGTCATCGCCAATCCCTACAGGGTGATGGCGGTGCAATTGCAGGGCGGACAAAAACCGCCCTTTGCCGAGGATGAAACCGGTAAAGGCGAGATCGCAAAAGAAATAACTGAAGCCGGTAAAAAACCGCTCCCGATCCAATCCAAACCCATTAAAATCGACCTGGAAGGCCTGGCATTGCGCACCTTTGCCCTGCCGGTTCCGGCCGGCAACTATTTCTTCCTGCGCGCCGGCCGGGGCAAGGTGCTCTGGTGCTCGGTGCCAGTGTTCAGCGAGGATGAATACGAGGAGATCTTCAAGCCGGGGCGCGACAGCAAGTGGCAGCTGCACAGCTTCGACATGCAAGAAAAAAAGGAGACGGTGCTGGCGGACAAGATCCGTGACTACGCCCTTTCGGTGAACGGCGAACAGATCATATTGGCCCGGGAAAAAGATTTTTTCATCGCCAAGCTCGAAGACCTGTGTGAAGCCAAGAAACTGGAAGGAAAAAAGATCCATGGTCTGAAACTCGACGGCATGCTTTATTACCTGGACACCCTGGCCGAATGGAAGCAGATTTTTTCCGACACCTGGCGCTGGTATCGTGATTTTTTCTATGATGCCGGCATGCACGGACAGGACTGGCAGGATGTCGGCGATCGCTACCACGCCATGATCCCTGAGCTCAGCTCGCGCGCCGGCCTCAATTGGCTGATGTCGCAGATGGTCGGCGAGTTGTGTGTCGGCCATGCCTATATCGGCGGTGGTGACATGGGGCCTCTGGCTCTGCCTGAAACTCCTGTTTACACAGGCCGCTTGGGTGCGGATTTGCTGTATGATGCTGCTGCCGGTTTTTTCCGCTTCGAAAAGATATATGGCCCCAGTGAATACAACCTGGAGCTCAAGTCGCCCTTGGTCAGGCCCGATATCCGGGTCAGGGAGGGGGACTACCTGATCGCCATCAACGGCAAGACCCTGCAGAAAAACGAGGATTATAACCGTTACCTGCAGGTGACCGACGGCCAGAAGCTTTCGATCACCGTCAACGCGGCACCGACCATGCAAAACGCCCGGACCTACGAGATCGAGCCCGTGCGCAGCGACCGCGCTTTGCGCTACAACCGCTGGCTTACCGAGAACATCCGCAAGGTGCTGAAAGCAACGGACAACCGCGTCGGTTACATGCACATCAACAATATGGGTTCCAGAGGTATCGGCGAATTCGACAAGTTCTGGCGTGCCTTCCGCAACCTGGAGGGCATTGTTATCGATGTGCGGCGCAACTCTGGCGGCTGGACCGAATATTTTCTCATCGATAAGCTGGAACGCCAGCAGGTGGGCTTCAACGTGCTGCGCGACATGAAGCCTTTCCGCTACCCGGGCAGCGTGGGTCCGCAATGCTACGTTGCCGTTTCCAACGAGGACAACGGTTCCGACGGCGAGGCCTTCATCCAGCATTTTCAGGATCGCCATTTGGGCCCGGTGGTCGGCGTCCCCTCCTGGGGCGGCCTGGTCGGCATCATCAACGGCCAGAGGACCATTGACAACGGCAGGGTCCATCAGCCCAACAACGCTTTTTACGGCCAAACGGGCCATTGGTGGGTGGAAAACAAGGGTGCCATTCCGGACATCATCATCGACAACGATCCCGCTTCGGTCATGGCCGGCCGCGACCTGCAGCTGGACAAAGCCATCGCGACGATACTGGCCGCCATTGAAAAAAACACGAAAAACAAGTTCCCGCCGCAGCCGGCATACCCGGTTAAGAAATAACGCGTTATTGAACGAGTAGGGGCGTATAAACATACGCCCCAAAGATCTATTGTCGTGATATTGGGGGCGAATAATTATTCGCCCCTACCGTTTTATCTCCTGGGGAACCAGGGGAAGAAAATAGAAGTCTGCTTTTTATAGGCCTCAAAATCGGCGCGGCCGCGGTATTTTTTTTCCAGCAGCGGCACTCCGGAAACGAATCGCAGCAGGAAAGTGATGACCATGGGGCCGATCAGCCCCCACCAGCCCCGGGGTGCGGAGAGCGCCAGCACGGCCATGCCCCACCAGAGGGCCGCCTCGCCGAAATAGTTGGGATGGCGGCTGAAGCCCCACAATCCGCCGGTCATGAGTTTGCCGAGGTTGGCCGGATCTTTGATGAATGCGGCCAGCTGGCGGTCGCCGATGGTTTCAAAGGAGAAACCCGTCAGCCAAACCAGGACACCCAGGCCGTCAAGCAGATTCAGCGGCGGCTGTTCCTGGCCGACGATCAGCAGCAGCGGCGCGCTGACCAGCAGCAGCAGAAGCCCCTGCAGCATGAAGATCTGCCCGAAGCTGCGGATGATAAAGTGCTTGCCCCACTGGCGACGCCAGGCGGCGTAACGGAAATCCTCTTCGCGTCCGCGGTTGCGGCGGAATATATGCAAGGCCAGGCGGCTGCCCCAGAGCGCAACCAGAGCCAGGGCCAGCCATTGCCGGGCCTGGCCGCCGCCGCGCAGCAGGAAAACGGCCAGGCTGACCAGGATGAAACCCAGACCCCAGGCGATGTCGACGACGCCGTTGTTTTTTTTGATCAGGGCAAGGACGAAAACCAGCGTCATGTAAATGAAAATCACCAGCGCTGCTTGGGCAATCACATGCGTCATTGGTACCTCCTTTTTCCCGATGGATTGAAATTTTATTTTATGTGGTTCGTTTTAATAAGAAAGCGGCGGGCGCGCAAAGCGCTCCTCTCCTTGTCCTTGATCTCGAGCATGATGTCGAAATCCAGCCCTTCCCCGGCGGCGATGAATCCGGCAAAATCCTCAAGATCGATACTTTCGGCATGGCGGCCCTTCCTTTCGCCTTTTTTCTGGGAACTGTAGTCGATCATGGGTAGACCGTCGCTTGTTCCCCAGGTGGCGGCCGCCTGGCGCCAGGCCGTGCCCAGTGCTTCCCCGTTGCCGTTCAACTGGTGATGAAAGGAATCGAAAAGAACGGGGATGCCCGTACGCCGGCTGATCTGCAGACAGTCGGCAATGCTGTATTGGCGATCGTCGTTCTCCACCGCCAGGCGGCGGCGGATTTTTTCGTCCAATTGTTCGAAACGGGCGCAGAAGCGTTCCAGGCTCGCTATTTTGTCGCCATATACGCCGCCGCCATGGATCTGGATCCGGGCCGTCCGGTCCAGTCCCAGCAGATCCAGTACTTCCGCGTGGTAGGCCAGTTCGGCGGCGCTGCGTCTGAAAATATCCGGATCGGGCGAATTGATCAGGGTGAACTGGTCGGGATGCATGGAGATCCTCATACCGTTGCGGCGCATCAGGCTGCCAAGCGCAATGAAGCGCCCAGCGAATTCCTCCTGCCAGGGGAACGTACAGACCGGGTGAGATGCAAATGGGACAAGGTCTGAGGTGATGCGGAAGAACAGCAGGCCCTTGGCGAGGTTGAACTCCAGGATCCGGCCTAGGCACTCCAGATTCTGGCGAACCGTTTCCTGCAGACGCGCCGGCGAGTAGGAACGCAGGCGGAAAGTGCGGCTCGGCGTGCAGCCGATGGTGCGGTTGAGGCAGGGATAGCCGATCTTCATTTTATTTCCCCCCTTTTTCCATGACCGATCGGTACAGATAGCGGTTGATCTCTTTTTCGTCGGCCGGAAGTTCCGGGAAGATCTCCTTCCAGGTATCCTGGTCTTCCATGCACAAATAAAGGGGAACATGACGGGAGAGGCGGGTGCGGATCTCGTCGCGGACGAAACGGAACAATTCCAGGCGCAGGGGAGTGAAATAGCGGTATTTTTTATCCCCGCCCTCGATCAGCTCGCCCCAGAAAAGCTGGGATTCTCGGTGCCGGAAAATG
>Ga0268280_1000635_pt1 | contig 27690 bp, 29 predicted proteins | sample saktaG_9_FD_190139 | JGI IMG/M metagenome (GOLD analysis project Ga0268280, IMG submission 190139) | Saline water microbial communities from Sakinaw Lake, British Columbia, Canada - sak_2011_5_24_40m | ecosystem: Environmental > Aquatic > Non-marine Saline and Alkaline > Saline ...
AATGGATGAACCGGCCTCGGCGCTCGATCCTACAGCGACACTCAAGATAGAGGAGCTTATACAGGAATTGAAGAAGAAGTACACGATAGTCATAGTCACACACAACATGCAGCAGGCGGCGCGGATTTCCGACTTTACGGCGTTCTTTATGCTGGGCGAGCTTATAGAGTATAATATAACCAGTCTAATGTTTACTAAGCCCAGTAAAAAAATAACAGAAGACTATATTACCGGTAGGTTCGGATGACCCTTCGACGCGGCCTCTGTCTAACTACAGCCTTGCTCAGGGTCATGGTGAGCGATAGTCGAACCATGAGAAAAGCGCTTCTAATGATTTTATTATGTATCTCCCTGTCATCGTGTGAAACTCTCAAAGAGATCCAAGATAGTCCCGGGTTAAAAACGGTAGGGTCTTTTAAGCTTGGTTCAGTGCAGGAGAACAATTATTGGTATGACGGTAAGTCATACGAGTATAACGAATATAAGATCGAGGTAACATCCAAACCGGTCCGCGCTAAGATTTTATGGAACGGAAAGACGATAGGGACGACACCTTTTATATACAGTTATAGCGGCACACTTGATAGGGACGAGCGTGTGGTGATGCAGGCGATCCCTATGGACAGTGAACTTCCGGCACAGGAGGCGGTGCTTCGTGTAAGAACAGAGCTTCCACGGCAAATACATTTTGATCTGGATAAAAAATAAAACCGGAGAATTAAAATGGAAAGACACTTTGATGAAGAATTGAAAGGCTTAAACCAGGATATATTGAAGATGGGTATCCTCGCCCAGGAGGCAATATATAAATCAATAGAATCGTTAAAAAACAGGGATCAGGAGCTGGCGAAGAGTGTAATAGAAAATGATGCGAAGATAGATAGCCTCGAACTTGTTATAGATGAAAAATGCGTTGATTTAATAGCCTTGCATCAGCCGCTTGCGAAAGATCTGCGATTTATTACGGTCGGTATGAAATTAAACTCGGAGCTGGAAAGAATAGCCGACATAGCGGTCGATATCGCGCAAAGAGTCCTCGATCTGGCGGGAAAACCCTTGTTAAAACCTTTAGTCGACATTCCGAAACTGACTCTCGTCGCGCAGAATATGATTAAAATGGCGGTGGATTCATTTGTTACGGAAGATGTCGAGTTGGCAAGAAAGGCCATATTGGCTGACGGTGAAGCCGATGAACTGCGTAATTCAATAGCGAAAGAACTGATAGAGGATTATATGGCCAAAGACGCCTCCACGGCTCCGCGAGCCGTTCAGCTTCTCCTGATAGCCAGGTTTCTTGAGCGTATATGCGACCACGCCACCAATATCGCCGAAGATGTGATATATATGGTACAGGCGGAGGTGGTCAAACATCATCCCGAAAAATTGATGTAAAGAACTCTCCGAGGACCAAATCCAATCTCTAAGTGTTTGACAAATAATCCTCAAAGGTGTAACCTACATATCGGCCTGAGGTCATATATTTTTTTGAAAAGTCAAAAGGAGTTTGTGTGTTTAAGAATATTGTTAAGGTAGCCCTTCTGATCCTGTGTTTGATCGGGATCAGTTTTAACGCTTATGCGGCGTATGAGGATGGCGATTTTCAGATATGGAATACGAACGCCCAGGATATAAAGATTGGCAAGGCAACTAAGTTCACGATGGAGGAAGAGTTCAGATATGCCGAGACGGCCACCGAGCTTTTCTATCAGCATTACGACTGGGGTTTCGCATGGGCTTTCGATAAGAGGTTTGAACTCGCGCTGGGATATCGCCAGGTATATGAAAAGTATAAGCATAAATTGCGGGAATCTAACGAGCCTTTTACGAACCTTACATGGAAACAGGACATATGGAAGTTTAAGCTTGAGGATCGTAATCGCATAGAGTGGAGATTCTTCAGATACGATTTTCCAGACCAGATAAGGTATCGTAATAAAGCCACATTGAGATATCCGTTCGAATTCAAGAGCATTAATATAATCCCGTATACTTCAAATGAGATATTTGTATCCTCAAATGGCAGGGGCTATAACCAAAACAGGTTCCAATCGGGCATCGAATTCGAATTGACCAAATATGTGAAGTTTGATGTCTCGTATATGCTTCAATCGATCAGAGGTAATGGAGATAAGTGGTATGAGGCCAATGTTCTGTGGCTGAAAGAAAAGATCTCATTCTAAATTTTTACAGGAGTTTAAAAAGAGGAGAATGATATGATTAAAAAATTATTACCAGTTCTAATAGGAGTGATGTTCGCGACTTCCGCGTTCGCGGCGAAAAATGATAATTCAATACAGGTCAAAGGCTCGGACACGATGGTCAATTTAGGGCAGGCATGGGCCGAGAAATATATGGAGAAGAATCCAGGTGATTTCGTCGCGGTGACAGGCGGAGGGTCGGGCACAGGGCTTTCAAGTCTTATAAGCGGCACATGCGATATAGCTATGAGCTCGAGGAATATAAAGGAAAAGGAGATCGCGCTGGCCAAGAAGAAGGGCATAAACCCCAGTGAAATAAAGGTCGCTTTAGACGGGCTCGCGGTTGTGGTCAATCCCGCGAATCCTGTAGATAAGTTAACTATGGACCAGCTGGCCGGTATATTCACCGGCAGGATAGCGAACTGGAAAGAGCTCGGTGGCAAAGATGAGTCGATCGTCATTCTGTCGCGTGAGGTTAATTCCGGAACGCATGTTTATTTTAAGGAGCATGTCTTAAGAAAGATGGACCCGAACAGCACCGAAGAGTTCGCGCCAGGAGCTCTGATGCTCTCATCTTCACAGGCCATAGCCGACGAGGTAGCCGGCAATCCCTCAGCCATAGGATATTACGGCATGGGATATATTTCGCCGAAACAAAAACCGGTCGCTGTCGCGAAAGATGGCGCTTCGGGTTTTGTAACGCCTTCTATAGGGAATGTGCTGAACGGGAGCTATCCTATATCGCGGCCCCTGTTTCTCTATACGAACGGGACGCCCGCGGGCCTTACGAAAAAATTCACAGACTTCACGCTTTCGAAAGATGGCCAGGATCTCGTGCTGGCCACGGATTTTGTTCCTATAAATCGGTAAAAGAATTTACCTCATGTCATCTGCGGAGTTAAATGCGAAAGATAAGAGAATTTGTAATTGAGAAGCTTATACTGATCTGCGGATTGGCGTCGATATTTTTTGTAGTGCTGATATTCCTGTTCCTGCTTAAAGAAGGTCTCGCGCTATTCGGCGTCGAGAGCCCTCTTAAGTTTCTCTTCGGTAAAAGCTGGTATCCCATATCGGAACCTCCCCGGCTCGGCATATTTCCCCTTATACTCGGGTCGCTTTTGGTGACTGCCGGCGCGGCGGTTATATCTGTGCCTATAGGAATCGGATGTGCCATCTACATCGCCGAGATAGCTCCTGCGAAGACTAAGGAAGTTCTCAAGGCCGGCATAGAACTTCTGGCGGCGATACCGAGCGTCGTTCTTGGTTTTATAGGGATGGTAACGCTCGTGCCTCTCGTAAAAACTATCTTTCACCTGCCTACGGGCCTTACAGCGCTCTCCGGTTCGATCATGCTCGCGTTTATGGCCATGCCTACCATAGTCTCGATCGCGGAGGATGCGTTATATTCTATTCCTAAGACATATAAGGAAGGCGCGCTGGCGCTGGGCGCTACACACTGGCAGACGATATGGCGCGTCATGCTTCCTGCCGCCTCCAGCGGCATCGTCGCCGCCATTATGCTCGGGATAGGCCGCGTGATCGGTGAGACCATGGCTGTTATGATGATAACAGGCAATGCCGCGGTAATTCCCGCGAGCATACTCGTTCCGGTAAGAACGCTTACCGCTACTATCGCGGCCGAGATGGGTGAGGCGGTGGTGGGAAGCGAGCATTATTTCGCGCTATTCGCCATCGGCATAGTGTTATTCATTATAAGTTTCGCGATCAATGTGACCGCGGATCTTTTTCTGCATAAGAGGCAATGATGCGTAATCCGCACAGGACGCAGAATATAGCTTTCTTTCTTCTTCTTCTGGCGACCCTTTTAATAGTGGTGCCGGTAGGGATGATCGTAGTCATCATCATCCAGAAAGGCATTCCGGCCATAAACTGGCAGTTCCTTACCGATATCCCGAGGCAGGGGATGCGCTCGGGAGGAATATTTCCAGCCATCGTTGGAACGGCGTATCTGGTTACCGGCGCGATATTATTCGCGCTACCGATAGGACTTCTGGCCGCTATATATTTGAGTGAATATTCCAAGGATAATATTTTAAACCGTATAATCAAACTTGCGATCGTTAATCTGGCCGGTGTGCCGTCAGTAGTCTACGGCCTTTTCGGGCTGGCGCTCTTCGTGATTTTCTTTAAATTCGGCGCGTCCATACTATCCGGATCACTGACGCTCGGCATAATGATACTACCTATAATAATTACTTCCTCGCGTGAAGCGCTCGAAAGTGTGCCGCAGTCATTTCGTGAAGTGAGTCTGTCTCTTGGCGCGAGCAAATGGCAGACGATCCGGCATATAGTCCTGCCTAACGCCATCCCCGGCATACTTACTGGGACGATTCTCGGGCTCGGAAGGGCTGCCGGAGAGACCGCGCCGATATTATTCACGGTCGCCGCGTTTTATCTGCCGCAGCTGCCGAAGTCCGTATTCGACCAGGCGATGGCTCTGCCTTACCATCTTTATGTAATTTCGACTCAGGTGCCGAATGTCGATGAGAAGATACGCTATGGCACGGCATTTGTCCTGCTCGCCCTGGTTCTTTTTATGAATCTGATCGCGATAGTGATACGCTATAGATTCAGGAAGAAAAAGAAATGGTAACGACTAAAATAGAGATAAATAAGCTCGATATCTGGTTCGGCGGTGAGCAGGTCCTTAAGGGCGTGCAGATGGGGATTCTGGAGCACGAGATATTGAGCGTGATAGGGCCTTCGAATAGCGGCAAGACGACTTTCTTAAGGACCCTTAACCGGCTGAACGATCTAAATACAAATTTTAAGATGAAAGGGTCGGTGCGGCTGGACGGAAAAGATGTTGGGGTTATCGATGTCGAAGCGCTTCGCAGGAGGGTCGGTATGGTATTCGCGCTTCCGCTCCCGCTTCCGTTATCGATATTTGACAATGCCGCGTACGGCGTCAGGATGTATGGAGAGAAGGACAAAAAGAAAATCGCCGCGAAAGTCGAGGAAGCGCTTAAACAGGGGTATCTCTGGGAAGAGGTTAAGGACAGACTCGGCGAATCCGCGTTCAAACTTTCCGGCGGCCAGCAGCAGCGCCTGTGCATTGCTCGGACGCTTGCGGTAGAGCCGGAAGTCATACTATTTGACGAGCCGTGTTCTGGGCTTGATCCAATCTCGACGGCTAAGGTCGAGGACGCCATGGTTAAACTCAAAGAAAAATATACTATAGTGCTAGTCACAAACAATGTGAAACAGGCTGCAAGGGTGGGAGACAGAACGGCGTTCTTCCTCGGCGGAGAACTTATAGAGCTCGACAATACGGATAAGATCTTCACCGCTCCGCGCGACAAGCGCACGGACGGTTATATAAGAGGAAAGTACGGTTAACCCGGAATTTTAATGAGCAAAATAAAAACTGATAAACTTAATCTCTGGTACGGCGCCTTTCATGCCCTGAAGGATGTCGATTCTGACTTTGGGGCAAACAGGATCACCGCTATCATAGGCCCGTCCGGTTGCGGTAAGTCGACGCTCCTTCGCGTATTTAACAGGATGAACGATCTTATTGACGGCGTCCGGACGGCAGGCAAAGTCCTTGTCGATGACGAGGACATATTCGGCCCCGGTTCCGACCTTGTAAAATTGCGTAAAAAGGTCGGCATGGTGTTTCAGAGGCCGAATCCGTTCCCGTTATCGATCTACGAGAATATAGTCTTTGGCGAAAGGGTTCACGCCGACAGGATAAAGAGAGACGCGCTCGACGAGATAGTTGAAAGGAGCCTTAAGAGTGTGCTTTTATGGGACGAGCTGAAGGACAGGCTTAATGAGCCGGCATTGAGACTATCGCTGGAGCAAAAGCAGCGGCTCTGTATCGCGCGGCTTATCGCGGTCAAGCCCGATGTGCTTCTAATGGACGAGCCTTGCTCCACGCTCGATCCGCAGGCCACCGCGAGAATTGAAGAATTAATGCGCGAATTGAAGAACGATTATACTATAATAATAGTGACGCATAATATGCAGCAGGCGGCGCGCGTCTCCGACGATACCGGATTCATGCTCCTCGGCGAACTGATAGAATTTGGCAGGACCGAGGAGATATTCACCGCGCCTAAAGATAAACGTACGGAAGATTACATAACCGGTAGATACGGATAAAAAGGGGGAGATATGCAGAGACATTTCGACGATGAATTAAAGAGCTTGAATCAGGATGTTCTTAAAATGGGGGCTTACGCGGAAGAAGCGATATACCTATCCATAGAGGCGCTCAAGAATCGTGATAAAGAGATGGCAAAAAAGGTGATAGCAAGCGACAGCAATGTCGATAAGCTTGAGCTTACAATAGACGAGAAGTGTATAGACCTGATAGCGCGATACCAGCCGATGGCCAAGGATCTACGTTTCATAACTACAGGTATGAAGATAAATTCAGAACTTGAGAGGATCGCGGACATAGCCGTCGATATCTCACAGCGGACTCTCGAGATAGTCGATAAGCCGCTTCTGAAACCACTCGTCGACATACCGAAGCTTGCTGCTGTAGCGCAAAATATGGTAAAGATGGCCATAGACTCGTTCGTAAAAGGGGATATAGAGCTGGCTAAAAAAGTGCTGATTACCGATCCGGAAGCAAACCAGCTGCGCAACTCCATACATAAGGAGTTGGTAGAAGATTTCATGGTAAAGGACGGTTCCACCGCTCCTCGGGCAGTGCAACTTCTTCTCATCGCGCGTTTTTTGGAGAGAATATGCGACCACACTACAAATATCGCCGAAGATGTGATATATATGGTACAGGCGGAGGTAGTTAAACATCATCCCGAGAGGTTAGCATAAAAGTTTAATTTTCTAGATTCGGATCTGGAGGAGGGTGAGATGAAAAGATTCATCACCGGATGGGCGAAGAACAAAACTTTGGAGTCCATAAAAAACCGCCGCAGCGTAAGGATGTTCACGGATAAGCCGGTCAGCGATGACGACCTGACGACCATTCTTAAGGCCGCGAATCGGGCTCCGTCGGCCCATAATCAGCAGTCGTGGCGGTTCATCGTTGTTAAAGGAGAGAAGAAGGGTGAGTTGGTCAACCTCATCTCGACCAGGGCCGGAGATTTTCCGAAACCGTCCTCAACGCTTCTTCGTCTGGCATCGCGCAGCATCGCCTCCGCGCCGGTCGTCATCGCTGTGGCGAACAGCGGAGAGCTTATCGCGAGAGGTCCGGAATTATTCAAGATAGATAAGAAAGGCGCTCACGATTTCTTCCGCATCATGGAGATCCAATCCTCAGCCGCCGCGGTGCAGAATCTACTCGTCGCCGCTACGTCTCTCGGTCTTTCCACTGTGTGGCTCGGCGTGCTCGTGCTTATTAAGAGCGAAGTCCTGCGGTTCCTTGGTGAACCGGAGGGCGAGTTCATGGCGGTCGTACCCGTAGGATACTCAGCCAGACCCAGCAATAATGGTCCCCAGAAGCAACCCCTCGATACCGTCGTCAAGACTCTGTAGCAGCTTAACCTTCGTCTAACCGCCGCGGTTGAATGAGGTCGTCTAACCGCGGCGGTTAGACGAAGGTCCTGTTTTCCCTTCGATACTAATATCCACTAATGTGGTATAATCTACATTATCCGGACGGTGGAGCCGGGGAGAGTAATATAACCATAAGGAGGCAGTTATGATGTTAACTTTGACCTGGGGCGCGTGCGCTAAGATAATGCTGTTGATAGCTTTTTTTCACGCTTCGAAGAATATGATTAAAAAATTGCAGGAGAAGTATTGCCCTCTCTGTAAAGTGGATTCCTGCTGCAAATAAAAGAAAAGGTCTGTAGCTGATGCCGAATCAAAAGAGAAGGAAGGACGTGCGTAATCTCGCGATAGTCGCGCACGTCGACCATGGTAAGACCACGCTCGTCGATACTCTGCTGAAATTCACCGGCGCCCATAAGTTCGAGGAAGGCGAAGTGACTATCATGGATTCGAACCCTCTGGAGAAAGAGAGGGGTATCACGATATTTTCAAAGAACGCCTCCTTTAACTACAAAGGGGTCCAGTGCAATATCGTCGATACGCCTGGACACGCTGATTTCGGAAGTGAGGTGGAGCGCATCCTGGAGATGGTCGATGGTGTGCTTCTTCTCGTCGATGCTGTGGACGGCCCGATGCCGCAGACGAAGTTTGTGCTAAAAAAGTCTCTGGAGCTACATTTAAAACCTATCCTTGTAATAAATAAGATCGATCGCCCGAACGCCCGCCCGCATGAAGTCGCGAATATGACGTTCGACCTTTTCTGCGAGCTTAACGCCTCCGACGAGCAGCTCGACTTCCCGATAGTCTATGCCTCGGGCCGAGATGGCTATGCCACGCTCGACCTCGATGAACCGAGCGACACCATAAAGCCTCTCTTAGACACGATACTTCACAGGGTGCTGCCTCCGATAGCTAATCCCGATCTTCCTTTTCAGATGCTGGTGACGATGCTCGATCATAATTCGTATTTTGGGCGCACGGCGATCGGGCGCATATTCCACGGCGCTGTAAAAGTCGGAGATCCCGTGGCTCTTGTAAAACGCGACGGTACTATTACCGCTAATAAAGTAACGAAGATAATGAAGTATAAGGGGCTGACCCCCGTAGAGGCAAACGAGGCGATGGCCGGCGATATCATATTGATAATGGGCGTTGAGGGCGTGTCGATCGGCGAGACGATCACATGTATTGACGACCCTAAAGCGCTGCCGGCGGTAAAGATAGACGAGCCGACGATATCGATGAATTTTTCACATAACACAAGCCCGCTTGCCGGCAAGGACGGAGGCGTATTTCTGACATCTCGCCATATTCGCGAATACCTGGAACACGAGACGATGGTGAATGTCGGTATAAAGGTCGAGGAGATCGACCGGGGCGAGAGGTTTAAGGTTTCCGGTCGCGGCGAACTCCATCTGGAGATACTCATAGAGACTATGCGACGCCAGGGGTATGAGCTGGAAGTTTCAAGGCCGCAGGTCATATTGAAAAAAATAGGAGACCAGGTCCTTGAACCGGTGGAGATGGTGGTGATAGAGGCCGACAGCATGTATCAGGGCGCGATCATGCAGGCTCTCGGAGAACGCAAAGCCCAGATGAAAGATCTTAAAACCACATCCTCTAAAGGCATACGGATGGAATTTATAATCACCTCAAGGGCGCTGATAGGATTTCGGAGTGAGTTTCTTCTGATAACGCGTGGAAGCGGGGTCATGTGCCAGAACTTTCTGGAATATCAGCCCTACAAAGGTGAAATGCCCCAGCGCCAAAGAGGCGTCATGGTTTCGAACGGCGATGGAAAAGTGATCGCGTTCGCGCTCTGGAACCTGCAGGAGCGCGGGGAGCTCTTCGTCGAGCCCGGAGATATGGTGTATGAGGGAATGGTCGTAGGCATACACAGTAAAGGTACCGACATAGTAGTAAATCCTCAGAAGGAGAAGAAGCTGAGTAATATGCGCTCTTCGACCAAAGACATGGCGATACAGCTCGTGCCTTCGCGAAAGATCAACCTTGAATTTGCCCTTGTCTTCATCGATGACGATGAGCTCGTCGAGATAACCCCTCTTAATATAAGGATCAGGAAGATACAGTTAGAAGAAGTCGACAGGGTGCGGACGGGGCGAAAAGATAGGATCTAAATCTGTGAAAACGGCTCTGGTATTTTTATTATTGTGCTTTTCTTCGCTTGTTTGGTCCGGTGAGATATTTGCGGCCGAAGAATCAATAAATTTTAGTTACGTATGTCGAGATCTAAAAGGCTCCGAGCGATGGCGCGCCGAGGCCCAGATAAAGAATATCGGCCCGGATTTATATCTCATGACGGAGAAGGCTAGGGGCGTCTACTCTTCTTTTACAGGTCCCGTGTCATGGGTTGCCGAGATGAAGTTTTGGCGCGACGAACATAATGTCAGGCCTGTCAGTCTGGATAAGAGCGTCTTCGATCAAAATGGAAAGATGATAAGGCGCGAGAGGCAGGAGTTTGATCTCGTCAACAACACCGCCATCTGCATTCACGAAGATCCCACAAAAAACCTCTTCCGTACTAGAAAATTTAAATTTAATAAAAATGTCGTGACGCGGCTTTCTTTGGGATTCTATGCTCAGAAATTTCTTAAAAACGGCAAGACGAGCGAAAGGCTTCAGATGGTGAGCGAGGAGCCGAATGTTTATGATATTGAACTGCGGCTTCTGGGAAAAGAGGCCATACGGATCGGCGGCCGCAAGGTCGCGGCATACCGCCTGTGCATCGATCCCCAGCTCGGAGCGCTGAATTTCGTTAAGAACTTCTTCCCAAAATCCTATGGTTGGCATTCGGCGGTACCGAAATATGAATGGCTCGGGTATGAGGGCCTCGAAGGCGGGCTAAACTCCGAAAAAGTGGAGATAATGATAGAAGAGTTATAATTTATTATTTGATTAACCGCGACCAACCGGGTCGGTTGGTCGAAACCAAAACGGTAGCCATAACAGTAGCGCACCCTTAAGGGTGCGCTACGTCTTTGTCTACATGTTACCGTACTTCGTAACCGGGTCGGTTGTTACAGAATGCGACATGTAACCGACGCGGTTTATTCCCGCTAAAGTGAAAAATCGCCCCCCTTATATGTTTGACTTAATATCTCTTATTATATATACTTAATAGATATTATAGGAGAGGTGTGTGAAGATATACATAAACGGTAAGTTCGTCGATAAGGACAAGGCGCTCGTCTCGGTCTTCGACCACGGCCTTTTGTATGGGGACGGGGTCTTCGAGGGGATACGAGCATATGATTGCCTTGTATTCAGACTTATAGAGCACATTGACAGGCTCTACAGGTCGGCCTCTGCCATAGGACTGAAGATTCCGATGTCGAAGACAGAAGCCTCGGAAGCCGTCATAAAGACGCTTAAGGCAAATAATATCCGAAACGGATATATAAGATTTGTCGTGACCAGGGGTGTCGGGGATTTAGGTCTCGATCCGAGAAATTGTCCGAAGCCGACGGTCTTCATCATAGCCGATAAGATAAAACTGTATCCGGAGGAATTTTACAAATTAGGCCTTAAAATAATAACTGCTAAAACAAGGCGTAATTTTCCCCAGGCGCTCGATGGCAGGATAAAGTCGCTTAATTATTTGAATAATATACTCGCGAAGCTCGACGCCATAAAGGCCGGCGTTGTAGAGGCGATAATGCTTACCCACGACGACTATGTGGCCGAATGCACAGGCGACAATATATTCATAATAAAGAACGGGAAGCTTCTGACCCCGCCGTCCGATGTCGGGGCGCTCGAGGGAATAACCAGGGACGCCGTCATAAAAATATCGAAGCGCGTCGGCTTGCCATTCGCCGAAAAGATGCTGAAGATGAAGGACATCTATTCGGCCTCGGAAGTTTTTCTTACCGGAACGGCCGCGGAGATAATTCCGGTGGTCAATATTGACGGTAAGAAGATAGGCGGCGGAAAGCCGGGCGAAGCTACATTGAAATTGGAAAAAGAATTCAAGAAGCTTACTAAAACCGACGGAGTCCGATATGCTTTGTGAGATATGCGGCAAGAAAGAGGCGACGGTCCATCTGACGGAGATAGTGAACGATAAGATGGCCAAACTCAATATCTGTGAAGCTTGCGCCAAGGAAAAAGGGACCGAGATGGAAGAGCACTTCGGCCTGAGCGATCTTTTGGCCGGCCTTGCCGATATGGGGTCCAAGGCCGAACCCGAGAGCCTGGTATCCCTTAAGTGCCCGTCCTGCGGATTCTCGTATCCGGACTTTAAAAAATTCGGCCGCCTCGGTTGCGGAGATTGTTATGAAACTTTTAAGACGAAGCTCTCGAGCCTTTTAAAGAGGATACACGGAGCCGACCGGCATGTAGGGAAGATCCCGCTTTCCGGAACGGATACAGTGAAGGATACGCGTAACCTTCAGGAACTGAAGATGAGGATGGAGAAGGCGATACAGTCCGAAGCATTCGAGGAGGCGGCGAGGCTCAGGGACAAGATAAAGGCCATCGAAAAAGAAAGAAAGATCCCGGGTAATAACGGATGAATATAGAAGATTTTATAAAGCAGGATACGGAGTGGCTTAAAGGCACCGGCCCCGACTCAAGCATAGTGATGTCGTCCCGCGTCAGGCTTGCCAGGAATATCGATAAGACGCCGTTCTCAAATTGGGCGGATAAGACGCATCTTGAAGACACGATGGTGGCGGTGAAAGAAGCCGCGATGTCTACTTCTCCGCTTAAGAGCGCTCTTTTTATCAGACTTAAGGAGCTGGATGATGTCGACAGGACTTTTCTTGTAGAGCGGCATCTTATGAGCCCGGAGCACGCCAAGGACACGGATTATAAAGCTCTTATAGTGGATCCGAAAGAGATCATAAGCATAATGGTAAACGAGGAGGACCATCTCAGGGTGCAGGTCCTTCTTTCGGGATTCAATCTGAAAGAATGCTGGCGTATAGCGGACGATATAGATACCGGACTTTCGAAGAAATTATCTTTCGCGTATTCTACCAAATGGGGATATCTGACGGCCTGCCCGACGAATACAGGGACGGGCTTAAGGGCTTCTGTTATGATGCACCTCCCGGCTCTCGTATTTACGGGTCAGATAAATAAGATGCTCCAGGCCATAGCCAAACTCGGGCTTAATATTCGCGGCCTTTACGGCGAGGGGACGGACGCTACCGGAAATGTATTTCAGATATCGAACCAGATATCTATGGGGATGTCGGAAGAAGAGATAATAGACAATCTGGAGCGGATAACCAACCAGGTGATCGCGAGAGAAGATTCTACCCGCAAGACACTGATCCTGAAGAATAAAGAAGCCCTTGTGGACAGGGTATCCAGAGCCATCGGGACGCTTAAGAGCGCGCATATAATAACGAGCGCCGAAACGATAACGCTTCTTTCGGCGATAAGACTCGGGGTGGATCTCGGGATAGTCAAGACTATGGATAGAAGAACGGTGAATGAATTATTTCTGCTCACTCAGCCGTCGCATCTACAAAAATTGGAAGGGCGCGCGCTTAACGCTAACGAAAGAGATACGAAGAGAGCGGACCTTATTCGCGGACGGTTGAAGTGAGTTTGCTGTCAACTGTCAACTGTCAACTGTCAACTGTCAACTGTTAACTAGACATTCTACTAAGGAGCGCAACACATGCCGATGTTCAGCAGATTTACCGAGAGAGCCAGAAAAGTAATATTATTGGCCAAAGAAGAAGCCAAGCGCTTTAATCACGATTATATCGGGACCGAGCATATACTCCTAGGCCTGGTAAGGGAGGGCGAAGGCGTAGCCGCTGCCGTTTTAGCGAGTTTCGGTTTAAGCCCGGAGAAGATAAGGCTTGAGGTAGAGAAACTTGTCCAGCCGGGACCGACCACCGTCATTTCCGGAGATCTTCCTTTTACCCCTAAAGCAAAAAAAGTAATAGAATTGGCAATGGAAGAAGCCAGGTCTCTCGGGCATAATTATATCGGAACCGAACATCTGCTTCTCGGACTTATACGGGAAGGTGAAGGCGTAGCTTCCCAGGTATTGATGAATATGGGCCTCGAACTTGAGAAGGTCAGGGAAGAGGTCATGAATCTGCTGGGCTCCGAAGTCCCGGGATACGAGGCGGGGCAGAAAGTTTCACACGCGAAGACCCCGGCGCTTGACGCTTTCGGCCGCGACCTGACGAAACTGGCTAAAGAAAATAAGCTCGATCCGGTCATCGGAAGGAAGAATGAGATAGAGAGGGTCATACAGATATTGTCGAGGCGCACTAAAAATAATCCGGTTCTCCTCGGAGAGGCCGGCGTCGGGAAGACCGCCATCGTGGAAGGATTGGCTCAGAAGGTCATAGCGGGAGATGTTCCTGAGATATTAAGGGACAAGCGTATAATCATACTCGACCTAGCTTTGATGGTAGCCGGGACGAAGTATCGCGGACAGTTCGAGGAGCGAATAAAGGCGGTCATGGACGAGATAAAGCGCTCCGAGGACATAATGATATTCATAGACGAGCTTCACACTCTGGTCGGGGCCGGCGGGGCCGAAGGCGCCATAGACGCCTCCAATATCCTGAAACCGGCGTTGGCGCGAGGCGAGATACAGTGCATAGGCGCGACTACGATCGATGAATACCGTAAGCACATAGAGAAGGACGCGGCGCTGGAGCGCAGGTTCCAGACGATAATGGTGGAACCTCCGAGCGTGGATGAGACCATAGAGATATTGAAAGGCCTGCGCGATAAGTATGAAGCGCATCACAGAGTTAAGTTTACCGATGAGTCCATAGTGGCGGCCGCTAAATTATCCGACCGGTATATATCCGGCCGATATCTTCCGGACAAGGCGATAGACCTTATAGACGAGGCCGGTTCGCGCGCGAGACTCTCGGTAACTACGGCTCCGCCGGACGTAAAACATATAGAAGACAAGATGGTCGTTATAAAACAGGAAAAAGAATCCTCCGTGAAGAATCAGGATTTTGAGAAGGCGGCCAAGTTCAGGGACGAGGAGAGGAAGCTTAAGGAGGATCTCAACAAGACCAGAAAAGAATGGAAGGATTCCAAGGGTAAATATGAACCGAAGGTCACGGCGGAAGATATCGCCGTGATACTCGCGAAGATGACAGGTATACCCATAGTCAGGCTGGAGGAGAAAGAGCAGGATAAATTCCTGAAGATGGAAGGCGAAATGCATAAGCATGTGATAGGGCAGGAGGAGGCGATATCGGCCATAGCGCACGCGGTGAGGCGTTCCAGGGCGGGAATAAAAGATCCGCACCGTCCGATAGGCTCATTTATATTTCTAGGGCCCACGGGCGTAGGCAAGACACTCATAGGCAGGGCGCTGGCGGAATTTATGTTCGGGGATGAGGACGCGATAATCCAGATAGACATGTCCGAATATATGGAGAAGTTCAATGTATCACGGCTCGTCGGCGCTCCTCCCGGCTATGTCGGATATGAAGAGGGCGGACAATTAACCGAAAAGGTCAGACGCAAGCCGTATTCCGTGGTTCTTTTGGACGAAATAGAAAAAGCGCATCCCGATGTATTTAATCTTCTTCTTCAGATGCTTGAAGAAGGCCGGCTCACCGATTCATTTGGCAGGAAGGTAGATTTCAGGAACACGATCATAATTATGACCTCTAATATCGGCGCGGAGCTTTTAAAGAAACAGGGGTCGATAGGATTTAAAGCTCAGACGGAAGATGTCACTTATCAGTCTATGAAGACGAGGCTTCTGGATGAGGTCAAGAAGACATTCAAGCCGGAGTTCCTGAACAGGATCGACGATATCATAGTCTTCAGGAGCCTTACGAAAGAGGATCTGGTCCACATAGTTGAGCTGGAGACCAAAGACGTCGAAGCCAGGCTTAAGGAACAGAATATAAAGCTGGAGCTTTCGGACGAGGCCAAGGCTTTCCTGATCGAAAAGGGATTCGATGTCAATTTCGGCGCCAGGCCGCTTAAGAGGACGATACAGCGGTTTCTTGAGGATCCTCTCGCCGAGGAGATAATTAGGGGCACGTTCAAGAACGGCGGCAAGGTAAAGGTCACCGCCAAGACCGATCACCTGGAGTTTGAAACGAGCTAAATATGAGGCATGCCAGACATAGACGCCGGTTTAGGTATGTGCTAGCGGCGCTTTTAGTGATCTGCGCGGTATTATTTCTCGAGGCGAGGATAGAGGCGTTCGTTCCGGAGATAAAGAGTTACGCTGAGACCAGAATAGGCCAGGCGCTCGACGGTAGAGCGGCCTTCAGCATAGGCTCACTCGAAGGCGGGATATTCAATCCGATAGTCGTTAACGATATAAAGATAGCCGGTGTGAACATCGGACGCAGCGCTCAGGGCGCATTGCCTTCGGTCGTCATATCGAGCATCAGGACAAACTACCGGATATGGGACCTTCTTTTAAATAAGAAGAGCCGCTCCATCCTGTCGGTTTTGTTCTTTGGCGACGCGTATATAGACATAAATTTCGTTACTCCGGGCAAAGAGATCTCAGGCTTTGCCAGGTTTAAGGGTGATGGTTCCGATGGCTTGTCTTTTAAGGGCTACGCCGATATCCCGGGCGGAGCAAGGGCGGATTTTAATGGAGCTATAAAGGGCAGTTCGATAGATATAGAGGCAAGGTTGTCAAAAGGCATTATCAGAGCTAAGATAAATATTTCCGATGATGATTCAATAACGGCCGATATAGATATCGAACACTTGAGACTGGGCACTTTGGATATTGTGGCCAGAGGAACGCTTAAAAATAAGAAGTTCGACGGGTATTCGGAAGGCGAATTCCATACCGATAAGATAATACTGAACTACACTCCGTTCCTGGGACTTTCTATGAGCTACAAGGTCTCGGAGAAAGAGTTTGAGATATTGTCCCTTGATATGGAAAATTCTCTTAAGGCCAGCGGCAAGGTATTTTTTACTAAACCCGTAACTGTAGACATGGCCATATTTGCCAATAATGTGAATCTCGATTGGCTCATGCCGGCTATCGGCGCCAGAGATGTAACAAAGGTGCTTACCGGAACGATGAACGGAAAGTTTGAATTTAAAGGCCCGATATCGGATCTTAAGTCTGATGTGCGTCTCGAGATAAAAAAAGGCATGATGTCCGGGCTTGAGTTCGACTGCCTCAGCGCTAATTTTAAAGGAGACGGTCCGATAGTCCGCATAGAGGATTCGAGCGTATACAGGGAGAGCGGATATTTCTCTATCGCGGGGGAGATGGACATGAGGAAAGCTGGGAAGGATTCTTTCTTTGAGAACATACGCATGGCAAGCGATGATAGGGCGATAAATTGGGACGATATAGGAACCCGTGATATAAGGGGAGTTCGTGAAGTGAGGATGAATAAAAAACTTTTGGGAGATATTAGTATAGATTTTAAGCAGTTTATTTCAGACGATGATTTAGGAGGGGGCTCGAGATACAATGATGAAGTGAAGCTTGAATATAAACTTAATCCGAGCGAAAGCATTAAGATGATGCTCGGCAGCGATAACGATTTTTTCGGACTGGAGCACAGGGATAAATTTTAGATATGAAAAAAATAGCGGAGACGATAGGACGTAATTTTACGGATTTTGTGCGGTATTCCGGCGGTCTGGCCATACTTATGGGTCAGACGCTATTCTGGATACCGGTGCCTCCGCTCAGGCTAAAGCAGCTGTTTGAGCAGATGTCGAAGATCGGCGTAGATTCACTGCCGATAGTATCCCTCATAAGCCTTTTCACAGGCATGGTGCTAGCCCTTCAGAGCGCCTATCAGATGCAGAAATTTTCCGCGGAGATGTATATAGCGGCGCTCGTCGCGGTATCCATGATGAGGGAATTAGGCCCGGTACTTACCGCCCTCATAGTTGCCGGCAGGGTCGGAGCTTCTATTACTGCCGAGCTTGGCACCATGAAGGTCACTGAGCAGATAGACGCGCTCGAGACGCTGGCTACCAATCCTATTAAATATCTGGTCGTTCCGAGATTTTTAGCGCTCATAATAATGCTGCCGCTATTAACCGCCTACGCCGATTTCATAGGTATAATCGGAGGATATATAGTAGGCGTTTACAAACTCGGCATATCCCACGGCATGTACATGAAGAATACCTGGGAGCCGCTCAGATATAAGGATTTTTACACAGGTCTTATTAAGAGCTTCTTCTTCGCCGTGATAACGTGCATAGTGGCGTGTTATGAGGGTATGACGACTGAAGGCGGCGCGGAGGGCGTCGGCAAGGCCACGACGTCGAGCGTCGTTATGAGCTTTATTCTTATAATAGCGTCCGACTGTTTCTTCACGGCGCTCTTTTACTTTGTCACTAAGTGATAAACCGATAGCTTCCGCCATAAAGATTGGCGGATCCGCCTACGGCGGAGAAAGCTGTTAATGATCGAGATAATAAATCTTTGTAAATCGTTCGGCGGGCATAAGGTGCTCAATAACCTTAACCTCACGATAAATACCGGTGAGACCACGGTAATTATAGGGAGGTCGGGATGCGGCAAGAGCGTCCTTCTTAAGCATATCATAGGATTACTGAAGCCCGACTGCGGCCAGGTCCTGGTCGACGGAAGAGATGTGGCCAGGATGGATGAAAAGGAGCTTAATGGGCTCAGGATGCAGTTCGGGATGTTATTTCAGGGCGCCGCTTTATTCGATTCGATGAGCGTTCTGGAGAATGTGGCTTTCCACATGATAGAGCATAAAAACTCTTCGCAGGATGAGATAAAAAAGCGCGTTAAGGAGTGTCTGGCGCTGGTCGGGCTTAAGGGAATAGAGCAAAAAAAACCGGCCGAGCTTTCCGGCGGGATGCGAAAGAGGGTCGGACTCGCCAGGGCGATATGCATGCGCCCTAAGACTATGCTTTACGATGAGCCGACCACAGGCGTGGACCCGATAATGGGGGATGCCATAAATGATCTCATACTGGAACTACATAATAAATTAAATGTCACGGGGGTGGCAGTTACCCACGATATGACGAGCGCGTATAAAATAGGGGACAGGATGGCGATGTTGTATAACGGCAGAATAGTAGCTGCCGGTACGCCAGGTGAGATAAAAAGCTCGCAGGATCCGGTAGTGCATCAGTTTATAACGGGCGCCAGCAAGGGACCTATAACAGAAGGAATAGATTTCGAACATCTGATCTAGCGCCTGCCTGCCGGCAGGCAGGTATAAGAAGAAAAATTAGGAGGAGTAAATGGACGAGTCAAGAACGTTTGAATTGAAGGTCGGAGTCTTTATTCTCATAGGTATCGCTATATTATTCATAATAGTATTTTCGATAGGCGATATAAATCTTTCGAAAACAGGGTATAAGATGAAGGTGCTCTTCCAGTTCGCAAGCGGTATAGGGCCATCGGCTCCCGTAAGGCTTGCCGGCGTCGGCATAGGCCAGGTCCAGGGGATCCAGATAATACACGATAAGAACGACAATAAGACCAAGGCCGAACTAACCGTGTGGATAAACGACGGCATAAAAATAGAAGAGGATGCCGTTGTAACGATAAACACACTCGGGCTTTTAGGTGAAAAGTATCTTGAGATATTACCCGGAACTCCCGGTAAGCCCACTATCGCAAGCAATGGCATTATGGTGGGCAAGGATCCCATCCCGATGGAGAAGATAACCGAGAACCTGGCGACTCTCTCCGACTCGGTAAAGGTGATAGTCGACAGGCTTAAGAACGGGGAAGGCACGATCGGCAAACTTCTTACCGATGACGCCATATACGATAATCTCGAGGCTTTTACGGCCGATCTAAAAAAGCACCCATGGAAATTATTGAACAAACCCAAGGAAGAGAGGTAGTCCTATGACAGTCATATTTTTACGGCTTTTCTTCATGTTTCTATCCAGCGTCGTCGGCTATTACATAGGGGCGCTTCTCGGGAACTTCAATACGGCCTGGGGCATCGCGGGTGTAGCTATCGGTTTTTTCGGCGCCGGATTGATAATACTCGTTGAGTTCGGAATGAGAAGATTCTCCGTACGAAACCTTTCGGCCGCGGTGTTCGGACTTCTGTTCGGATTCTTTATGGCGTGGGTCATGACCGGCGTGATACGGCTTATACCTATGTCGATACAGTTATTTTCATCCATTCAAATAGTCTTTATGCTCATATTCTGCTACCTCGGGATGATAATAGCTATGAGGGGCAAGGATGAATTCAATCTTATAATACCATATGTGAAGTTCGTCAGGCAGGACCGCCACGACGATATAATACTTCTCGATACCAGCGTCATAATCGACGGCAGGATCGCCGATATATTCCAGACCCATTTTGTCGAGGGCAGGATAGTCGTGCCGCGTTTTGTTCTTAAAGAACTTCAGCAGATAGCCGATTCGCATGACGCGCTTAAGCGTAATCGCGGCCGCCGTGGGCTGGATATATTGAATAAGATACAGAAGAACACAGCGCTCGACGTAAAGATACAGGAAGAGGATTTCCCGGAGATAAAGGAAGTCGACGCGAAACTTGTAAAGCTCGCAAAGCTTCTGGGCGGCAAGGTGTTCACGAACGATTTTAATCTGAATAAGATAGCCGAGCTTCAAGGTATCCCGGTCCTTAATATAAACGAGCTTGCCAACAGCTTAAGGCCGGTGGTGTTGCCGGGTGAGCCGATGGAGGTAAGGATATCCAAGGAAGGCAAGGAGCATAGCCAGGGCATCGCGTATCTTGATGATGGCACTATGGTGGTCGTGGATAATTCAAAGCATCTGATAGGCCAGATCGTAAAGGTTACGGTCACAAGCGCCCTTCAGACTTCGGCGGGGCGAATGATATTCGCCAAGATCGAAGATTCCGATAAGGGGGCGTGGAAGAAGAGATGATGCGTCTTCCGAGAGTCCTGGCGATAGTCCCAGCGGCGGGTTCCGGAAAGCGGCTCGGGCTTATCGGTAAAAAACCGTTCGTTATTCTTAATGGTAAGCCTCTCGTATATTACGCGCTTAAAGCTCTCGATTCTTCGAGCGCTATAACGCAGATATTTATCGCGGCCCAAAGTTCTGAAATAAGCAGGATAAAGGGCATAGTAAAGCGGTATAAATTTAATAAAGTAAAGAAGATCATAGTCGGCGGGAGCACAAGGCTTGAGTCGGTAGCTAATTGCCTTAAGAGCGCGGGCGATGATTTTGACGTGATGCTCATCCATGACGCCGCGCGGCCGCTTATCGACGCCGACCTTATAGGTAGATCGGTGAAAGCGGCATTAAAACACGGCGCTTGTATAGCGGCGGTGCCGGAGAGTGACACCATTAAGCTTGTCGACGATAAATTATTTATACAAAAAACTCTTGATAGAGATCATATATTCAGAGCCCAGACGCCGCAGGCCTTCCGGACGGCAGTTTTAAAGAAGGCCTATGCCGCCTGCGCGAACCGCAGAGCGGGGGTAAAGGCGACGGATGATTCCGCTCTCGTCGAAGCCATCGGATGCGGCGTGAAGATAGTCGAAAGCTCTTATCGTAATATAAAGATAACCACCAAGGTTGATTTAAAACTAGCGGAGGTGCTTTTATGAAAATCGGGATAGGATATGATATACATCGTCTGGTCGAGGACAGGCCTCTTTTCCTCGGAGGCATCGAGATACCGTATATAAAAGGGCTTTTGGGATTCTCTGACGGCGACGTCGTCCTGCACGCGATCTCGGACGCCATGCTGGGAGCGATAGGCCAGGGCGATATAGGCGAACATTTTCCGAATACGGACCAGAGGTATAAGGATATAAGGAGTCTTGAGATACTAAAGAAGACCGTGGAGATAGTGCATTCAAAGAATTTTTCTATCGGTAATGTAGATACGGTCATAATAGCCGAGGAGCCGAAACTGTACCCTTTCAAAGCTAAGATGGTAGATGCCATAGCCGGCATTCTCGGGATAAATAAGAGCAAGATAAATATAAAAGCGTCTACAAACGAAGGCGTCGGAAGTCTGGGTAAAGGCGAAGCGATAGCCGCGTACGCCGTAGTCATGCTGGAGGATAAATAACCATGGCCTGCATGAATATAACGATCGCTATCCTTGCGGCTTTAGTTATTTTCTGGACGGCTGTAGCGTTAATATTCAGGAGTGAAGTGAAAGCTATATTCGACCGCGATCCCGCGGCGGGCAATATCGTGGAGGTTATCCTCACCTATGCCGGCCTGCATGCCCTTGTATTTTACAGGACATCGCACGCCCTACGCGGAGCGGGCCTGCCTTTTTTACCGCGCCTTATATCACAGATGGGGAGATTCTTTACCGGAATAGAGATACACCCCGGCGCTCAGATAGGACAGAGACTTTTTATAGATCACGGAATGGGCGTGGTCATAGGAGAGACGACGATAATAGGGGATAATGTGACTCTATATCAGGGGGTTACGCTCGGCGGCACCGGTAAGGAAAAAGGCAAGCGCCATCCGACGATAGGCGATAACGTCGTCATAGGCACCGGCGCCAAGGTTCTTGGAAATATAATCATAGGGGATAATTCCTATATAGGCGCGAACGCCGTTGTTATAAAAGATGTGCCGCAGAACTCTACCGTAGTGGGTGTGCCGGGGAGAATAACGAAACAGGACGGAAATAAGATAGAATTATCATTAGACCATATCCATGTGCTCGATCCTATACTTCAGGAAATGGATGAGCTTAAAAGACGCATAGATAAACTGGAGAAGTAATAACCAGAGACCAAAAAGGGACGTAGGGCACCTTTAAAGGTGCCCTACGTCTGTAAGGTATCGGCCGATAATGAAAATATATAATTCCCTGACCCGCGTGAAAGAAGAATTCATTCCGCTTAAAAAAGGCAAGATCTCTATGTATGTATGCGGCCCGACCGTATACGACGAGCCGCATATAGGGCACGCCAGAAGCGCCTACATATTCGATGTCATAAGGAAGTATCTGGAATATAAGGGTTTCGGCGTAACTTTCGTCCGCAATGTCACTGATGTTGACGATAAGATAATCGATAAAGCTAAGAAAGCTATCTCTACCGTAAGTTTGGAAGATTCGGTTAAAAATATATCCGAAAAATATCTTGCCGCTTATCATGAAGATATGGACGCCCTGGGTATAAAACGGCCGGATAAGGAGCCGAGGGCCACAGAGTATATACCAAAGATGGTGAAGTTCATCGGGCAACTCATAGAAAGACAGCGCGCATATTCCGTTCCCGGCGGAGACGTATACTTTGACATCGCTAAGGCCAAAGGCTACGGCAAGCTCTCTAATCAGAATCTGGATAAGATGGAGTCGACATCGCGCATATCTCCGACCGAGACTAAGAAGAGCCCGCTAGATTTCGCTCTGTGGAAGAAAGCTAAAGAATCCGAGCCCTCATGGGAGAGCCCGTGGGGTTTAGGGCGTCCCGGATGGCATATAGAGTGCTCGGTTATGTCCTCAGACATACTCGGCGATGAGTTCGACATACACGGCGGCGGCATAGACCTTATATTCCCCCATCATGAGAATGAGATAGCGCAGTCGGAGGGAGCCGATAAAAAATTCGCGAGATACTGGATCCATAACGGGCTTTTGACCATAGACAGGGAGAAGATGGCAAAATCCCTGGGCAACTTTATATCTATAAAAGGTTTCCTGGCTGAATATAAAGACGCGGATCTTATGAAGCTTCTATTCTTAAACACGCACTATAGACACCCTGTTGACTATACCGCCGATAAGATAAATGAGATGCGGTTGGAAAAAGAAAGGCTGTCTATCGCAGTCGATAGGATGAAGCGCCCCGGCCCAGGAGCCGAACAAAAAACAACTCACGCGTCTCTCCCGGCCGAGATCGCCGCTTTACGCGGTAAATTCGAAGCCGCGATGGATGACGATTTTAATATGCCGTTGGCGCTGGCGTCGATCTTTGAGCTTGCCGGCGAATTAAACAGAAGGTCCGGTGACACGGAATTTCTCGATGGCGCAGGGAAGCTTATAATCGAGCTTACGGGTATCTTTGGGCTTAGGCTCGTATCTTCCGAAGATATATCGCCTGAGATGACCGACCTTATAGACAAGAGGAATAAAGCCAGACTCGCAGGTGATTTTTCCGCCTCGGACTTGTTAAGGAAGACGCTCGCCGACAACGGGATAATAGTGGAAGATACAAAATCGGGAACAACATGGCGAAGAAAAATATAAAAACCTTTCGGCATACTCAGGGTTTTTATCCTGAGCCGGGTCGAAGGATGAAGAAAGGCATCTTCATCACTTTCGAAGGCACGGAGGGTTGCGGTAAGTCGACGCACGCGCGCCTTCTATTTGATCATTTTAAAAAAGAGGGATACGATTGTCTCCTGACGCGGGAGCCGGGAGGCACGCTCGCAGGAGAGAAGATACGCGACATCCTTCTTCATTCTGACAAGATAGATATAAGCGATATGACGGAGCTGTTTCTCTTTGAAGCCGCCAGAGCGCAGATCGTGAAGGAGATAATATCTCCTGCTATAACTAGAAAAAAGATAGTCATATGCGACCGCTATAGCGACGCCACATTAAGCTATCAGGGCTATGGCGGCAGGATAGAGCGTGGAGTAATAGAAAAGCTTAATCGAGTATCTACCGGAGGGTTGGCGCCCGATCTTACGCTGCTTCTGGATATCGATGTTATGGCCGGGCTCGAACGCGCCAAGGTGAAGGGGTGCGACAGGATGGAAAAGAAAGGCCTGTCTTATCACAAGCGGGTCAGAAGCGGGTATCTGGCTATAGCCAAGAGAGAGCCCGGAAGGGTGAAGATCATAAGGGTCGTTGGGTCTATCGAGGATACTCAAGAGACTATAAGAAAAGAGGCGGACATTGTCGTTCGGAAGCTTAAAAGGGCAGGATAGGGCGGTAGCTTTTCTAAAAAGCGTTGTCGAAAGCGGACGCGTCGCCAACTCCTATATATTCGTCGGCCCTTCCGGGTGCGGGAGGAAGACTGCCGCGATAAATTTCGCTAAGATGCTTAACTGCTCCGCGCCTGTAAACGCCGAGCCGTGCGACGAGTGCCATTTCTGCAAAAAAATAAGCGATATGGCGTGTCCGGACGTAAAGATCCTGGTGAAGGACAAAGATAAGTCGGAAATAGGCATAGACATTATCCTCGAGGCTGTGCGTTCGATAGCGCTTAAGCCGTATGAGGCCAGATGGAAAGTCTATATAATAGACGGAGCCGATGAGATCACAGACGAGGCGGCGAACGCCGTTTTAAAGACCCTCGAGGAGCCGCCTCCGTCCGCGGTGCTTGTGCTTGTAGCCGGGAATTATGAGTCCTTACTTCCCACCATAAGGTCTCGCTCGCAGACGGTGAAATTTTTTCCGGTGCCGACAACGGATATCGAGCGGATACTGGTGGATGCGCATAATATCGACAAGGAAAGCGCGAAGTTATTCTCCCGATTATCGTTTGGAAGCGTAGGCCGCGCTCTCCAATTTTCAAAAGGTGATTTTTTGGCGGATAGACTTAGCGTATTAGAGAAACTGAAACGGGGGACGTTCTTTAGCTCCGATCTTGACGCTCTTAAGAGGGACGCTTTAAGATCGCGTCTTGGGATAATGCTTTCGTGGTACAGGGACATACTGGTGACGAAGGCGAGCGACGCGGCGCTCGACCGCGCAGGCCGGAGGAACTCTCCCGATATCATAAATTTCGATAAGGCCGCCGATATAAAAGATTCCGCCGGCAGCATGGAGTTCGATTATCTACAAAGCGCGATAGACCGGATACTGGAGACGATGGATGCTCTCGATAAGAACGCCAATCCAAAACTGGCTATGGCCGCGCTCGGGACGATGGATTAGTTTCTTTGTCATTGCGAGGAGGATAGCGTAAGGCTGTTTTTCGACGAAGCAATCCCGCTTTTAGACGAAGTTAATTAATTTTGTAGGGGAGGTTAAAACCTCCCCTACAAAAATGCAGAAAAGAGGATGATATGTACGAAGTTATACAAGTAAGATTAAGGGAGGCCGGAAAGATAACTTATTTTTCACCCGGGTCTATGCATCTTAAGGCCGGAGATCTCGTGATAGTGGAAGCCGACAGAGGGCTCGATTACGGTCAGGTGCTTTCGGAGAGCGAAGCGATAATGGACGCCGATCTCGAGGAGCCGCTTAAAAGGATAGTCAGAAAAGCCAATCCCTGGGACACGCACCAGATCGAGAAGAATAAGAGTAAAATAAAAGAGGTCATAACCACCTGCTCGAAGAAGATACAGGAACGCAAGCTTTCGATGAAGCTTATCGACGCGGAATTTTCCTTCGACCGCTCCAAGATAATATTTTACTTTACCGCGGAAGGTCGGGTGGACTTCCGCGATCTTGTGAAGGACCTCGCCAACGTCTTTAAGGCCAGGATCGAGCTGAAGCAGATAGGTGTGAGGGACGAGGCCAAGATACTGGGTGGCCTGGGGCCGTGCGGCCGGGCTCTATGCTGCGCTACGTATTTAAAGGACTTCGAGCCGGTTACGATAAAGATGGCGAAGGAGCAAAACCTGCCGCTCAACCCGACGAAGATATCGGGATTATGCGGAAGGCTGATGTGCTGCTTGGGGTATGAGTACAAGACATATAAGGATCTGATGAAAGGTCTTCCTAAGGAAGGCGAGACGCTAAAAACGGAAAAAGGTTCAGGTAAGGTCGTTAGCGTCAACGCCATAAAGCGCTCGGTGAACGTCGAGCTGGCGGACGGAAGCCAGCTGGAGGTAAAGTATACGTAAGCGCACGTCATTGCGAGGAGCATATGGTTTTCGTGTTATGCGACGAAGCAATCCCGCTTTAAAAGAGAGATTGCTTCGGGCTTCGCCCTCGCAATGACGAAGTGTTTTGAGCTAAAGAGGCTATCATGAAAAAGTTCTACATAACGACTCCTCTCTACTACGTGAACTCGAAGCCCCACATCGGGCACTCGTATACGCAGGTCGCCTGCGATACGGTCTCGCGCTTCATGAAGATGTGCGGCAGGGACGTATTCTTCATGACCGGAACGGACGAACACGGCGAGAAGATAAGTAAGTGCGCCCTGGAATCCGGGCTAGGCGCCGGCGAAGAGAAGAAATTCGTCGACGGGATAGTGCCCACTTTTAAAGACCTGTGGAAGAAGCTGGATATACGCTACGACTATTTTATACGCACGACCGACCCGGCTCATGAGAGATGCGTTCAGGCGGTCCTGGAGAAGCTGAACAAAAGCGGCAAGATATACAAGAAGGCCTATACGGGCTGGTTCTGCACGCCCTGCGAAACGTTCTGGTCGGCGACCCAATCCCCAGACGGCGTATGTCCGGACTGTAAGCGTCCCTGCGAGAAGCTCGACGAAGAGAATTATTTCCTGAAGACCTCCGAGTATAGAGACTGGCTCTTAGAATACATAAAGGCGAATCCGGATTTCATAAGGCCGGATTTTAGGCGTAATGAAGTCCTCGGTTTCCTTAATAGTGAGGAGCTGCTCGACCTCTGCATATCCAGGCCGAAGTCGAGGATGAGCTGGGGCATAGAGATACCGTTCGATAAGAATTTCGTGACCTACGTTTGGTTTGACGCGCTTATTAATTACATATCGGGCGCCGGTTATCCGCACGATATGGAGCGTTTTAATAAATATTGGCCTGCCGATTTCCATGTAATAGGCAAAGACATCATAAGGCATCACGCCGTATATTGGCCCATAATGCTTAAAGCCCTCGGACTGGAAGCGCCCGGATCTATATTCGCCCATGGGTGGTGGATCATGAAGGGCGAGAAGATGTCGAAGTCGAAGGGCAATGTCGTAGATCCGCTCGAACTGATAGACCGTTACGGTATAGATCCTTACAGATATTTTCTGCTTCGCGAGGTTGCGTTCGGATCCGACGGAGCTTTCAGCGAAGAGGCGCTCGTTTCGCGTTATAACAGCGACCTGGCCAATGACCTCGGCAACCTATTGAACCGCACGCTTACGATGGCGGAGAAGTATTTCGGAGGGAAAGTGCCGGTTGGGAATAATGGAAAGAGACTAAAAGAAAAAGCCGGAGAGCTAGCCGATG
>Ga0268280_1000636_pt1 | contig 27677 bp, 26 predicted proteins | sample saktaG_9_FD_190139 | JGI IMG/M metagenome (GOLD analysis project Ga0268280, IMG submission 190139) | Saline water microbial communities from Sakinaw Lake, British Columbia, Canada - sak_2011_5_24_40m | ecosystem: Environmental > Aquatic > Non-marine Saline and Alkaline > Saline ...
TGAAAAGGTCAGGATCGCTTCAGATCTGTTGCCGAAACCCTATATACTCGGTCCTCTTGCTGAAATATTTAAAGCTCTTGGCGACCAAACAAGACTAAAGATTGTTTTTGCTCTTTCAGCCTGCGAGCTTTGCGTATGTGATATTGCCGCTGTCTGTAATTTATCCGAATCGGCGGCTTCACACCAGTTGAAAATACTTCGGATGTTAAAAATTGTAAAATTCCGGAAAGAAGGAAAAATAGTTTATTACAGGCTTGCTGATGAACATGTAAGCTCCATCATAAAACAGAGCATGGACCATGTATCGGAATACAGGTTTGTTACCATGTACTAAAGGATTATTATAATGACTGCCATAATTAGTATACTCGGATCTTCCTGGGATATGTTTCTTGATTCTTCAATATATATGCTTTTCGGCTTATTATGTGCCGGGATTATTTACGCATATTCCAAAACCGAGATGATCGGTCACTATCTTGGAAAAGGTAGGGTTCGCCCTGTGTTTTTATCGGCTCTTATTGGAATTCCGATGCCTCTTTGCTCCTGCGGAGTTGTTCCTGCAGCAGCCGGTTTGAAAAAGCAGGGTGCAAACAACGGAGCAACTCTCTCGTTTTTAATATCAACACCTGAAACAGGAGTCGATTCAATCCCTTTGACTTATGCGATGATGGATCCTCTAATGGCAATCATACGTCCTGTGGTTGCATTCATTTCGGCAGTTACTGCAGGATTGTTGGAAAATTTCATCGGAAAACCGGGAGCATCAAATGAGTTGCCGTTAAGTTCAACCCAAGGTCTCTGCTGCAGCAAAACAACATCTTTTCCAAAACAAAATTTGGGGTTCATTAAATCTTCAAGAATATACAGCGGTTTGAAATATGCCTTTATAGATCTTCTTGGAGATATCGGGAAATGGTTTGTAATCGGTTTATTGATTGCAGGCTTAATATCATATTTAGTACCTGATAATATGATTGAATCCTATTTAGGAAATGACTTTCTTGCCATGTTTGTAATGCTGATTAGCGGCATTCCTATGTATGTCTGCGCCACCTCCTCAACCCCTATAGCAGCCGCGCTTGTTTTAAAAGGTCTTAACCCGGGAGCAGCGCTTGTTTTCCTGCTTGCCGGACCGGCAACAAATATAGCATCCCTTAGCATGGTGTATAAAATGCTTGGGAAAAAAGCCCTTTTGATATATCTTTTTTCTATTTCGGTGTGCGCTATTATATTTGGCTTTTTAACGGACTTCCTGTATAAAGGTTTCAATATTTCTGCAAAAGTATCTATCGGCAAAACAGCGGGATTAATTCCATTAAAGGTAGAAATAATTGCCGCAATGATATTTACCATACTGCTTGTAAATGCCATCATCAGGGAGTACAGAACACCTGATGCATGTACATGCACAAACAGTCTATAATAAGGATCACCTGAAAAAAGAGTCGGTGATCCAATGAGGATTCAAGGGGTCAAGGGTTCAGGGGTTCCAGTGAATGGAATGACTGTTTGTTAGAACTTCTAAAATGTTTATAACCTCGAAATTATTATGAAAATAGTATCGATTGCAACCAGCAGGAAAAAGGGTACAAAAAAAATCAGCGTTCAGGAAGCCGAGCTTATTGCGGATCATGGAATAAAAGGTGATGCTCACGCAGGCAAATGGCACAGGCAGATATGTTTTCTTGCATCGGAAAGCATAGACAAAGCTCGAAACCGTGGGCTTGATGTCACATTTGGCGATTTTGCAGAAAACATTGCAACAACAGGAATAGATTGGAAACACATTCCTATCGGAACAAGGCTCAAGCTTGGAGATAAAGCCATCGTAGAAATTACCCAGATTGGAAAAGAGTGCAAACAAAAATGCGCTATTTTTTATCAGGCAGGAGATTGCATAATGCCGAGTGAAGGTGTTTTTGCCAAGGTTATCGAAGGCGGCATTATACGCTGCGGAGATAAAATTCTCTTTATTCTGCCTGAAACCAATTTAATTCACTGGAAAAATAATAAAGATATTCCGGTTAACCATTTTTTGATAGGAGAAGAACCCTTATCTATCCGCATACAGGGAAAACCCTATTCTGTTGTTATGCGGACACCTGGTGATGAAATAGCCCATGTTGCGGGTTTTTGCCTGGGAGAAGGAATTATCGATTCTCCGGATGATTTCATATCCGTTGGTTTTTGTGACGGAACCGACTCTAATGTTGTGACAGTGACACTTACTCCTTCCAGAAGAGAAATCGTTTCTGAACTTCTTGAAAGACGCGGTTTTGTCAGCCAGACAAGCTGCGGTTTATGCGGCAAGGAACTGATAAAAGACCTTTACCAGACAATCAGGCCTCTCTCGGACGATATATCAATAGATATAAATAAAGCCCTTAATTGTCTTGAATCACTCTCAGATCACCAGCCATTAAGAAAAGCTACGCATGCTTCTCATGCCGCTGCAATTTTTTCGTCTGAGTGCGACCTCTTATCGATCGCCGAAGACGTTGGACGCCATAACGCACTTGATAAGGCTATAGGCAAATTATTTCTCGGAAACAAACTTTCACAAGCGGCTTTCGCGGTTTTTTCTTCGCGTGTAAGTTTCGAACTCGTCCAGAAAGCGGCAAAAGCAAATATTCCTGTCATACTTGCCACATCCCGGCCGACCGAACTGGCTGTCAAACTCGCCTCGGAAATCAACATGACAATCGCGTGTCTTGCGAGAGATGTCGGGCTTTTTATTTACTGCGGAGGGAAAAGGCTGAAAAGACAAATATAACCATCATCCACTACTCCGGCGTCAGCAGATTACATGCTACAAAATCTCATTGCTTTCATTGACATTCCTTGCTCATCGTCTTAGAATAGTGCCTATCTGAAAATTGTTTTTTTGCGCGATCTCAGCGTCAATCTGCGAGATTTCTTGAGCGACAAAAAACTTCCGTTGTGGCGGACAGAAGGCTTTTTTAAGAAGCTGTTAAATATGGCTGTTTTTAACAACACTGTAAAAGCTTTTAGGAACAGGTGCGAGACATAGAAATAATCAACACAATCAAAGAGATGCAAAGTTATTCCGACCTGGCGCGGCAAGAGGGAAAAACTGTCGCATTTGTACCGACAATGGGCTTTCTGCATGAAGGACACCTCTCTCTCATGAAAAAAGGACGTGAACTGGCCAGTATACTCGTGGTAAGTATCTTCGTCAATCCCGCCCAGTTCGGCCCTAATGAAGATCTGGCAACATATCCGAGAAATATCGAAAGAGATTTGGAACTGCTTAAAAAAGAGGGCGTTGACGTAGCCTTTATTCCTGATGGAAAAGAAATATATCCAAAAGGTTACCAGGCATATGTGGAGCTGAAAAATCTGCCTAATCACCTTTGCGGACTTTCAAGGCCTGTATTTTTTAGAGGAGTGGCAACTGTTGTAACAAAGCTTTTTAATATTGTTAAACCTCACTTTGCTGTTTTCGGCCAAAAGGATTATCAGCAGCTTCTTATAATAAAACAAATGGCTGACGACCTCAATTTCGACATCGAAATAATCGGAACCCCTATAGTAAGAGAGAAGGACGGCCTTGCAATGAGTTCGCGGAACAGTTATCTTAATCCCGAACAAAGGATTCATGCCTTATTATTATATAAAGCTCTGAAAAAAGCTGGCGAAATTCTTAAAAACGGAGTAAAGGATTCGTCGAAAATAATTGAAGAAGCAACAGCCCTGATAAAATCCTGTCCGGACACTTCAATAGATTACATAAAAATCTGTGACAGGGAAACATTGGAAGATATTAAAATGATTGAAAAGCCGGCACTGATGGCCCTTGCCGTCAAGGTTGGAGCAACAAGACTTATAGACAATATGATATTAAACCCGTAGCGACTTCAGAACATAAAAAAAATAATGTGAATATTCGCACCGCTATAGAAAAAGGAGACTATTGATGAGCAATGAACAATTCTTTTTTACATCCGAATCGGTAACCGAGGGACACCCCGACAAAGTTGCGGACGCCATATCCGATTCCATACTCGATGCTATCATGGAAAAAGACAGAAATTGCAGGGTAGCCTGTGAAACTCTTGTTACAACCGGACTCGCATTTATTGCCGGTGAAATAACAACTGAATGTTATGTGGATATGCCCCAGATTGTGCGCGACACGATCCGTGAAATTGGTTACTCTTCATCCCAGATGGGATTTGACTGGAAAACCTGCTCGGTTATAACAAGCATTGACCATCAGTCTCCTGATATAGCACAGGGCATCAACATAGGCGAAGGGCTCTTCAAGGAACAGGGCGCGGGTGACCAGGGCCTCATGTTCGGATATGCTTCTGACGAAACTCCGGAATTGATGCCGATGCCGATCATGTATGCCCATAAACTTTGCCAGCGCCTCTCAACAGTGAGAAAAAACGGAGCCCTTGATTTCCTGAGGCCTGACGGGAAAACTCAGGTAACAATTGAATATGATAACGGCACTCCTAAAAGGGTCGATGTAATTGTCATTGCTGCCCAGCACAAACCGGATGTTCCATACGATGATCTCAGAGAAGCAATCATTGAAGAGGTCGTTAAGAAGGTCATTCCTAAAAACATGATAGACGGCGACACAAGATTCTATATAAACGCCACGGGCAAGTTCGTCATCGGAGGCCCTATGGCCGACTGCGGTCTTACGGGCCGGAAAATCATAGTCGATACTTACGGCGGGCAGGGGAGCCACGGCGGCGGATGCTTTTCAGGCAAAGACCCTTCCAAGGTGGACAGGAGCGCCTCTTACATGGGAAGGCACATAGCAAAGAACATCGTGGCCGCCGGCATTGCAAAAAGATGCGAAATACAGATCGCCTACGTTATCGGCGTGGCAAAACCGGTATCGATAATGATCGATTTCAAGGGGACGGGCCTTGTTCCGAAGCAGCGGGTAACTGAGATGATTAACGAGGTTTTCGACTTAAGGCCTGCCGCAATTATTGAATACCTTGACTTGTTGAGGCCGATCTACAAGAAAACTGCGGCGTACGGGCATTTTGGCAGGAACGAACCCGAATTTTCATGGGAAAAAACAAATATGGCCGAGATCCTGAGGGAAAAGGCCGGATTATAAAACAGGAGTAGAACATGCTGGTTTCAGTTAAAAAGAAAAAAACAGGGGCTTTCATGGAGCTTGATCTCTCGCTTCCTTATAAAGTTGCCGATATTTCACTTGCCGGACTGGGCATAAAGGAGATGGAGTTGTCGGAAAAAGAGATGCCCGGGCTTATGGCAATACGTGAAAAATTCGGTGCCAAAAAACCGCTCAAAGGGTTGAAGGTCATGGGAAGTCTCCACATGACCATTCAGACGGCCATGCTTATCGACACGTTAAAAGCTCTCGGCGCGGATATCCGGTGGGCGACATGCAACATATTTTCCACACAGGATCATGCGGCGGCTGCAATCGCAAAGAAAGGATCTGCCGCGGTCTTTGCCTGGAAAGGTGAAACGCTTGATGAATTCTGGTGGTGCACCGAACAGGCGCTTATATGGCCTGACGGGACAGGCCCTGATCTGATAGTGGATGACGGCGGTGACGCCACTCTTTATATTCACCAGGGAGTGACGGTTGAAAAAGACCCATCAATCCTGGAAAAAGAGTATGCATCCCCTGACATGAAATGCCTTATTAAAAGACTGAGGAAGAGCTATGAAAGAGATCCGAATTTCTGGACTGAAATTTCATCAAAAATCCGCGGCGTTTCTGAAGAAACCACTACCGGAGTCCACAGGCTTTATCATCTTGCGAAAACCGGGCAGCTTCTCTTTCCAGCATTCAATGTAAATGATTCGGTTACAAAATCAAAATTCGACAACCTCTACGGATGCAGGGAATCTCTTGCGGACGGAATAAAGCGCGCAACCGATATCATGATCGCGGGCAAAATGGTCGTCATCTGCGGATACGGAGATGTCGGAAAAGGATGCGCCCAGTCGATGCGAGGTTTCGGAGCCCGTGTCGTGATAACTGAAATCGATCCGATATGCGCTCTTCAGGCAGCCCTAGAAGGATATGCTGTTCTTACCATGAAAGAAGTCGCCTCTCTCGGAGATATATTTGTAACTGCAACAGGCTGCTGCGATGTGATAACCGGAGAACACATGGAGATGATGAAAGACGAAGCAATCATCTGCAACATAGGCCATTTCGACAGCGAGGTTGAAACCAGTTATCTTATAAATACTCCGGAATGCAAAAAAATCCCCATCAAGCCGCAGGTTGACAAGTGGACATTAAAATCCGGGCGTTCCATAATTCTGCTTGCAGAAGGAAGGCTTGTAAACCTCGGGTGCGCAACAGGGCATCCGAGCTTTGTCATGAGCAGCAGCTTTACCAACCAGTGTCTTGCCCAGATAGAGCTTGCGGCAAAAAAACATGAAAAGAAGGTTTATACTCTTCCGAAGACTCTCGATGAAGAGGTAGCCCGCCTGCATCTTCCGCGGCTTAACGCAAAACTTTCAAAGCTTACAAAAGACCAGGCCGATTATCTTGGATTATCGGTCAAAGGGCCTTTCAAGCCTGAATACTACCGGTACTAAGACGCCCGGATAATTTAATAATCAGTGATTCTCACTTTTGAGGCTGTAAATCACCGGAGATTTACAGCCTCAAACCGACCTTTAATCGGCCAATAGGTGTCACTGACCCCGTTTTCTCCTGGCAGTAACCGTCTCCCCGCCGATTCCCCAGTTGTCCGTTTCAACCTCTTCGATAACCACAACTGTTGTCTGCGGATTCTTTCCCAGAAGATCACAAAGCAGCTTTGTGACACCTTTAATCAGGTCGGCCTTCTTTTCAGGAGTCACTCCTTCATTTGTTATTTTGATGTTTACAAAAGGCATCCCGGTTTTCCTCCTTTAAACTGAATAAATTTTAATTACAATTCCGCAAGCGGCGGAGAGTTTCAATTTCTCCTTTCTTTAATAGAAAAACTTATGCGTTGAGACGCACCCGGTTTCCGAGATAACGATCCCTTCCATTTCAAGAAGTTTTCTCTTCATGTCAAGCCCGCCCTGGTATCCTCCAAGGCTTCCGTCAGAACGTATTGCCCGATGGCACGGTATTATTATTGGAAAAGGGTTGGAAGCCAAAGCCATCCCGACGGCACGTGCGCTTTTCGGCCTCCCCAGATGCCCTGCAATCCGCTTGTATGTACTCACATATCCACGGGGTATTCCATACTCAGCCCGCAATACCTCCTGTTGAAAACCCGGACAGGTATCAATCCGGATTTTATCAAGGGAAAAGCGCACATCCTCTCCCAGCAGAAAAGCTTCAATCTCATCTGCAATCTTGCTAATTTCTCCGCAACCTGATGATTCTTTTCCGGGACATTGTTTTTTGACCGCCTCTTCAGCCGGCAAACCGGGTTTCGAAAGCAAAACCCTGCAAACTTTAGGCTGCCCTTCATAATCCGCCCAGAACAGAGCGAATTCACCAAAAGGCCCCGGTCTCATGATAAATGAAACCGGCTCTTTCGCAATTATATTCATAATCATCAAAACTATTTTCATCCTTCGTTGTGCCCGCTACGGGCATGGAGATTGTTCTATATAATTTTCACACATTAACCTTTTACCCTTGAATCCTTGACCCCTCGAATCCTTCTCTTCTCGCCTACTCTTTTTAATTTGACCCTTATATTCTCTCTTGCTCTCTTTTTTCTTACGGTGATACAATATGTTACAATAAACTGAGGCTCATTACAAAGGATAATTACGAGAAAATAGTCGGAAAGGGCTACAGGGCAATAAGCGATCAAATCGGCACAGTGCAAACTTTTTTTAAGGGGGCGGATGATGAAGAAATTGTTTATATTCATACTGATGATTGTTTCAGCGCTTCTTTGCTATCTTCTTTTCTGGCCGACAAAAATCGATCCTGTCGCGTACACGCCCGCAAAGAAGCCTGAGATGTCCGGAGTGCTTGCGCAAAACAGCGAGCTTTCAAAAGCCGAACTTATTGCAAAGGGCAAAATCAACGGTCCTGAGGATGTCGTGATAGACCTGGAAGGAAGATTGTACGGGGGAACACAGGACGGAAGAATCGTACGCATATTAAAAGACGGAAGCATTGAAACATTTGCAGAAACAGGCGGACGCCCATTGGGTCTTGCTTTCGATGCCTCCGGAAACCTCATTGTGGCTGATGCTTATAAAGGGCTCCTATCGATTGACGCGGCACGGAATATTACCGTCCTTGTTACAGGAGCGGAAGACACTCCTTTCAGGTTTACCGATCATCTCGACATAGCCTCCGACGGGAGGATATATTTCACCGACGCAAGTTTCAAATACTTCCAGAAAGAATATTTATACGATCTTCTTGAGTCAAGACCGAACGGCCGGTTTATGCGTTATGACCCCAAAACAAAAATCACTGATGTTCTTCTCCGGGATCTCTATTTTTCAAACGGCGTCGCCGTGTCACAGAATGAGGATTTTGTGCTTGTGAACGAAACGTACAGATACAGGATCAAGCGATACTGGTTGAAAGGCCCGAAAGCTGGAACTTCAGATATTTTTATTGATAATCTTCCGGGTTTTCCGGACAACATAACGGCAAACAGGAAAGGCACTTTCTGGCTCGCGCTTTTTACAGTAAGAAACGACCAGATGGACAGGATGCACCCGTATCCTTTTATAAAAAAAATAGTTTCGCGGCTGCCCAAATTCCTCTGGCCCAAACCCAAACCTTACGGCTTTGTTCTTGCACTTAATGAAAAAGGCGAGATCATAAAAAGCCTTCAGGAGCCGACAGGAGAGCATCTTAAAGAGATTACCTGCGCGAGGGAGCATGACGGATTTCTTTATCTGGGAAGCCTGCACAATGACAGAATAGGCAAGTTTAAGATAGAGTAATACAAAATAGTTTTTCAAATTAGTTGGGGATCAAGGATTCGAGGGTTCAAGGATGAGTTTTTCACAGGAACCCTTGATCCCTTGAACCCTTGATTCCTATTCTTCCAATGTGAACCGCCAGGCACAGTACCACTCCTCAGGGTGACTGTCCGGCGGACAACCTATACATTCTGTTTTAATCCTCGGATCAATACTTCTTGCAAAGTAAGTATATTCGACCATGCCTCCAGATTTACACGGATAATCATCGAGCCCCTTCCGCTTTCTTGCAGATTGAACGCGGCATTCGTTCATCCGGAAGATGAAACTGTTTGGAGAGTCTTCGATTACTGACTGGGTGTTCAGCCGGGCGTATATGCGGAAATTGAGTGCTCTTTTGAGACCTTCAAGTCCCGGGTTTTCGGGAAGATTTAAAAATCTCCTGATAGTCCATGCTTCAAAGGGGGAGAAGTGGGCCCAGCAGGTATCATTGCATCGCTTGGCATCTATCATCCCGTTTGTAAATTCAACCGCCTGGAACCAGACCCCGTCATTTGCAATCCAGTTCGCAGCGGCACAGTCCATCAGATCGGACAGTTTCTCTTTCGACATGTTCAGCATGGGGAGAGGGATGCCATCCTTCATTTCAAATCCAAGGACTTTCCCAAGTCTCTTCATCTGGATTTCATAGCCTCTTTCAGACGCTGTCTTCAGAGCTTCGAGCGCTTTTTCCGTGCCCATCTGGTGCCTGATTTCGGTATACCAGAGCGCATAATGAACTATTATGCGGTGGAACATGTCGATAATCAGGCGGGCTGTCTGTTCGTGGTCAAGGTCCTGTATCGAATCAATTCTATCCGGCATTAAGATATCTCCTTTTACTTCCGCCCGGTCAGCTCCTTTGGAATTCTTCCTGTATGAGCGCATTCGGATCTAAGACGCCTTCCCACTATCCTTTCGGTCATTCTGCCGATTTCCAGAACCTTGTCTACATTAACACCGGTATCGATTCCCATTTCATCCATCATTACCACCATATCTTCGGTCGACACAAGCCCCGTGATCGACGGGTCGGAATAATAATATGCGCCCGTTCCCGTCACAGGCACCCCGTCAACAAAATTTGCAGGCTGGCCACCTATGGCGCCGATTGTGGATTCAAAATGGGTGATTCCGGCCTGAAGGGCAGCAAGAACATTGGCAAGACCCCACCCTCTTGTTGTATGAAAATGAGCGACATGCTTTGTTTTATCCGGAATTTCGTCAAGGATCATTGAATAATACTCGAAGACTTTGTTTGGCGAAGCAGAACCGTCATGGTCTGCATGTTCTATGTCGTCCGCGCCGATGTCGAGCCAGCGCTTTGTGAATTCAACAGCCGCTTTAAGCTCCGTAGGGCCTGCTATCGGACAGCCCCATATCGTGCTGACTGTTCCGCAGACCTTGATTCCGGCTTCATGGGCCTTGGGAATATAAGCTTCGCACATCTTCCAGTACTCGGCGAGAGACAATCCTGAATTTTTCTTGTGATGAGCTTCACTTGTTGAGACCATGAAAAGTATCCTGTCGGGACCATATCCTTCTTTTTTGGCAATGATCGCGCGGTCAACCGCTTTTTCCCGGATAGTTATGGTCGTGATTTCCGCGTCCTTTAAGAGATGTCCCGCTTTTTTGCTTCCGCGGAGGCGTTTCATTACCTCATCGGCATCCTTGAACTGCGGCATGCCTGCCGGGTTTCCGTAGTTTGTAACTTCGATTCTTTTAAATCCGGCGAGGAGGAGCTGCTCCGCAATCCAGATCTTGGCGTCTGTTGGGATGAACTTTTCTTCATGCTGGAATCCGTCTCTTACGGTTATATCTCCCAGTACAACTTTTTTCGGATAATTCATAAGTGCCATTTCGATTCTCCTAAACTCTGTTGATAGTTTCGTAAAAAATATATGAACTTTTTAAGAACACATTATTAATAACCGAGTCGGACAAACTATTTTCTTATAACTTGAACTCCTGAACCATTGAATCCTTGAACCCTGATTTAGTTATTTCCCCTTATACACAGGTTTTCTTTTTTCCCTGAAAGCCGCAAGCCCTTCAAGACGGTCTTCCGTCGGTATTGTTATCCAGTATGCATTCGATTCTATCGCAAGTCCTGTCTGGATATCTGTTTCAATACCGTAATTGATTGCATATTTTGCCTGTTCGATTGCTATTGGACCTGTCTCGCATATCATTGCAGCCATCTGCATACATTCATTCATCAGAGAGTTTTTATCGCAGATTTTATTGACAAGCCCTATATTCAGAGCCTCTTCAGCATCAATCCTGCGGCCTGTGAATATCAGCTCCTTTGCCTTCCCGCGTCCTACAAGTCTCGGAAGTCTCTGAGTTCCACCTGCCCCCGGAATTATGGCAAGGCGGGTTTCGGTGAGCCCCATCGTGGCACTTGAAGATGCAATGCGGATATCTGAAGCAAGGGCAAGTTCGGTTCCTCCCCCGAGGGCTATGCCGTTGACACCGGCTATCACAGGCTTATTTAATAGTTCTATCGAAGTAAAGAGATTTCTTATTGTAAAAATATATTCCTTTACCTGCACAGGGCTCAATGTTACACGCTCCTTCAGATCGGCTCCAGAGCAGAAAGCCTTGTCTCCCGCTCCCGTAATAATGATAACTCTTATATCGGATCTGAATCTCAAAGCTTCCACTTGATCCCGCAAAGAATACAGCATGTTGAAATTTAAAGAATTCATTGCCTGGGGACGGTTTAACGTTAGCGTCATTATACCGTCTTTTTCTTCTGCCAGGAGAACCTTTTCTTCTGTCATAGCAATACCTCCATGAGTTTTAATAACTCCTTAAAAAAGCGGAATTTATATACTAAAGTAAAAAAAACTTTATATTTTGAGTGTTATCTGAAACGAGCAAATATATGAGTGAGCGCTCGGTCAGTTTCTTTTCAGTTTATCCTTACAGGCTCATTGTTGTCAATAATTTTTCTTGACTCTTCATCCGGATGGCAATTCAATTATTAACATTATAATATAAACAATAATAACAAGGTTATAGTCATAATTTCAGACCTGCATATTTTCTTGAAAAGCGTGTTGGCCGGAAGAATATCTTACATCTTGACAAGTAAAAATGATGCGTGATATCAATCTATGAGTGAGCGCTCGCTCGGATCATTGTTTACAGATTTTTCCAATGAACAGTTTAAACTGATAACCGGAGATTATGCAGGAACTGCACAGAACAAAAGACATTCCAACCCAGGTAAAAAATCCTGATCTTGTGGAAAAGAGGCGCAGGCAGATTGCAGAAGCCGCGGTAAAGCTTTTTATTGAAAATGGATTCCATAAAACTTCTACAAGACAGATTGCAAAAGCCACTGGTGTTTCAATCGGCTCCTTGTATGAGTACATCTCCTCAAAAGAGGATATCCTTTATCTGGTCTGCGATTCAATACATGTCGAAGTAGAAAAGCGGATTACCGATGTTATGGCAAAATCATCAGGTGGAAGGGATGCCCTGGCGGAAATTATCAGGGAGTATTTCATGGTCTGCCATAAGATGAGCGATTTTATCCTCCTTATTTATCAGGAAACCCAGTCCCTTCCCGGCCAGTGGCAAAAAAAAGTTCTGGAAAACGAACTTCGTATAACAGGTCTTTTTGTTGAAGTTCTCGCCCGCCTTGTTTCTCAGGGTTACCTGCCGCATCTTAATGAAAAATCGATCGAGCTTGTTGCGCATAATATTTCGGTTCTGGGGCATATGTGGACATTCAGGCGCTGGTTTCTTGCCCGCCATTACAGCATTGAAGATTATATCAGATATCAGACAGATTTTATCCTTGGAATATCCGCGCAAAAAATGAATCAGGCACATTTAAAGGAGGAGGCATGAGCGTTGATGTAGAAGTTTATAAACCCTTAAACAATATCAGGGTGATCACGGCGACATCCCTTTTCGATGGTCATGATGTATCAATTAACATAATGCGCAGGATACTGCAGGATACCGGGGTTGAAGTCATACATCTGGGTCATAACCGTTCGGTTGAGGAGATCGTTGAAGCCGCCATCCAGGAGGATGTCCAGGGAATTGCCGTTTCAAGCTATCAGGGCGGTCACATTGAATTCTTTAAATACATGATAGACCTTCTCCGCGATAATGGAGCACCTCTCATCAGGGTTTTTGCCGGAGGCGGCGGAGTTATCGTTCCGGATGAAATAAGGGATCTGGAAGCATACGGAGTTGCAAAAATATACTCGCCTGAAGACGGGGCCCGGCTCGGACTCCAGGGAATCATAAACCACATGGTAGAGATGCTTGACTTTCCTACTGCCGATGAGAAAAAAATTGATATGACCGGCCTTTCTCCCTGCAACAAACTGAAGGTCGCACATCTTATAACGGCAGTTGAGCTTGCAAAGAACAACGGAAACCTCTCTGATTTTACCCCACTGCTTGCCGAAGGAAGAAAGAGCAAAGCTCCGGTTATAGGCATTACAGGAACGGGCGGGGCAGGAAAGTCATCACTCACAGACGAGATAATCCTGCGGCTCGTGCATGACGTTCCGGAAATCAAAGTTGCAATAATAAGCTGTGACCCATCACGCAGAAAGTCAGGCGGGGCTTTGCTGGGGGACAGGATAAGGATGAATGCAATCGGAAAACCCGGGGTTTACATGCGGTCGATAGCAACCCGCATGTCTGATACGGAGATACCCGCGGCTCTTCCGGAAGTTATAGATGTCATCAAAGCGTCCGGATTCGATCTTGTGGTGGTGGAAACCGCCGGTATCGGTCAGGGTGATTCAAAGATAATAGACCTTGTAGACATTTCGGTTTACGTGATGACAAGCGAGTTCGGAGCCGCTTCACAGCTTGAAAAAATAGATATGCTCGACTTTGCCGATCTCGTTGTAATAAATAAATTCGAAAAGAGAGGAGGCGAAGATGCCCTGCGTGATGTTGCAAAACAGGTGCAGCGGAACAAAAAAGCCTGGGAAAAACCTCTTACCGAAATGCTCGTTTTCGGAACGATTGCCTCAAAGTTTAACGACGACGGAGTAACCGCTCTGTACCATTCCATTCTGGATAAAGTCGCTGAAAAAACACAAATAAAATTCAATTCCGGCATCAAACGCCCTTCTCAGAAAATATCAACATCCAAGACAATTATTATTCCATCGGAACGGACGCGGTACCTTTCAGAGATTTCCGGCACTCTGAGAAGTTACCATGCGGTTACAAAAGAGCAGTCAGGAGCTGTCCGGAAATTGTGGCATCTTGAGGAAGCGGAAAAGACCGTCTTGAGCGGGGCTGGAAAAGAGGATCAGACCAGAGCGGCTCTTTCAAGGTTAAAAGAAGAGGCTGCTAAAGCCGCCGAAAGCATTTCCGACGAAACAAAAAAAATTTTGGGTGATTGGGGTGAAATCAAAAAAAACTATTCAAAAGACGAACTTGTGTACTCGGTAAGGGACCGGGAAATCAGGCTCCCTCTTTTTACGGTCTCCCTGTCACAGCAGAGAATCCCTAAAATATCACTACCCAAATATGAAGATCCCGGAGAAATATTAAGATGGATGAGGGAAGAGAATGTTCCGGGGCTTTTCCCTTTCACGGCAGGAGTATTCCCGCTTAAACGGGCTGACGAAGACCCCACCAGGATGTTTGCGGGAGAAGGTGATCCTGCAAGGACAAACAACAGGTTCAAGCTCCTTTCGGCCAACTACGAGGCAAAAAGGCTTTCCACTGCTTTTGATTCGGTCACACTCTTCGGACATGACCCGGACAGGCGCCCGGATATTTACGGCAAGGTTGGCACTTCAGGAGTAAGCGTCTGCTCCCTTGATAATGTCAGGATGTTGTACGACGGATTCGAGATTTGTTCGCCGAACACGTCGGTTTCAATGACTATAAACGGCCCGGCTCCTATGATGCTTGCCATGTTTTTGAATGCCGCCATAGACCAGCAGGCGGACAGGTTCAGGAAAGAAAAAGGGAGAGAGCCCGACAATAAGGAATACGATTCCATCCGCTCGATGGTTCTTTCAAACGTCAGGGGCACAGTTCAGGCAGATATATTAAAGGAAGACCAGGGTCAAAACAGTTGCATTTTTTCGATAGAGTTTGCTCTTAAAATGATGGGGGATATCCAGGAATATTTCATAAAGAACAATGTGCGCAATTTTTATTCGGTTTCAATTTCGGGATATCACATAGCGGAAGCCGGCGCAAATCCCATCACGCAGCTTGCGCTCACACTTGCAAACGGATTTACCTACGTGGAATATTACCTGTCGCGCGGCATGCCTGTAGACAGCTTCGCCCCGAACCTTTCCTTCTTTTTTTCAAACGGGATGGATCCCGAATATACGGTAATCGGAAGGGTGGCAAGGAGAATATGGTCGATTGCAATGCGTGAAAAGTACAAAGGTTCCGTCCGTTCCCAGATGCTGAAGTATCACATACAGACATCCGGCAGGTCCCTGCACAGTCAGGACATCCAGTTTAATGACATCAGGACAACCCTGCAGGCGCTTTGCGCCATATATGACAACTGTAACAGCCTTCACACAAACGCATTTGATGAAGCGATAACCACCCCAAGCTCAGAGTCGGTGAGGCGGGCCCTTGCGATCCAGCTTATCATCAACAAGGAATGGGGGCTTGCAAAGAATGAAAACATGAGCCAGGGGAGTTTCATAGTAGAAGAACTGACCGACCTTGTCGAAGAGGCTGTACTTGCAGAATTTGACAGGATTACAGAGAGGGGCGGAGTTCTCGGAGCCATGGAAACCGGATACCAGAGAAACAGGATACAGGAAGAGTCTATTTACTATGAAACCTTGAAACACACAGGTGAATATCCGATTATAGGCGTTAATACCTTCCGTGATCCTGACGTTGATCTTGATGAGATGTCGTCATGCGTTGAGCTTGCAAGGGCATCGGAAGGAGAAAAAGAAGCGCAGATTTCACGTCTTGAGGAATTCAAGAAGAGAAATGAAAGTAATACGCCCGATGCATTAAAGCGCCTTCAGAAGGTTGCTCTGTCCGGAGAAAACATATTTGAAGAGCTTATGAATACCGTAAGGATCTGCTCGCTGGGGCAGATAACACAGGCTCTTTATGATGTCGGGGGCAAATACAGAAGAAATATGTAGGTACAAAAACACAAATCGAATATCGGACATCGAATTTCGATAAAGGAGAAACTACGATATGAGAGAAGCAGTGATAGTAAGCGCCGTCAGGACGCCTCTAGGAAGTTTCAACGGATCGCTTGGAAGCGTCGGAGGAACGAATCTTGGCGCTATAGTAATTGAAGAGGCCGTAAAAAGAGCCGGAATTGATAAAGCTGCGGTTAACGAAGTGATAATGGGAATGGTTCTGCCCTGCGGATACGGTCAGAACCCAGCCAAACAGGCCGCGGTTCTTGCAAAAATGCCATGGGAAGCGGAGTGTATCACGGTAAATAAGGTCTGCGGTTCGGCGTTAAAAGCCGTTATGCTTGCAGCCCAGGCCATTCAGACCGGTGATGCCGATGTCGTAGTCGCAGGTGGCATGGAAAACATGAGCATGGCTCCGTACTTTCTTGAAAAGGCACGGTTTGGATACCGGATGGGACCGGGAAAACTTCAGGATCACATGTTGCACGACGGTTTATGGGACAATGTTAATGATTTTCATATGGGAATGTCGAATGAACTCTGCTCTGAAAAGTACCGGATAAGCCGCGAGGATCAGGATAAGTATGCCGCTGAATCTTACAGGCGCGCCATGTACTCTCTCTCCGCTGGCCGTTTTGCGGATGAAATTGTTCCCGTTGAAATTGCAGGGAAAAAGGGAATGACCATTTTCGACAAGGATGAATGTCCACAGGAGACAAGCTATGAATCTCTTTCAAAGATGAAGCCTGCCTTTAAAAAAGACGGGGTTGGAACTGCCGGAAATGCATCCATAATAAGTGATGGCGCTGCCGCTGTTGTAGTCATGTCTAAAGAGAAGGCCGAGGCGCTCGGGTGCAAAATCATGGCGCGGATCGGAGCCCAGGCTTCCTTCGGCTTAGACATGAAATATGTGCTTGTGGCTCCAATCTGGGCAATTCCAAAATGCCTTAAGAAAGAAGGATTTTCAAAGGAAGATATCGATCTTTATGAAATCAACGAGGCTTTCAGCGGATCAACCGTAGCCGTTCTCCGTGAACTCGATCTGAATCCGTCAATAGTGAATGTAAATGGTGGAAGCGTGGCTCTCGGGCATCCTATCGGAGCAAGCGGATGCCGTCTCCTTGTCACGCTTTTATATGAAATGATCAGGCAGGATAAGAAAACAGGCCTTACGTCCCTTTGCCTTGGAGGAGGAGAAGCCGTTGCAATGATTGTTAAAAGATAACTATTCAGCCACAGATTCACACAGATGAACGCAGGTAGATAAAATACAAGAAAAAATATCAGTGATGATCAGCGTAGATCGGTGGCTGAGTATTTACATTAAAAGATAAGGAGAATCAAATGGAGATTAATAAATTCGGTATTATCGGAGCAGGTCAGATGGGAAACGGTATTGCTCAGGTTGCGGCCATGAGCGGCCTTGAAGTTATCATGAATGACATTAAGGATGAATTTGTCCGGCGCGGTCTTGATACGATCACAAAAAATCTTGCCCGGAGTGTTGAAAAGGGAAAGATGACGGCAGAGGAGAAAGATGCCGTTTTGAAGCGCATTAAGACAAGCACCGATTTAAATGATATGGCTGCGGCCGATTTTGTAGTGGAGGCCGCCACTGAAAATGAGATGTTGAAGTTCCGGATATTTCAGGATCTGGACGCGATATGCCCTTCAAACGTAATCCTTTCGACCAATACATCCTCAATTCCGATAGGGCGCATAGCATCACAGACAAAGAGACCCGGAAAGGTGATCGGTATGCATTTCATGAATCCGGTGCCTGTCATGAAGCTTGTTGAAATTATACGTGGGATAGCCACTTCCGATGAAACATTTAAACTTACCTGGGACCTTTCTTTAAAATTCGGAAAAACCCCGGCTTCCGCAAATGACTACCCCGGTTTCATATCAAACAGGATTCTTCTGCCCATGATTAACGAGGCAGTATATTGTCTCTATCATGGAGTGGGAGCAAAGGAAGATATCGACACCGTCATGAAGCTTGGAATGAACCATCCGATGGGGCCTCTTGCTCTCGCCGACCTTATAGGGCTCGACACCTGCCTTGCCATAATGGAGACCCTTTATAACGGTTTTAATGATTCAAAATACAGGCCCTGCCCCCTGCTCAGAAAATACGTGGAAGCTGGCTGGCTGGGGAGAAAGACAGGGCGCGGTTTTTATGAATATAAATAACAAGCTTCCAATCCGGAAATAGGCAATTTTGGGCAAGCTCAAGGAAATCAAGGAATTGCGCGGAGACATACGTATTGTATGTCGCACAAGAAATTCCGAAGATTGACACAGAGATCGCACAAAATGGCCATTTCCGAATGGAAACTAAGGAGGTTGTATGCCTAAGAAGAAAGAAGATTCAATTGCCCAGGTGGGGAAGAAAATTCATAAGGTAAGAGAAGAAAAGAAGGTTTCTCTTGATCAGATAGCAAATGAGACCGGGTTTTCAATCGATTACCTTAAAAAGATCGAGGCAGGCAAGGTATTTCCCCCTGTGGGGGCGCTGCTCCAGATAGCAAAGGCCCTCGAAATTGATTCAGGATATTTTCTCAGGGAACAGGAATCGACTTTAAGCAAGCGGATTAAAGCATATACAAAGCGCACGGACAACTACGCCTATACCACCCTTACGCCCGGAGCGGAAAATAAGCACCTGAAAGCCTTCAAGGTGACTGTCGAACCGCTGCAGGATCATAAGGGAGTCGGATATCACCACGAGGGAGAAGAATTTGTATATGTCATGCAGGGAAAAGTGGAAGTTGTTGTCGGCGATCACGTCAACACTCTCGGGGAAGGGGACTCACTCCATTTCAATTCGGGGATCAGGCACATGCTAAAAAATGTCGGAGAGAAAAAGGCGGAGCTTCTCGTCGTTATCTACGGACCATGATGACGGCTTTGTAAAAAGTCATTCTGCTGTGTTGCGTTTCATCCCCGCCCTGTTGAATTCTCGCTGCGCGAGACGGCAAGGCCGATTCAACAGGGTGAATCATTGCAGCGTACGAAAAGTACGCTTCATTCCTCAAAACTCGTGCGCCTTGCATAATGAGCTTTTTACTTTGCCGTCGGATATTCGATCTTCGATGTACGAACTTCGAAGTACGATTTATAAAAGGAGTAAAAGATGTCATATTGTCTAACCGATGAACAGATCATGATCCGGGATATGGTCAGGGAGTTTTCAAGGAAGATTGTAGCTGCCACAGCCATGAAACGGGATGAAACGAAAGAGTTTCCATCCGATAACTTTGAAAAGATGTCCGAACTCGGTCTGATGGGCATGATGATTCCGCCTGAGTACGGAGGGGCCGGTACCGATACCGTGAGCTATGTACTTGCTCTTTCAGAAATAGCGTATTCGTGCGCTTCAACCGCTGTCGTGATGTCGGTTCATAACTCGATAGTATGCGAAAGCATATACCGTTACGGAACTGATGACCAGAAGGAACGGCATCTGAAACCCCTTGCATCAGGAGAAATAATCGGCGCTTTTGCCCTGACCGAACCCCAGGCGGGCTCCGATCCTGTAAGCCAGAAGACATCGGCGGTTAAAGACGGTGATTATTATATATTAAACGGCACAAAGAGGTTTATCACAACCGGGAAAAACGCGGGGCTTACCATCGTCACGGCAAACACTGATCCTTCCAAAAAGCACAAGGGAATAAGCGCCTTTCTTGTCGCGAGAAAGACTCCCGGATTTATTGTAGGCAAGACTGAAGACAAAATGGGGCTTCGTGCTTCCGATACCACCGACCTTATTTTTGATAATTGCAAAGTGCATAAGAAGGATCTTCTCGGAAACGAGGGGGACGGATTTAAAATAGCCATGACAGCTTTAGACTGCGGCCGGATCGGTATTGCGGCACAGTCTGTCGGGGTTGCACAGGCAGCCTTTGACGCGGCTATAAAATATACGACCGAACGTGAGCAGTTCGGCCAGCTTATATCCAAGTTCCAGGGACTTCGCTGGATGGCTGCCGAAATGGCTACCGAGATTGAGGCTGCCCGTCAGTTGATGCTTTCGGCTGCCGCCATGAAAGACAGGGGTGAAAAATTCACACTCCAGGCCTCCATGGCAAAACTCTTTGCATCGGAAATGGTAAACCGCATAACAGGGAAAGCACTCCAGATGCACGGCGGATATGGCTTCATCAAGGAATATCCTGTTGAACGATTTTACAGGGATGCCCGTGTTTTCACGATTTACGAGGGAACATCTGAAATACAGAAGATTGTTATTTCAAACCATCTTTTCAACGATAAGAGAAAGACGTGATAAACAAGTGGCCGAGGGTTCGAGGCTTCAAGAGTTCAAGGAGCAAGGAATAGAATATCGAATATAAAACGATGTACGAACGACGAACCAGAGGTTGACGATGCGGGAATACACAATACATCCGGTTGCGGTCGGGATAAATGAAACCGACCAGGGTATAATGACGTACCTGCGCGATTACGGGAAAAGGATATTTCTTCCCGTCTACATGTTTTATATAAAAGGCGGGGATAAAAAGATCCTTGTAGACACCGGTCTTGAACAGTTTGTCGTATCGGAGGAAACGGAAAAGAAATGCGGATTCAAAGCTCTTGAGTTTGAGGATGCGCTTGCCTCTTTTGATCTCAGGCCTGAAGATATCGATCTGATAATCCATACTCATCTTCACAATGACCACTGCGAAAATGACTATAAATGCACAAACTCCGTGGTCTACGCGCAAAAAGCCGAGGTTGCGTTTCTTAAAAACCCCCACCCCATAGACCACAGGTATTATCCGGATGTTCTTGACGGAGTCAATGTCGTGGAAATCGAGGGGGATGCCGTGATAGAAGACGGGATTGAAGTAATTTTTTCACCGGGCCATTCCGTCGGCGGGCAGTCGGTTGCTATAAATACTTCGAAAGGTAAAGCTGTCATTACAGGCTTTTGCTGTAATGAAAAAAACTTTCCGGAAAAAGGCGCGGCAATTTGTCCCGGCGTTCATATGGATGCCATAAAAGCATATGATTCCGCTCAGAAAATAAAAAGCATCGCAGACATCCTTATCCCTCTTCACGATCTCTCCATAGGAAGATTAAAACAGATTCCGTAATGCCTGCTTCGGCAAATTTCCTGCTTCTTTTATCCTCAAACATGCTGCTATTCATTTTATGAAATAAATTTTTATCAACTACCGCTTTTTATATCCAGCCCAATGGCAGGAATACCAGAAACCCGATTAATAAAATCCCAGCCATAATGCCCACAACCTTTATCTGCTGTTTCGTCGTAGGCAGGTCATACACGTAATAGACCATCATGGCGAAGGGGAAGTAGGCCAGGATCAACAGGAACAGGGGAAAACGCGCGCTCCACCACCAATAGTTCCATATAAGGGCATCGAAGGAATTTAAGATTATTTCCACAACAACGCCCATAACGCCCCAGCAAAATGCCAGCGCGACCCTGTTATTGAGTACACCAAAAAACTTTGCATCTTTATCTTTGGGGATGCCTTTGGTGATAATCAGGCCCCAAAAAAGGAAATTGAATATTATTTCAATATTCCAACCTATTAATGTCTGATAACCGGTCGGATAGCTGCACATCCAGTAAGCAGAATATCCGCCTGTTGCCGTATAAATCAAGCCGTTCCAAACCTCATTGAATGTATCCATTAAAACAAAGGCGAGTCCTGCTAAAATGCCCGACCAGTTTTTCTTTTCCAGCTCAAGAGCATAAGCAAAGGAGACCGCTCCAAAAAGGGTAATGATATGCCATCCGAATTGAGACGGATCACGCATATTAGAAAAATTCTGTGCGGATCCGTGAGCCTGACCCGAAAGGTCGGTCAGGAACGGCGCTATCCATACAATAATATAGGACAGGCCGATAACTATCCAGGCGAACCTCATCTGGATTATTCTGGTTCTGCTTTTTTCATCCATACTATCCACCTCTCCGAATAATATATGTAAAAAAATAGTTTACTTTACTGATAATTTTTTATGAACCAATGCCATAGATCAACATCCCCGTCAAGGAGGTTGACTTATGGTAAGTGAATACAGTCATGGCAGAATAACTGCCGGCCAGACGCACTTCTTTTTTGTCCACCCTGATTTCATTTGCCGGCAAATTCAAGTCTTCTTTCTCTGTGTTTTCCCTGAGCGCCTGAACAGATTGATAAAATAAACACAACTTTAATAAAATTATGAAGTGTGATAAGGAAGAAATGTATTTTAAGCCCACACAGTGTTACTGAAACGGAGGTCTTTTATGCTGATCTGCATAATACGCCTTGATAAATTATTCCATAAGCCGCAACAATCTAATTCCGATAGATATATTACAACAATCATCGCCAAGTCAATGGCGGATTATATATGCCGAAAACCGAAATTTGGCATCTTATGCGGATCAATATGAACATTGTTAGAATAAAAAAAGGTAAATATGAACTGTCCAAAATGTAATAAAATTATGACACAGGGAAGATTATTAGGGGATAGATATAAAATAAAGTGGATGAATGATTCAGACAAATTATTTCTTGGATTATGGGCATTTAATTCAATTGGATTAGGCACAGGGTTATTGTCCGGCAGGCCAAAGGTTAAAGGATTTAGATGCGAAAGCTGCCAAATGATTTTGATTGATGAAAGTATATGTTAAACAACGAATTGAAAGAGAGGTAACAGATGAGTAAAAAAACGCATCTCTATGTATTATGGACTAATGATAATCCGATTACCGCGGAAAAAATGGTATTCATGTATACTGTAAATTCTCTCAAAAAAGGTTGGTGGGAAAAAGTCACACTTATTATTTGGGGCGCGCCTGCTAAATTGGTGAGTGAGGATAAAAATATTCAGAAAATGGTTAAGAAAGCATTAGAAGCGGGTGTTCACATAACTGCGTGCAAGGCTTGTGCAGATCAATTAGGCGTGACGGAAACTTTAGAAAAACTTAACATTGAAGTCAAGTATTGGGGAATCCCGCTAACGGAGATATTAACAAATAACGAAAAGCTGTTAACAATATAAAATAGTTTAATAAATTAATTTTCCGGCCGCAAAAAGACACGCCGGTGATCTTTACGATATCTGGTAAAGTTATCTATGTTTGAGTGTTAGGGAGAACATATTTGAGCTTTTTGTATCAACATCCGATAAACTTATATCTTTCAATTACATTATTCGTAATTGCAGTTATAATGCTGGGATTATGTGTGCGGAGGTTTATTACAGCGTTTCAGAATTCAGGACAATATACCAGTGCGATATCGTTCATAAGAGGCATACGGTGTTTACTAATTGCTTTAACCGCAGGAGCTTGGTCTGCCGGTTTTTATTGGAACAAACGATGGCTTTTGGTAATCGGATTAGTGATTATTTGTCAGGAATTATATGAAGGAATAATTATTAGTTCGGCCTTACGAAGTGGAGCTAAAGTTGAAAAGGGAGAAAAGATTTATTTCTAATTGTATTTACATCTTAAGATGACAAATGGAATCAGGCGAGAAGATGCAGGAGTACCGAGATAACAAGCTGTTTCAAGGAACTGGCGGGAAAACGCCGCTGGGCCATTTATCAGGTTTTGTGTTTCCGAAGCTTCTGAAAAGGTTTTCGAGCCCTGCCAGTCTCAGAATAGTAGCCTTATGTAATTAATCTGCTTTATGATCTCCGAGGAGGTGTGCCCTTTTGCCTACAATTCTTTGGACCGGGAAGCTTTCAGTTCCTATGATGCTGGTTGTCAATGCCAATAACATTCTGGCTTGGTTTACGGGCAACGCCAGAGACACAGCCGCCATGAAAAACCGTGTCAAACAGGGTTATGACGGTGCTTTCTCTGAACATGTGACGAGGTATGATGAGCTGGGAGCGGTTTTTCAGACGAAGGCTGCAACAGCCCAGCTCGAAGGGGTTGATCTCCAGGGTAAGAAAATCCTGGACGTGGGTTGCGGCACGGGGATTATATCCCTTCTCGCTCTCCAGAGAGGCGCGGCCAAAGTCGTCTGTGGAGACATCTCCAAGTACATGCTCGATGTTGGCCGGGCCAAAGCAGATAGACAAGGTTACGGCACCGACCGGATCGCATTTCGTCAGCTTGATGCCGAATCCTTGCCTTTTGACGACGCGAGCTTCGATGTCGTCATGACTGGAATGACGCTGGGGTTATTTCCCAATCCGGAAAAAGCAGTGGCGGAAATGTATCGCGTTCTGCGTCCTGGCGGTTTTCTTTCAGTCGGCGCTCACGGCCCCGAACATTATTGGGAAGCCTGCGACGCCTCATTCCGGGCAATCAACAAGTTGTATGTCCTCGGATACCGTCTGGAATTCTGGCCTCGGAAGGAAGAAGCGGTCAGGCGACTTCTGGCGGAGGCCTGCATCGTTGATATCGGAATCAGCCGGATCATTTGGAGAAACACTTTTAGGAGCGGGGAGGAGGCATATGACTTCTTTGCCGCTCTTTCTTCTAACTGGTGGTATGCCAAGGTCCCACCGGACAAGCGGGACAGAGAAAACAGAAAAGCGCGCGAATTCTTCGGGCGCAAGGGGGTCGTGCAAATTACGGATGACATTATTATTGCCTATGGACGGAAGCTATGATGTTATAAATGTTTTAGATTCTTCAGCCTCTGGCAAGCCACATAACACCTATATAGCATTCAGTTGCCAGGAAAAACTTCTCCTATAGATCGGAGATGCAAATTAATTTGGATGAAGTATTTTTGGAATCCGGATAAATTCCATTTTATCCTTTCATCTGAGGGAAGATCGTAAATAGAGACCTTTGAAGAACATTCAATTTTGTCCAAGTTCAAAGAAGGCGAAAATAAAGACTTAGGTTTTTGGTTCATAGTTACTGGTTCCCGGTTAAAAGAGAAAAATCAGAAACAACAAACCAGAGACCAAGTCTTTATTGTAATCGGGCAAAAGGGGGGTGTTATGCAAAGGCCACAAACAGTAATATATCACTGGTGCGGACACTGCCGTTGAGCGTTAGGCCACAGAATATGAAGGCCTCTGAATCGGAGAATGTGTATGAGCATTGATAAACAGGTAACCCCCGACAAGCAACCCACTAAGTTCGGCATTTTTGGTGGTGTCTTCACGCCCAGTGTATTGACGATTCTGGGTGTGATCATGTTTCTGCGGTATCCCACCGTTGTGGGATATGCCGGTCTCTGGGGTACCCTATTGATTTTACTTGCCGCCAAAGCAATTACTTTTATGACCGGCCTTTCACTGGCGTCCATTTCCACCAATATGCGGGTCAAGGGTGGAGGCGCCTACTATTTGATCAGCCGGAGTCTTGGCGTGGAATTCGGCGGGGTGATTGCCGTTTTCTTTTATATTGCCCAGGCAGTGGCGGTCACCTTGTATGTATTCGGGTTCACCGAAGCACTTTTCTCAGCATTCCCCCAACTGGGCCTGTCGTTTCGCACGGTTGCCACGCTTACCAACATCTTTGTATTTGTGTCTGTTTATATCGGTGCAGGGTGGACTATCCGGATTCAATACGGCATTTTAGCCATATTGCTTATCTCCATAGTTTCTTTTCTTCTTGGCGCATGGGACCATGCGTCGTTGAGCATTCTTCACTCCAATCTTTCGCCCAACTGGACAGATAAGCAGAACTTTTTCAGTGTTTTTGCGCTTTTTTTCCCCGCCGTCACAGGCATAATGGCCGGGGTCAACATGTCCGGCGACCTGAAAGATCCCAGCCGCTCGATCCCGGCCGGAACATTTGCCGCCATAGGGTTCACGGCTGCAATTTATGTCGGGATCGCGATACTGCTTGCCGCAAGCAATAACCGCACAGTCCTTATCGGCGACAGCTTCGTCATGAAGGAAACCGCCCGGTGGGGGCTGCTGATTTATGCCGGAGTGATCAGTGCCACTTTGTCGTCTGCGTTGGGAAGCATGATGGGTGCTCCCCGAATTCTGCAGGCATTCGCGCTGGACAATGTTTTCAGGTGGCTGAAATGGTTCGGACGTGGTAGCGGGGCATCCAATGAACCTCGTCATGCAATTGTCATGACATTCCTTATAGCACAGCTGGGTATTATGGCCGGGGACCTTGACAGCGTGGCGCCCATCATCACCATGTTTTTCCTCATAACTTACGGCACTATCAATTTGGCATGTTTCTATGAGGCCATTTCCCGGAACCCCAGTTTTCGCCCTACATTTCAATTAAACCACTGGTCCGTTGCCCTGGCTGGCGCCTTGAGCTGTCTATCCATAATGTTCCTGATCAACGCGATCTGGGCAATTATTGCCATCGTGCTGGCCGCCGGGATGTTTGTCTTGATAGAACGCGCTGAAATAATGGTTAAATGGGGAGATTTAAGCAGCGGCCTCGCGTTTCAGCAAGCTCGAAAAGCGCTCTTGCGTCTTGAACATGAACGGTATCATCCCAAAAATTGGCGCCCATCCATTTTAACTCTCAGCGGCGTCGCGGGGGACCGCCTCCATTTGATCAGCTATGCCTGTATACTTTCAGCGGAACGGGGCTTGGTGTCGCTTGCGCAGATTATTACCGGACGTCTGGAGGATCGTATTACACGGCAAATCGAGGCTGAAAAACTGCTGCGGAAATTCATACGGGAGGAAGAATTATCAGCCTTTCCGGTGGTTGTCGTTGATGAGAATTTTGGTGATGGTCTGAAGGCTCTTCTTCAGTGTCACGGAATTGGAGGATTACGACCGAACACCATTCTTCTGGGATGGAGCGATGACCCGGAGAAAGAAGAAGCATTTTCTTTAACGCTCAACATTGCCAAAAAGATGAATAGAAGCATACTCATTGTGCGCTGTCAGCAAGAGCAAGAAAAATGGGACCCTCCAGATGGAGCCATCAATATCTGGTGGAACGATTCAAACAATGGGCCGATGATGCTGCTGCTGGGCTTTTTGCTGAAAGAGAATCGGGAATGGCGCGACTGCCCTTTGCGTATTCTTCGCACGGTACCACTTAAAGCCGATGTGGAAAATCTGATGCTTGAAATGAAAGAGGTGCTCTCGCTCGCCCGGATTGACGCTGAAATTGTCATCTTGCCGACGGAGGACCCGCTGGAGGCTGTCAAGCAGGCCATTAAACCTTCGGCAGTACTCTTTACGGGATTTGAGCCGGGAGATGAAGAGCATGTCTGCGAGCTAATATCCTGCATGCAGAAAATCATCGACCTGCCCGGGGATGTGATCTTGGCATACAGTGCCGGAGATGTATCGCTTTCGGCCTAATCTCTATATGGCCTTCGGTTGTCGAGAAAAAATTTCTCCCTTAGATCGGAGTTAAGATAAATAATGTTTTCGTCTTAACCATACCGGTTTATTGAAGCTCCCCGCAGCAAGCTACGGGAACCCGAGGCGGATTCGACCGTGAAGAATAGTGCATGTCTTTATTTGTCAATAACTTCAGGCATTCTTTCCCGAAGCTTTTCCCTTCGCGCCTGAACATATAGATAGAATAAACATAACTTTATTAAAATTAAATTGTGTGATAAGTGAAAAATGTATTTTCAATCCCCTGTGTTACTGAATCGGAGGGTTGTTATGCTGATCCGCATAATACGCCTTGATAAATTATTCCATAAGAAGCAGGGCCCTGATTTT